>CEOO01029411.1_pt1 | contig 19541 bp, 16 predicted proteins | sample 530321 | NCBI WGS metagenome assembly CEOO01 (sample SAMEA2619927, study PRJEB7988) | marine metagenome | biome: marine biome (ENVO:00000447); feature: surface water layer (ENVO:00002042); material: "saline water (ENVO:00002010), including plankton (ENVO:xxxxxxxx)" | depth 5 m
TCATCTTCCTCATCTTCTTCCTCATACTCTTCTTCGTCATCCTCGTATTCCTCTTCATCATCTTCGTCTTCCTCCTCTTCTTGTTTTCTCTTTTTCTTATTGGTCTTTTTAGTATTTATCTTTTTCTTAGTATTTTTCATTTTATTATTCATATACTTAGAAGGAAAGATAGAGTTCAAAAATTTTTCCTTTTTATATTTGTTTTTTGCAGTGTTCTTCTTTGATGGTTTGTAGCTAGAATCAGATGATGAGTCTGTTTCATACTCAGATTCATATTCTGATTCACTATCAGAAGGAGGTTGCTGCTTTTTAGCCTTCTTGGTTTTAGAAATATCTTTGGATTGTCTTGTCTTACGGTCAGTAGTCATTTTTTCAAATCTAGTCATTATGTGAGTTAATAAATGACAGGATTTTATATCAATTTTTTACAATATCAAAAAATTGATTATGACTTAAAAAAATATAAATATTATATTATAGTAAGTAATAATGAATTTACAAAAATTTCAGGATCATGAGTATAAGAAACCGGCCAAGATTATTGGTATCCAATTTAGTATGTTATCTCCTGAAGAAATTAGAAAAGCTTCAGTAGTAGAGGTAACATCACCAGTAACATTTAATAATAATAAACCAGTTATGGGTGGTTTATTTGACCCAAGAATGGGTGTTCTTGAGCCTGGTATAATTTGTCCTACTGATGGACTAACCTATATTGATACTCCTGGTTATTTTGGGCATATTGAACTAGCAAAGCCTGTATTCTTTATTCAACATTTAAAAGAAATTATGAAGATTTGTAAAATAGTATGTTTCAAATGCAGTAAGCTATTAATTAATAAAGAACATCATAAACATATTTTATCAAAATCTGCAGAAGAACGTTGGAGTTATGTAACTTCTATTAAGGTAAATAGATGTGGAGAGCATACAGAAGATGGTTGTGGTTGTAAGCAACCAAACAGTATTAAATTAGAAGATTTATCAAAGGTGTTTGCAGTTTGGGAGAAGATAGACATTGATTCAAGCAAAGAGAAAAAGAAGGTAAGTATTCGTTTATCACCTGAGCATATTATTAAAATGTTTAAGAGAATTTCAGATGAAGATGTTCATTTTATGGGTTTAAGTCCAGTTTGGTCTCGTCCAGAATGGATGGTATGTCAAGTATTACCTGTTCCACCTCCAGCAGTAAGACCATCGGTAAAACATGATGCCCAACAAAGAAGTGAAGATGATTTAACACATATTTATAGTAATATTATTAAAACAAACAAAGATTTATCAGAGAAGATAGCAAATAAGGCAACTGCAAATGTGATAGAAGGATTAACAACTGTATTACAGTATTTTGTAGCAATGATTGTAAATAATAAGGTAAAGGGTGCGGATAGTTTGAGACAGCGTTCAGGAAGACCTTTGAATTGTATTATGGGAAGATTGAATAGTAAATTTGGAAGAATCAGAGGTAATTTGATGGGTAAGAGAGTAGATTTTAGTGCTCGTTCCGTTATTACTGGTGATCCTAATCTTTCCATTCGTGAATTAGGAGTTCCATTAAAGATTGCAATGAATATTACCAAGCCAGTTGTAGTAAATGATAGAAATAAGAATTTCCTATTAAAACTTGTTCAAACTGGTCCTGAGGTTCATCCAGGTGCAAAAATCTTGGAAAAGAAAAATGGAGATAATATTTCATTAAGATATGTTGATAGAGATTCTATTAAATTGGAAAATGGTGATACAGTTCATCGTCATATGATGGATGGTGATGCAGTATTATTTAACAGACAACCCAGTTTGCATAGAATGAGTATGATGTGTCATATTGTGAAAATTATGAAGAAAGGTGACACATTTAGAATGAATGTTGGTGATACTAAACCGTATAATGCAGACTTTGATGGAGATGAGATGAATATGCATATGCCTCAAAATGTAATGGCAGAAACAGAGTTGAAGAATTTAGCTGCTATTCCATATCAAATAGTTAGTCCTGCTAGTTCTTCGCCAATTATTGGTATTTTCCAAGATTCCATGTTGGGTTCTTATCGTTTTACAAGACCTAATTTGAAATTTACACCAAAAGAAGTAATGAATTTATTAATGATGTATCCAAATGTAGATATAGGAAAATTAAATAAAAAAGAATATACTTCATTTGATGTATTGAGTCAAATTATGCCTCCAATGACAATCAAAAGAAAGACAGGATTGTATGATGAAAACGAAGATTATGAAACAAGTAATAATGTATTAGAGATCCGTAACGGAGAATTTGTGCGTGGTCAATTAGATAAGAAGTGTTTTGGAAATAATGGAATTACTCATAGAATTTTCAATGATTTTGGAAACCGACCAGCAAGTGATTTCATTGATAATTTGCAAAATATTATTACAGAGTATATGAAATCAAGTGCTTTTAGTGTTGGTATTAGTGATTTGATAGCAGATAAGAAAACAACAGATAGTATTATTCAGGCAATTACAGCACAAAAGCAAGAGGTGCAATCTATCATTGATAAGGTTCATATGGGTTTGTTTGAAAATAACACATCATATACAAATATGGAGGAGTTTGAAAGCAGTGTAAATAATGTATTGAATGAGGCAAGAAAGCAAGCAGGAAGTATTGGTAGAAAATCATTGAGCAAAAACAATCGTTTCTTGATGATTGTAAATTCAGGTTCAAAGGGTTCTCTTATTAATATTTCACAAATGATTTCTTGCGTGGGACAACAAAATGTAGAAGGTAAGCGTATTCCTTATGGTTTTGATAGTAGAACATTGCCTCATTATAGTAAATATGATGATTCTCCAGGTTCAAGAGGATTTGTTGAGAATTCATATATTACAGGATTAACAGCTCCAGAGTTGTTTTTCCACGCAATGGGTGGTCGTGTAGGTCTTATTGATACAGCTGTAAAGACTTCTCAAACAGGTTATATTCAAAGAAGGCTGATTAAAGGTTTGGAAGATTTAAAAGTAGAGTATGATATGACAGTAAGAAATAATAAAGGTAAGATTATTCAGTTTGCTTATGGTGATGATGGTTTTGATTCAACACGAGTAGAGAATCAAGGAATAAAATTAGCAAGTCATACACTGGAAGATATTCACTTACATTATGATATTGCCGGAGTAAATGAAGAAAGAGAAAATTTAATTAATATTTATAATCCAAGCACAAAAAGAAGATTAAGAGGCCAGAAGGAAAAGGCAAAAGCAAAGTGTAAAGAAATGATTGAAAAGATGATAAAGGCACAAGAATTAATTGTAAATAAAGTATTTTTGAACAAAAACGAGGATAGTATTCAAATTCCAGTAGGATTTCAAAGTATTATTTTGAATATTCAAAATCAGTTGGAATTAAATGCTAATTCATTGGTTGATATTACTCCTTTAGAAATGTTTGATTTGGTAGATGTATATAAGAAAAAGTTGGATAGTTTGCATTATATGAAAGAAAATAAGCTATTTGATATTCTTTATTATTATACATTGAATCCCAAGGATATTTTGGTAAATAAAAGATTTCATAAGAAGGGATTGATATTATTGTTAGAAACCATTAATTTGAAATATAAGCAAGCTATTGTTCATCCTGGTGAAATGGTAGGAGTAGTTGCAGGACAATCAATTGGTGAGCCAACAACACAATTAACATTGAATACTTTCCATTTATCAGGTGTATCTGCTGGTGCAACAGTAACTCGTGGTGTTCCTAGAATTGAGGAAATTCTTCGTTTGACTAAAAACCCTAAGACTCCTTCATTGAACATTTATTTGAAGTCTTATGATGAAACAAATCAACAAAAGGTAATGCAATATGCAAATATGATAACACACACGAAAATGGTTGATTTGGTAAAAAGTCTAGAAATATGCTTTGACCCAGATGATAATAATACAAATATTATGAAAGACGAGTTATTATTAAAACAATATTACGAATTTGAAAAAATGTTTTCTGGATGTAATGAAGACAACGAAGAAGAAGATGTCCAAAAATCTAAATGGATTATTCGCATGGAATTCAACGCAGAAACATTATTGGAGAAGAATATTACAATGGATGATATTCATTTTGCAATTACAAATAGTTATTATGGTAAGGAATTAAACTGTGTATATAGTGATTTGAATTCTAAGGACCTGATTTTTAGAATTAGACTGAATAGTAGTGTATTATCTAAGACAAAGAAGGATAAAAATATGCCTGAATCACTTGACCAATCTGATCATATTTATTTGCTTCGTAATTTCCAAGAAAGTATATTGAATAATATTGTATTAAGAGGAATATCAAATATTACAAATGTATTACCAGTAAAGGTTCAAAATAATGTTGTAAAAGAGGAAGGTCGTTTTAAACAACAAGATATTTGGACATTGCAAACAACAGGTAGTAATTTATTGGATATTTTAGCTGAGGATTTTATTGATAGTGCAAGAACAATTAGTAACGATATTAAAGAAGTATATGATGTGCTAGGCGTTGAAGCAGCTAGACAAATTATTTATAATGAAATTATTGATGTGATGAAGGCAAGTGGTGTAAGCATCAATTATCACCATTTGAGTTTATTGTGTGATAGAATGACTTCTAAGGATGGAATGGTTTCTATTTTCCGTTCAGGTATTTTAAATGATAATATTGGTCCTATTTCCAAATCAACATTTGAGGTTCATACAGAAGTATTATTAACAGCATCAAGACATGCCGACTTTGACCATATGAGAGGTGTATCTGCTAACATTATGACAGGACAACTCGGTAATTTTGGAACTGGTGGTTGTGGAGTTGTATTAGATTTAGAGAAAATGAAGACATTGGAAGCAGAAGATTATGAAAATATAGATGCTGAGAAGGAAATAGAAAAGGCTTTTAATGAAGAAAGTGAAACAAGTAATATGTATTCTAAATCAAATATTGAAATTAAAAATAATATTTCAACTATTCGTAATAATAATGTAACAGATTGCGTTGATGATGATTATGATATGGGATTTTAAGTAACCATAATATTTTTATAAAAAATTTTTTTATAAAATTATAGAATACAAATGCAGATATTTGTAAAAACCTTAACTGGAAAAACTATTACATTAGAAGTAGAACCCAGTGATTCTATTGATAATGTAAAGGCAAAAATTCAAGAGAAAGAAGGCATCCCACCTGAGCAGCAAAGATTAATTTTTGCAGGAAAACAGCTTGAAGATGGTCGCACAATTAGCGACTATAACATTCAAAAAGAGAGCACACTTCATTTGGTTCTCAGGTTACGAGGAGGTAATAATGGTTGTTGTGGAAAGTGTTGTTCTTGTAAAGATTGTGATTGCAAATGTGACTGTTGCAAAGATTGTTGTTAATTAACGATAAAAATTTATAATTATTTATATAGTAATTATAAATGTGTCAAATTTGCATTGATGAACCTGGAAGTCATTCATTTGAGTATATAGGAAAAACATGCGATGATATCTTAATATATTATACATGTCCAGGAAAAGCAACAAAATATTGGGATACAAAAGGTATATTAGAGCACTACGAAGAAGTATTAGAAAATAATAATAATCAAAAATGGATTTGGAGATTTGACGGTGATGGGTTTGAGTTCAAACATTCTTTAGAAATAACAACAGCAATAGGTTTAATTGGTATTTTAATAAAATACGGTGATTCATTATCTCAAATTCAAATAATAAACTCAAATATTTACATAAATAGTTTATATGGAATGATATATCCATTTTTAACACCTGAATTAGTAGATAAAATTATTTGGATATAGTTATATTTCTCTCATTTTATAATTAAATAATTGAAAATCTTTTTTATAAATAGTATTTATTAAATTAATTGAGTCGTCATTTAAATACTTATTGTAATCAACCTTTTTTCCTACTTGAAAATTTTGTTTTATTTCAAAACCAAATTTTTTCATATCATCATTTAAAGTTTCATTACGAAATATGTTTATTTCAGGAATAAGATTGCCTTGTTTATCTGTAATAAATTTATATTGAGGAACATTATGATTATCATATTTATCAGCGATTACATAACTTTTCATACATTCAAATACCTTTTCTGAAGTAGAATCAGGATTAACAATATTTAAAAACATCATATCACTTATTATTCTACGATAAGGGTCACGAACTATAGAAAATATTCTTAACTTATCGTTAAATACAACTCCTAATTTATCTTTAAATTTAAGTATTGTTGTATAAAATTGGTGTTGTAAAGATACGCGGTCAAATGGAGGAGGTAAAATACGATTTGTGTCACCGATACCAATACTACTATAGACTCTTTCACTATCATTTTTTCTGAATAGTTCTTCAATTGTAGTTCCTCCAGTTTTTGGTATATGAATAAATAAAATATGTTTATTCAAATAATAAGGCATGTATAATATCAATATATTTAATTTTCTAATATTTTTTCAATCGTAATAAAATGTTCTTTAAAATCTGCTTTTTTACTAGATACTTCATAAGCTTTCATTTCTTGAAAAGGGATCGCAGGTTCAATTAAATATGTTTCTGTTTTTTGGTTCTCATTTGTTCCATATACAAAATGAAATTCATTGATAGTAGTATCTCCGCCTAAAACCATCCAATCTAAATTAGTAGATAGGTTCTTGAATTTACTCTTTGAGAACAATACAACAGGGAGGTTATATGCTACACATAATATAATAAAATCAAGATGTGTTAAAAAGTATTCTTCGTCAAGAACCATAGATTCAATATCAATTTCATTTTTTTGTAATTTTTGAACAAATAATTCTTTTCCTTGTTTCTTTAACATGGATAGAATTTGTATGAAATAGTTAGGTTTTAATTCATTATATTTTTCAATAAGCTTATTCTTTATTTCCAATATATTCATATTCATTCCAGTTTTTTTATGAATGATTGATAAAATAACAAAGAAGCTACAAAGAGGAGTTTTTTCAAATGAAATATATTCAGAATCGGCTTCAATGAATTTTTCCCAATTTGTAAAAGGAGCTTCTTTAATAGATTTTTTTTCAACTATACAGGATTCTCTTTGAAGTTCAATGCTACTGTTTGTATCATCAATGTCATTTTGACTATCTAGGTCTATTTTGTTTGAATAGGGTGGATGTTCTTCAGGATTTGAAATATCAAATGTAATATTTTGAACGTAAGAACTAGTTTCAAATGGTTCAAGATCTTTAAAATAATTATCAAAAAGAGAGCTTTGAAGTAATAAAATTTCAAAAGGTTGTATTTTGTAATCAAAATGATGAATAGTTAAATATTGAGATGGGTTTAACATGAAAAGACGAACACGATTATATCTTAATAATTCATCAGCTAGTTTTTGATAATAATATTCAGTATTATCTACCTTGCTAAGTAGATGCTGTTTAGGTAAGCAAAGTTTATTATCTTCCTTAAAACAAAATTGGTTATCTTTATTGAGATTTACAAAAGCCATTTTTTCTTCCATAGAATCAAAAACAGAATAATCAAAGTCTTGAAAAACAACATGCTCTTTTGTAATAAATTTGAGTATAATAGCTAACTTTTTCATTTTTGTAGAATATAAATATGTATTGTCTTGTATTAATTCTTCAATGAGTTTTTTGCTTTCAAAATGATAATAATCATTTAATATATTTCTAATTTTGTTACGGAATGAATTGTAAAATTGAGTTTCTAAGTAAATGTTTCTTACTAATTCAACTCTTGTATTATCTTTTTTATTATTTCTAATTAATGCATTATCCGCAGTTAAATAGTCATCTTTATAGTTGCTAGTAGTTATCATGTCTAAGTCGTCATCGGTATTTTCAATGTAATCACTTACAGCAACAAACTGATTAGATAATGTTAAAATACCTACAATAATTCCGTCTTCAACAACCTTTACAAGAGGCTTACAAGGTAACTTTTCTTTACTTTTAACATATAAATTAGTTAAAAAAGTTTTTGTTTCATTGTAAGAATTCCAATTTACATCATCAATATATTTAATATTAATATCGTCAATAAAATTGGAAGGATATGTAGGAATATAAAATTCATTTTGGTCATTAGGACGAATCTTTACAGAAAAAGCTATTATTTTTGATTTATAATTCATAATTTGATTACTAACAGTATATTCATTATCTTTTAATATTTGCAAAATACTTTCAGCAGGCAGATTAGTTTTATATTCATGTATTTTTGTGCTACTTTCAATTGGCTTACAATACTTATTACTTGTGTATTCAATTGTATTAATTACTTTCTTTAGTTCATTAGAAATATCTGAATTAGATAAAAATTTAACAGCAGTTTTATTACCAGCATTTTTATTAACTACAGTGTTACCATATTTATAAATAGGTTCATAATATTCTTTGTTTTTTAATAAAATAACACTTTTTAATTTCTTATCAAATAGTTTATTTTTGTTTAAATTAGTTGGACATAACAATGCAATATCATCTGTAATATCACTATCACTTATTTCAAGAATGATAAAATTGAAAGCTTCAGGGAACATACTTAATTTTCCGCTTGTTACTATATCCCAGAGATATGTATGGTCAATAAAAGAATCGTTGTCTAATAAATAAGTAATAAAATTATTATAGGAAGCAACGGTGTCTTTTAAAAAATCTAATTGTTGCTCTTTATTTAAGTCCAATGATTTATAAAATGCACTTTCTTTTATTTTATCAATAGAGGAATTATCAATAGTATATTTTTGAGGTAAAAAACTAGAAACAAGATTTGAATTATAGCTCTGAATAAATAGGTCCAAATCTATTTCAGAAGCTAGTAAATTTCTAAATTCTGTTAATGGAATATATTTGTTTTGATAAGAAGAATATAAATCATTTAATACAGCTACAAATGATTGATTACGAGAGAATTCCATACCATAACGCAGTAAAGGATATTTGTTTTTGTAAATGAGAGCTCTATTATTTTTATCCACATTAGCTTCTTGATCGACTTGTAAAAATAACTCAGCAGAAATAGGTAAGAATCCCCATCTATGTTGAGGCATTGGAAATCTTTCAGGAAGTAAAATATTTTTAGCAATTTTCTTATCATCTTGAATTATATTTTTATCCTTCTTTCCAACAATATTTTCAATAATTTCTTCATCGCCTTCATAATTTGAAATATCCAATTTACATTCTTTTCTCATTTTTTGTTGTTGTTCAGTGTTTAATTTTTTAAAACAACAAGGAAGACAATGACCAGTATCTGTTTTATTTTTTAAAAAACCAGGATAATGTTTTCTATAGTTTCCATCTTTGTCAATATGTTCCTTGTTATCTGTAAATTCTACAATGTAATGTCCTGCAGGAGGCTCTTTTGCGTTTTGAGGAACGATTTTTCCTCCACATTCTCCATTTTGAACTTGTTCTTCTGTTAATGGTGCGTTTGTTTTTAAGCACCAATATCTTGGACAAATATACCAAAATTGTTTATCATCATCTGTTGAATAGGGTAATGCTATATCATATGAGTTAGGATATTCCTTGTCAATTTTAAGTTTTTCTTCGTTTGTTAATATGATAGGTTGTCTTCTTGAATTAGCTTGACAATTTCTAGCATAAGAGTCTTCATTATTTGTTGTCTTTTTAAATAATATAGGCTGTAATTCCTTCATTTTTTTAATAAACATTCTAGAAGAACCACCCTTTTGTTCTTTTTGTTCTTCGTTTTGCTCATCTTTTTCTTCTTTATTTCCTTTTGTTAAACTTCCAAAAAATTCAGTTGTTTTCTTTAAACCATCACTTATACTATCTTGAACATTATTTAATGTATTAGCAAGTTCTGGAGACGCCTCTTTTTCTTCGGCTTGACTTTCAGGAGATTCCTCCTTTTCTTCAGCTTGTTCTTCAGAAGATTCCTCCTTTTCTTCAGATTGTTCTTCTGAAGCATTCTTAACTTCTTCATTAATAACATTTAATGTGCTTTCAGTAATAATTTTTTCATCTGGAACAGATTCATTATCGTTATCACTAATACTTTCATCGTCATTGCTTTCATCATCACTATCATCATCAAAAAATAATGCATCATCATCATCACTGTCATCACTATCCTCAGTTGTTTTGAAAATGTTTGTAGTAGCAATTTGAATAGGTGTAACAATATCATTTGTTGGTATAATAATATTTTCAACATGTGGTTCTACAACATTGTTATCCGTTTTTTTAATGTTTTTCATATATTCTTTTTTATTTATAGGTAATTCATCATCATACTGTGCAAATCTTAAAAATGTATTTATATAAGATTGTAAAATAGGAATATATTTGATAGAATCAATGTTTTTAATTTCAATATTAAGTTTATTTTCAAAAGGTTGAAATAGTAATGTAGTAGGAAATCCAGGATTATCTATTAATTGAGCAGTTTTATTAACATACTTTCCATTAATAAATTGATGTTCATTCTGGAACTTTATAAATTCATTTTTACCTTCTTCAAAAGTAAGATTAAAATTGGAAGAAATCAAATTAATAATAATATTAGGATCACTATATTGTTTTACATAGTATGCAATCATTGCTGAAATAGCATTCATTTGAACATAATTATTCACTCTTTTAAAATAAAGTTCTGCTCCTTTCTTTACATCATAACTTAATACATCAAATATACCATAAAGAAGATTGTCATAATTGTGCAAATCAAAAGTAGGATTTAACTGTAATGACAATTGATAATCAAGATGTATAATTTCTATTAATTCGTTTTCTAATGAACTAAATTTACTAATTTTATATCCAGACGATTGAATAAATGTATTTATTGTATCAATCAAAGGATTAATCATATTAGAAATAAGTTTTTGTATAGAAGAATAAGGAACATGTTTGTTTGAGATAGAACGAAGAATAATATTTCCATTATTATCAAAATCAATAAAACATTCAACAAGTTGAGTGTCAAATATTTTTTTGATATATACTGATAATTGCTTTACTTTTCCTGAATTTTTAAAATAAGATAAAATATTTTGTTTTGATAAAATAGGAATTTTTTGTCCTTTTTTAGTTCTTTTATTGCAAAATAATCTAACTAATGATTCCTTTTTACTACCAGGATTATATTTGATAAAAGGCATTTCTTCTGATGCAGATAATTGTTTAAAAATAATATCAATAGGAATAAAGGTTTTAATTTTAGGATGAATAATAATATGAAAATTTGTTATACCATTTTCCATGTATGGTAATTCTTTCAAATTTAAAAATTCTACTTGTTGAAATGTTTTTATATTTTCTTGTATTTTAAAAAAGGAAGGATTTAACAATGCTTTTGATTCTTCAAGTAATTTTTGTTTATTTTCTTCAATATCATCTAAAGTTTGAATATTTTTCTTAGATAATAATGGAAAATATAAAGATGTTAAATAAGATGGGTCAATTTGCATAGAATTACCATATTGTAGAACATGAGAAGCTAAACAAATATATATAGTATTATTTTCAATAACAGGATAGTTCAATAATAAATAATTCTCAAAAGAATACAATAAATTGTTTGATTTCATTTTATAAATAGAATCTTGACTAGGTAAAATAGAAAAAGGGTTTGCAGAAAATAAGTAATCATTGCTATTAGAGAAATTAAGACCTAAAGGGATGTAAATATCAAAATTATTTTCATATGGCTCTAATAATGTCATCAATTGATTATATGAATAACTTTCATTTTCATCTTGTTCGCTAAGTTTTTTATAAATAGATTCATCGCTAATTTGAAGATTATTTAAGAATTGTCCCATAAGTGGTTTTGTAAAGGGTATTTGTTCATTATTTGTAATATTTTCATAGCAGCTTTTAAGATCTATTTTTTCTTTTCTGTGAGAAAACAAATATAATTCGTCATAAGTAACATCACTATCCGTAAATTCCTTTAATATTTTCTTTTTAATTGTTGAAATAGAATCATCTAAATGAATTAATTGTGTTGAATTAATAATTTTAATTTGCCCTGTTTCATGTAGTATTCTTTCATCTTCGCTAAAATAAATGTTATTTACATCAGTATCTTTATTTTCACCAGTAAATACTATCGTTTGTATAATATTTCCTTGTGTATCTAATAAACAACATTTATAAACAGAACTATTTGGGGTTTTATCTATAATTAAATCTTGTAAATTTTGTTTAGTTTCCATATATACAATTAGTGATAATTAATTTTAATACTTTTATTTTATTATTTAAATGTAAGTTTAATATATAATATAGTAATGAGTAATAGAAGTTGTAAAAATAAAAAAAATGTAAAAAATCCTAAGCGAAAATCATTGAAAAAAAAAGGTGGTGCAAAAGTAAAAGAGAGTGAATTATTAGAAGAATGGAATATTCTTTACGACAGAATATTTGATCCAAATCAAATGGGTCAAGATGGACTAATACCAATAAATTATATTATTGAACATTTACAAGAAACAGATATTAGTATAATAAACCATCAGGATAAAAATAATATGACTATTTTTCATGAATTAGTAAAACGCTTTTTTAATAAAGAAGAAGATAATTATCTACACTATATAGATTCAAGATTGACATATACTCCAGATGAACTTGAAGAACATATTTTTCTTAATTATGAAAATACATTTCATTATGGAACTGAACGTTGTTTTCAATTAATTTGGTATTTATTATCACGGCCAGATTTAGAAATAAACACGCGTTCTAAAGATGGAAAATCTGCTATAAATCATTTAGTTGATTACTTACTACTTATGGATATTGTAGAGGATCTAGATGAGGAATATGCAGAAGTACAATATGTAAAAATAAAAAAAGAATTATTACCATTAATGTTTATAAAAGGGGCTTCAATTCAATCTTTAACAAATAAACAAGTTGCATTTGTATTAGAAATGTTATCAAATATGAGTGTAGAAGGAGTAGAAGATGCAAAAGATGCTGCAAAACAAATTCTTCGTCAAAAAGGAACAACACCATTATTGGATATTTATAACGAATTATTATCAGAAATAGAAGTAGGAACCGAAGAGCTAGCAAATAAACAAATACCAGAAGGACCAATAGACTTGGTTGAAGGATATTTAAAATTGAAAAATTGATTTAATTTAATTATTATGCATTAATTAAATTAAAATGTCCAAATTCCAATTAAGTATGTTTGATATTATTTTAAAATTTCCTTTATCAACATTAAAGGAATATAGATTATCATACAATGATGCATGTTTAAGTGAATTTATAAAAAATATTATACATTGTGACCACGAAGAAGATGAGTTTAAAGATATTTTTAAAGAAACTTCTGTAGAAATAGTTGTTCCATATTCATTATACAAAGATATGAGGGAAGCAGATTTGAATGTGTATATAGATTTATGGATTGGAAAAAGATCGTTTAATCATTTTATCATGTATGAAGAGAGAGATTATAATATATATGCAATGGCTCAGTTAGGAAGAGCTTTGTGCATGAATCAAAATTTATCATTTGTAAAAACTTTTGAAAGTAAATATCCATTATATCCTTTACCTAAAATTGCACCACCAATATAATGATAAATATAAAATTCTATTTGTTTCTTTATGCATCATAATAAGGATTGTCATGAATATCCATACCACAATAACTAGCAGGTTCGTTTTTGTAATCAACAGGTTGATGTATTCCAGCTTCCTTTGCATTTTCTAATAAAAATTTAAAATTCTCCCAAAATTCAGCTTTATGACCAATAGAAACAGTCATAACATGACTAAGTTCATGGATAGCTACAAAGGTGAGAGTTTTTTCATCAATTAAATTTTCATCTTCGCCTTTTTTCTTATTTAAACAAAAAGCGATTTTCTCGCCTTTATTTTCACTATATGCAGTAAATTGACTGGTAGGAAGAGTTTCCATTATAGTTTTAGGATTAAATCCATCAACAAGTCTTTTTACACGCAAATCATCGGGATATTTATCATTCATATAAGCGACTAATTTTTTACATTTTTCTGTAGTGCTTGCTAATAAATCTGCAGCCTTTTGAACTTGAGACCGTTCTCTTACGCAATATTTATTTCCATCAACAGTAGATACAACACATGTTAATTGGAATGCTTCAAAGTTACGGAAATAGATTAAAGCAATTCCAGCTAGTACAAAAAATATGATAAATAATCCTAAAATATCTTCATTGTTCAATTTCATTTTATATATAAATGGTTATATATAAATTTAAATGCGGTTACAAATATTTGTAACTCTTGTTAAAGATGGATTTTTTTCTCCAACAATACAAACATTCATATTTTCTGCATGAAAATATTTTTTAATAACTGTATTTACATGTTTTTTTTGAATATTTTTATAATGTTTATCATATATGTTTTTTATAGAAATAATATTATTGTCTTCGTTTAAAAGTAAAGATTCACCATTATGTAACGCTTGATTAGAACAATTTTGTAATTCTAATAAAATCTCACCTTGAATATTACCTTTTGCAATATCAATTTCAGTTTGTTTGATTCCATTTTCAATTAAACTTTTAATAATTTGAATTAGGATGGGTAATACACCTTGTGTATTGGATATAATAACATTTTTAAATTCTGTTTGAGCAACAAAAAGTAAGCAGCCAAATTTTTCAAAAAATTGCGTATCAATTGAGCATGAATATACGAGTCCTTTTTCTTCTCTTAAAATGTATTTTAATCTTCCACTCATATTATTACCAATTGCATTTTTTAATAAATTTAAAGTATATTTGTCAGGGTTATTAAAACCACAAGTTCTAAATCCAATAATAATAGTATTATTTGATGCACCGGATTTTTTTATTAAGTTATAAGAGATTTCATTTTTAGGTTTTAAATAGTGATTAATTTGAATAATATCAGATAAATTATGTTTTTGTGTATTTTTATAAAAATAACTTTTCTTCACAAAAGAGTTTATTTTTTCAAAAGGTAGATTAGATGAAATACTGAGAACCATATTATTAGGAGTGTAAAAGAGCTTGTATAATTCAATACATTTATTATAATCAAATTTTTTTTTATGATAATCAACATGGTCAATAGCAAATTCATAAGAACTTCCTTCAAATAGATCTTTATGTGTTTCAATTTCAGCAACTTCCATTGGGTCGTTTAAATCATCCTTATTTTCTTGAGCAACTACATTTAATTCTTTTGCAAACTCTTTTTTATCAAAAATAGAATTAAGCATCATATCTGATAGATGAAATAAACAATCTGAAAAGTGTTTATCTTCACATTCAATAGTATAACATGTATAGCGTTTATTGGTAAATGCATTAAAATAGGCTCCAATTTTATCACATAATAAAAAAATAGATTTTGGGTGAGGTTTATTTTTTGTTCCTTTAAAACACATATGCTCTATAAAATGAGAAATACCTCTCATATCTTCAGGTTCATGAGCTGGTCCTAAATTACAAAAAGAATATATAGATGTAATAGGTAAATCAGAACTAGATTTTTCATATATAATTCTTAAACCATTTGGATATGTTAATAATTTCATAAATAATATAAATTATGTTGATATTATATTATTTATCTATTTACTTAGGAACAACGGGGTTCTTAGCACCAAGTTCAAGAGGAACACGGCCAAGGTCAGGTTCAATTGTGGTATTGTTCCATGGTCCTACATCAGATTTGGTGATAACAGGGTCTGAACGAAGTTGAAGGTTGGCGTTTCTCAATGATTGTCCAACGGTATCAACACCTACATGGTGACCAGCTTGTAAAAGGTCGGGCATAAGAACATCACCCTTGTTCATGGATGTAGGATTTAAAGCAGCAAATTCACTGTTTTCGTCCTTAGGTAAAAGGTCACTAGGGTTGGCTACAGATTGAGAAGCATATCCGTTAGGAGCAGTCATTTGCTCAAGAGCAGGTTCCTCCTTCTTTGCTGGCTCTCCAGTTTCCATTCTTTCTATTCCACTACCAGTCTTCATATTAGAATATGATGCTAAAGCGAAAATCAATACTAAGAATATAACAAGAACAACAATTCTTTCAGTTGTAAAAAATGTTTGAAGTCCTTTTAAAAAACTTTTACTAAATTTTGAAAACATCTCGTTTATATAATAACAAGTGATAAATTATTTATTAGGTAAATAAAAAATTTGCTAAAATTAATCCACCTCTTCCGATTCAAATTCTTCCATTTCTAAATCACTAGAATCACTATCATCAATATTATCCAACATATATGTATTTTTTATTCTTTTTGCCTCTAAATAAGAAGATAGTGCTAAATCACGGGCCATTTTAGCTTTTCTCTTGGCCTCTTTATACATTTCATAATGAACATCATCTCTTTTTTTAATTTGTATAGATTCATCCTGATTAATTTCATCTAAAGAAAAATCAATTTCTTCTAAAGGATCATTGTTAGTTTTGTTTTCTTCTATTTGAATTATTTCTTTCTTCTCTTCTGGTTGTCTATTTTCTTCCAGTTCAGGTTGATATACATCTTCTACATCTTCTTCATCCTCCTTTTTTTCTAAAGAAACTGTTTCTTCTAAAGTCGCTGGTTCGTCTAAAATAACAGAAGCTTCTGTATTTTCTTCAATTACAAATGGTTCTTCAATAGACTCATTTTTTTCTATTATAGGAGTATCTTCAATGTCTTCCTTGACTTCATCAACTGCATCATTCGCATTATTTGTCATATTTTCTATTTTGTTTTCTGTAACTTCTATTTTTTTATTACTATTAAATAAGCATTTTTCAAATAAATTATTCGGTGTTAGCATCATAATTTGTTTAATTTCAATTTCAATATTAAAGCTGCTAGATGTGCAACGAATACCTTTTATCTCGAGAATAGTATTTACTTCATTTTCGGAAGAAAGTTCTTCAAGTTTTAATTCATTTTCTTCCTCATCAAATAGTTTTACACTTGATTTACCTAAATGATTTTTTATGTTAGCCCTACATAAGTAATATTTACCAGATTTATAGCTTTTTAATGGACTTGAAAAGAATCCTTCAATATCATGTAACTCTAAAGAGCTGTCAAACCATTCATCTTTATTTTTAAATATATGCTCTTGAAAGAATGTTTCTAAATTTTCCATCCATTGAATGAAATTTTGATTTTTTTGTGTGAACATTAAATCAGAATACATTTTTTTACCAGAAATAATAATACCTTGTTTTGTAGTAGATTTTGGTGGTTGAATATAAAAAGGCTCATTATTTAAAGAACATGTTATCACATGAGTTCCACCAGTTGTTAGGTGAGGTTTTGATAAATGCAATTTGTTAAAATCAAAAGAGTCATCGGGAAGAATAATATTATTCATTTATTATATTTCTATATTAAAGATAATACCTTTATACGAATTCGTTTGTAAAATATTATTTTTTTAACCAGATTTTTCAATGATAAATATTAAAGAAACATGTATTCAATTTTTAAAAAATAAAGATATACAAAACGACATAAATGAAATTTTTTCTTGTATAACTGACAAAATATATGAAGATATGCAAAATTATATATGGATTATCTGCATTTATACAATATTTTTAATTATATTAATTTTAGCAAACTCTATAGTGTTATTACGATTGTATTACCGCATTATGTTTTTAGAAAGTAAATTAGTAGGTTAAATTATATATTTTATTTACTCATCAATATATAATTTAGAATGAATAATACAGTCTCTCTATCAGAGAAAGACGAATTTATACAAAATGTTCAAAAATGGAATTATATGGAATCTCAAATTAAAGATGCTAATGAAAAAATTAAAAAAATGAGAACTTTAAAAAACGATTTTGGAACGAAAATATGTTCTTATTTGGAAAGAAATCATTCTATTAAAAATAAAATTGCTATTGGAAATGATGAAATACATATGTATTCTAAAAAAGAATATACACCCTTATCTTTCTCATATATAGAAAATAAATTAAAAGAAATTATTCAAGATGAAAATCAAGTTGAATTTGTTATTCAATATCTTAAAGATAAAAGAGAAGTTACTGTTACCAACGATTTACGCAAGATTCATAAATAATTATTGTATCAATAATACATATATGGACAAAAATATATTTGAAGATTACATATTTAATGACAATCATAGTGGTGGTCTTTCTTTAGTTAAATTTTCTAATGAACAGCAAAAAGGTGGTGCTACAAAGGTTAGTTATGAAAATAGATTTCAAGATTTGGTTGTTCCCGCTGGTTTAGTTTCTTGTAATCAACAGAAATTAAGATTATTTGAAGAAAATAAACTAAATACAAAGACAATCGGTGGTAATTTATTTGAAAAATTATTTGAGAACATCAGTCATAACAAAAGAAAGAATATTACAAAAAATAACAGGGAACATCGTAACAAAACCAAGAAACTTAATAAATAGTTCTCAAAAATAAAGTATGGATAAAATAAAAAAATATTTTTATTTCATTGTACACAAGAATGAATACTAATATTTTTTATATGTAAAAGTTTGTAAAACATGGTAGTTGAGAACCTATAATTATATTTTGAAATATAATTATAATCTAGATAACAATAAGGTATTTTACTTCATTCATAATATTAATAAATTTAAAATGAATTTCTTTTCCAATTTCTTTGATTTCAAGAAAGAAATTTTCTCTATTATCAAACATATTATTATGAAAAGGATTTTTGAATTCATCAATACGGTTTTCACTGGAACTTCCAACAATAAATTGATGAAATGTATATTCGTTTGATATTTTTCTTTTTATATATTGTATATTATGCTCGTGACCACTTATATATGCATCAACTTTATATTTTTCAAAAATAGGCATTAACAAGTTGTATATGGGAACCAATTTAAAATAATAATATCCATTTGATATTACAGGATAATGACCAAATACAAGTATTTTTCTATTTAATTTATTACTTCTTTGTAATTCTTTTTCTAACCAGTCCAGTTGTTCAATTTGTAATCTACGAGCAGTTTTACAGTGAATATTTTTAAATATATTATTATTAACTTCACAATGTCCTTCATGTAACGGAGCAGTATCTAAGAAATATAAATCAATATTAGACATTGTTCTTTTAAAATAGAATTCATCGTTCTCAAAATATTTTGAATTTAATTGGAAATGTGGGTTTCCATAATAATCATGATTTCCAATAAGTGCAGTAATTTTACTATAAGGTATCTTAGAAAAGACTCGCGTATAGTCTTTCCATTGTTCATCATTTTTTTCTTTAATACCTTCGTCATAAAAATTATCTCCCATTAATATTACTCTATTATCACCTCTTATTTTGTTACTAAAATTATTTACTAGAGATTGTAATCTATTTGTGTAATAACCTATATCACCTAATATATATAGACTTGGAATAAGCATGTATAATAATTTCATGTATATTATAAACATTTGATTTTAATTGTTTTGTTTTTCTTATTATTTTTTCGTTTATATGTTTTGGATGTTTTATATTTTTTACCACCCTTTTGTTCTTGAGATTCTTCTGTATCATCAGCTTCAGCTTCAGC
>CEOO01036547.1_pt1 | contig 19491 bp, 12 predicted proteins | sample 530321 | NCBI WGS metagenome assembly CEOO01 (sample SAMEA2619927, study PRJEB7988) | marine metagenome | biome: marine biome (ENVO:00000447); feature: surface water layer (ENVO:00002042); material: "saline water (ENVO:00002010), including plankton (ENVO:xxxxxxxx)" | depth 5 m
CTCTTTAGTGCTCCTTGGCTGCCGGGCAAAAATGGCGACAGTGCATACCAGCCGGCCATCGACTCAATGCGCGCAGCTGGGCTTAACGTTACTGGAACAACGCAACCCCGCGCTGCTGGGTTTTTATCTGGACTGAATACTTTTATCTTGTTTAGCCTGCGCTCAAAAAGTGAAAGTTGGCAAAAACTGCAGCGCACTCCAGTGCCAGAGCGGCTTGCTTTGATTAAAGACCAAGCGTTTCGCGAGCAACTTATTGCAGACGGAAAGGCCATGCAGCTCGCCGAGCACATTGGCCAAACCCTATCCTCGCCAAAGTTTGGGCTACCCTGCGAAAAGACTTTCTGGATGGGTAACGCTGAACGGCCCAATTACGCACATCAACCCGACCAATCATTAGCACATCTCGCCAAAGCCGCTGGCGAACATCCAGTAGAAACCTGGCTGCGTTTGCAGCTTGAATCCGACGGACAAGGTTTCTTCCACGTGCGCTTCGTAAACGAGGACCTGAGTGTGCTACCGAACTATATGGGTGCGGATTGGGTTGTACCCGGCGTCGGCGATGCGGGCGCTCATGTCAGTTTGATTATGGATGCAGGCTGGACCAGCTTCTTTATTTCGCACTGGCACAGAGATACTGGCACCTACTCGCTAGAAGAGACCATTCACATGCTGACCGCGAAGCAAAACCGTGTCCTTGGGCTGCCGGATCGTGGAGCGCTGATCGTCGGCAATAAAGCGGACATCAACGTTCTGGATATCGATCGGGTGGAAGAACGCCAGCCGCAAAGAGTCGAGGATTTCCCCGGCAATGCGCCGAGGCTTATCCAACGCGGCGTAGGCTATCGCCAAACACTCGTTAATGGCGAAGTCATACTGGAGAACGACGAACTCACAGGAACTCGAAGTGGCGTCATGCTACGCAATAACACAGGCGCTTGAGATCTGCAGTTAGTCCAGTACTCGGGCCGCAGTTACCGAGCTCGCTGAACGCTTCGAACTCGTCAGCGTTGCTTACCACGTATCAATATAAGGATACTTTTTCTCCGTACGATGCGGTTTGGGTGGGACTCGTTTTAGACTTTCGGCAATCCAAGAACGCGTCTCGGCAGGATCGATCACATCATCGATCCCGCCACCCGCTGCCGCATTGACTGCTTTTGCAGACTCATAAGCCCGATCCACTCGACTATTAAATTCGCTCGCGCGTTCCTCGGGATCTTCTATCGCCATCAATTCCTTGCGATAACCCAACTTCACCGACCCTTCGATATTCATGCCTGCAAACTCCGCCGTAGGCCATGCAACGGTAAAAAATCCAACTAAGGCACTAGCGCCACACATGGCCTGCACCCCCAGCCCATAAGCCTTGCGCACGACCACACCAAAAAGGGGGGTAGTTAAATTGGCGCCGGCATTGAACATGCGCACGCAGTGACGCACCAGAGCGGTGGCCTCGACATCAGGGCCAACCATCATTCCAGGGCAGTCCATCAGGCTAAGGATTGGAATATCAAACGCATCGCACAGCTGAATAAAGCGTGTGCCTTTATCAGCAGCATCCGAGTCGATTGCACCCGCCAAATGATGCGGATTATTTGCGATAACCCCCATTGGCCGCCCTTCTACCCGGATGAAACAGGTGATTACACCAACACCGAAACCGGCGCGAATTTCCAATACGGAATCCCGGTCGGCCACAGTGGATATGATTTCTCGCATATCGTAAAGACGCAGACGATTTTCCGGCACGATATGGCGCAATTTACGCTGATCGGGTGCCTCCCATGTATCAATCGAACCTTGAAAATAGGACAGGTACTGTTTGGCCACCCGCACCGCTTCCGCTTCGTCTTCGACCAAAATATCTACAACGCCATTTGGTACCTGAAACGACATCGGACCAACTTCCTCTGGCGTATAAATACCTAGGCCGCCGCCCTCGATCATTGCCGGACCGCCCATGGCAATGGTCGAGTCTTTGGTCGCGATGATCACGTCACAACAAGCAAGCAACGCCGTATTCCCGGCAAAGCAGCGGCCGTGATTAACGCCGATCATAGGCACCGCGCCAGAGAGCTTGGAAAATTGCGTGAACGTATGAGTATCAAAGGCTACCGAAGGACCGGTGGAATCATCGCCCGGACGACCACCGCCACCCTCTCCAAAGAGAACAATTGGCATACGAAAACGTAGCGCTAATTCGAACATCCGATCCTGTTTGTAGTGATTACGCGAACCCTGAGTCCCCGCCAGAACCGTATAATCGTAGTGCACCACCATGGCTCGCGCGGCTTCTTCTCCGAACAGATCCGAGTTTATCGTTCCCGTACCCGCTACCACGCCATCTCCGGGGGTGCGCTGCCGCAGCGTTTCCATATCCTGTCGCTTGTGTTGACGTGCAACCACTAATGGCCAGTACTCCTTAAACGAGCCGGCATCCATGAGTTCGGAAATGTTTTCCCGCGGCATCCGTCCGCCGCGCGCATGCCGCTTGGCCACTGCTTCCTGTCGATTCTCATCAAGCGTATAAGCATGACGGTCGAAGTTCTCCCGTAAATCATCGCGAATATGATCTAGATCTACAGTCTCCTCGGTAGCAGCCCGTCCGCCGCTAACAGAGGCTTCTTCAACGAAAATCATAGGATACGCTTCGCGCACCACGTCGCCGGCAGCCATAGTCACCTGCCGCACAATACCGTCGTGTGCAGCAGCAATGACGTGCTCCATCTTCATAGCTTCCACCACAGCTAACTGCTGGCCGGCGCGCACCTCATCTCCAACAACAACGTCAATACTGACAATCGTGCCCTGAATCGGCGAACTCACCGCATTGGATCCGTTGGGACCAACCACCGCCGGAGCAGCCTCTACTGCAGCATTTTTCCGAGATTTAACTTCAGCATCATGCGCAAATAACGCCAATGGGTCTGATGTATCAACCTTTGCGCCGGCAAAGCCGTCCTCAGCTGCCGCAGGCTGCATGCTTAAAAAACGCTGTCGCGCCTCAGAGGGCTCGCACAGCAAGGCCATGTTCAAGTCGACCCATCGAGTATGGATATCGCCAACTTTGAAATCAGCATGACCAACTAAATTCATCAAAAATTCGATGTTGGTGTTTACTCCCTCGATCCGAAATTCTGCTAAAGCCCGAACCGTTTTCGCGCACGCGGCTGAAAAATTCGGCGCGTTGTGCGCAACGATTACCTTTGCTAACAAGGAATCAAAAGCTGTCGAGGTCTCGTAACCAACATAGCCAAACCCGTCCACTCTGACACCGGGACCGCTGGGCGGCTCATAGGCGCTTAGAATGCCGGAACCGGGCCAAACGCTACCATCAGCATTCAGGGTTTCCATGTTCACGCGAGCTTGCACAGCAAAACCTCGGGGTTTCGCAGGTTTATCTAGGCCCAGCGATTCAAGGCTCGCGCCCATAGCTACCTGGATCTGACTCTGAACCAGATCAAAACCTGTAACTGCTTCGGTTACCGTATGCTCAACCTGCAGCCGCGCGTTCGCCTCAATAAAAACGAATTCAGGAGCATTGGCTGACGAATTCACGAGAAACTCGAACGTACCGAGACTTTGATAGCCCTCTTGTTCGGCAAGTGTGGTCGCAGCGTCGATCATGCGATCCCGCAGCACCGCGTCCAAAGCCGGTGCGGGGGCTATTTCTACCAACTTCTGATTACGCCGCTGCGCGGAGCACTCGCGCTCACCTAGATTGCTAACCGCGCCATGTTCGTCGCCTATAATCTGCACTTCAACGTGACGAGCTTTTGCCATAAACGCTTCAACGTAAACGTCCGCAATACCAAAGGCAGCTTCGGCCTCAGACTGACAGCGATGAAATAAAGCCTCCAATTGCTCAATATCCGTTACAGCACGAGTGCCACGGCCACCGCCACCTGCTAGTGCCTTAATCATGATTCCATCGGGGTGTTGAGCAAAAAAATCTTTTGCCTCAACTAGGGTCACCGCGCGATCTAGGCCAGGCATCACTGGCACTCCCGCTGCAGTAGCGGCAGCACGGGCGCGAGCCTTATCTCCAAACAAGCTTAAGTGCGCAGCGCTGGGACCTATAAATTTAATCCCTGCATCGGCACACAACTGCGCAAAGGCATCCTGCTCAGAGAGAAACCCATAACCAGGATGTATCGCGTCGCAATTCGACTCTTGCGCCGCCGCTATAACACCCTCCATATTGAGATAAGCCGCAGCCCCCACGCCGTCTAACCGAATCTTTTCGTCAGCTATCTGGGTATGCAAACTCCGCGCGTCGTCGTCGGAATAAACCGCCACGGTACGTAGGCCTAAGTCTTGAGCTGCTCGCGTAATACGAATCGCTATCTCACCCCGGTTTGCGACCAAAATGCCCTTAAAACTCATAGTTAACCCCCCATAAAAATATTTTCTACTTCTGCTAGTAGTATCCCAGAGTGCCGGTGATTTGAGCCTCCACTAACGCGTTATATTCATCATCAGTGATGCCGAGTTCTTCAACTAGCACCTCGCGGCTGTGTTCACCCACTCGAGGTGACGGCTTTAACGTAAGCGCTTCTGACGCTGAAAAATGCCAAGGTTCGGAAGGCAACAAAGACGGACCAGCCTCATCATGATGGACGCTCTTGATAAAACCGTTTTGACCAAGAGCACTCTTCGGGTCGGTGTAAAGTTCGTACAAAGGCATAACTCGAGCGGCGACAACGCCGGCCTGACACAAACGGGCTTCCAAGTCATGCACATCTTGGGTACTACACCATGCTGCCAGCAAAGCTTCCAACTGGTCCTCGTGTTGTTTCCGAAAAGCAGCCGTCAGCCATACTGGTTTAGTCAAATTCCCACCAACCATATTTGCTAATGCACGCCACTGTTCATCCGTCTCAACGGCAAGCGCCAACCATTGGTCATGCTGGCACTGGAAGTAATTGTGCGGTGCCATCTGCGGATGCCGGTTACCCCCGGGTCGGGGTACGTCACCAGTGAGCTGATATTCAATTAGCGCATCACCGCAGACGGTGGTCATTGCCTCCATCATAGAAAGGTCAACACGCTGTGCTTCCCCGCTTCGATCACGCTGATGTAACGCAGCCATGATTCCGCTGGCGGCCATATAGCCAGACAGCGGGTCGGGAAAGAGGCCGGCGGTGTTCATACCCGGGTCACCCGCATACCCATGCAGCGAAGAAAAACCCGACATAGGCTCGGTACTAGCACCGTTAGCCGGATAGGCACTGAATGGTCCGCTGCTGCCATAACCTGAAATCGATGCCCAAATCATGCCAGGGCGAAGCTCGTGAAGTTTCTCTAAAGTCACGCCCCAGGAAGGCATAACACTCGCACGAAAGTTGTCTAGCAGGACATCGAACTTTGGCAAAAGCCGCCAAAACAGCTCCATGCCACGCGGGTCTTTTAAGTTGAGGGTTACTTCCCGCTTATTTAGGTTGACTGCGTTGTAAAGAGACGATGTATTTAGGGGATGTTGCTTAAGACTTTGGTCAACCACACCGGCAGGCACTTCATTACGCACGCGCCGCCACACATCCGGACGCTGCAGGCCACCCAGTTGCACTACGTCTGCGCCAAGCAGAGAAAAGATCTCGGATCCAAAAGTACCCGACCAAGCTTGACCTAAACTTAGCACACGCAGACCTGCGAGCGGACCGGCACCCTTAGCGCTGCCATCAAGCCGCCGTTTCGCATCTCCGATAGGCGTTTTAGAAGCTATCGTTTGCCTGGTTTGCGCCATAGCTTCGTCGGCTTCAATAGACACAAAACTAGAAGGCGAGTTGAAAACAGCATTTTCGACTCTTGCTGTAGGCGCAGGTAAACGCAATTTCCAGGGTGCTGGTGAAAGCTTAAAGGGGGCACCGGCTGCAGTCACCGATTTGCCAGCCACCTCGGTCTCTACAAGGTATTCGCGTGCTGCATATTGCGGATCGACCAGCAAATCCGCAGTGTCCTGCATGACACCGACCACACAGCGCAGATCAGCCAGTTTAAAGAATACGTCCCATCGATCCATTTTAGGCAGCGTGCCGGCAACCGCCGAAAACACCGGCTGCAAATCCTGACCATGCCGCCCCAGATCAGGGATTAGTTCCGGCTGCCGGGCAATGTCAGGCAAACCCAAAACATCCATCGCTTCAGTCCAATGATGGAAATCGCCAATAGCCAAATGCATGCGCCCGTCGCTGGTGTCCCACAGCGGTCCCGGAGCACCCCGCGGTCGCCAACCAACGGGGCCGTATGAGTCATCCATACCCGCATAAATCGACATAATGCCCCATGGATGCACTGTATGCGCAAACGCCTCTACCTCGCTGACATCAACCCGCTCGAAGTCACCTTCAGCAGAACGTCGCAGCAAGGCCGAAGATGCAGCAATGAAGCCGGCAATACCTCCCACATACCCAGATTGGTAACGAGGCATTTGTAAAGGCGGCTCATTGCGCAGACGATTGATATAAGACCAACCCGTGTGCGCACTCGCAGTCAGATTATTACCAGGGAGCCCGGCCAAGGATCCCGTTGCCCCGTGCGGTGTTACCACCAACAAAACCGCATCCGCGCGCAGCCAAGTGCCAACGATATCGGCTGTTTCTAGCCGGGTGCAAATTATCAAATCTGCAGCCGCCACCAGCGGCTGCAAATCAGAAACATCAACAAAAGCCGCCGAACGCTTGTTCCAATTTGCGTAAGCATGCAGGGGGCTTACACAGCCTGCATCTGAATCGCCGGTATTTGAGCACTCAGAAACAGGCATCTCGTGCCGCAGGCAATGCCCGCCCGGTGGCTCGGCAAGCAATACGTCCGCACCGAAATCGCCAAAAAACCGCGCCGCAAAGGCGCCCGAAAGGCGATCGGAAATGTCTAAAACGTTCAAACCCTCAAACGCGCTTACAGATCGACTCAAAACCCCTCCCTACCTGCTATGCGTGTGGTATTTAAAATGTCGCCAGGCGCTTTGCTTCCGGTACCGGAGCATCTATGGGTTAATAATTCCAGAAGCGGTGAAATGACTCAAATTGAACCGCCGCGAATAGCACAGCCAGAGAGTTTTCAACGGTAAATTACCCCCAAAAAATACGTCTCCGAAAGACACGTTGGGACTAAGAACCAGCCCATTTAATTTTCCTGTTTCAGCGGGCAAGGCTCGACAGATGCGCATTGAATTTGAAGAGTTTTACAGCACTGAGCAAAGAAAGCTCAAAAAAAGCCGCCATGGCGCTGCCCGAAAATCACAACGCGGAGTTTCAGTACGGCTTTAGTTTCGGTCTACCATATCCTTGTCCAGTCGACGCCAAGTCAACAGGAAGAATAGTGAACTTGCTCCATATAAGACGGCCATAATGACCATAGCCGACTGCAAACTCTGGGCGTAAACCGCACCGCAGACGTTCTGCAAGTTTTCACTTAACTCGCCAATAGCCCGCGGATGGCATTGGTTTCGTGCCAAATCCTCCGCTGCCACACCCAGTTCGGCTAAGCCGGAGGCAAAGAAAATGTCCGAGGTAAAACCGATGAATAGAGGGCCGCAGCCGTAGCCAATTAAGTTGGCAATAAATAGCAGTACCGCCGTTGCCGTGGCACGAACACGCATACTGACGACACCCTGGCCGATCGTATACTGCGCGGCAATGTAGCCGTACTTCACGAACCCACCAATAATCAAGCCTAAGGCGGCATAGAGCAGATTCTGGGTCGTAAAGGCAAAAACATAGAAAGGGATCGACAAGGCGAGGCCCAGAGCAGGCACCCAGGCAATTGCACCCGGATGTTTTTGATAAAGTTTGGTTGCAAGCCACCCCGTAGCAAATGTGCCGATGGCAGAGGACATGGACACCGGGGCGTTAATCCAAATAGCCGCCTCACCTGTTGTAATTCCGTGCATACGGACCAGAAATATGGACTGAAACGAGGAGATCCCATAACCGCAAAACGCGGCGACGGTGGCGCCAGCTGTCATCCACCAGAAGGCAGGCTTAGTCATTAGTTCGCGGATCGCCTCGCGTAGCTCCACCGGTTGCTTTGATTGCGCTCCCTTCGGATCGGTATACCCGCGTGGCGGTTCTTTAACCGTCAATTTGAAAACCGCGGCAATCAACAGGCCCGGCAGACCCACGACAAAAAACGCCGTGCGCCAGTCAAAAACATCGGTTACCCACCCACCAATCAGGTTGGCAAACATGGTGCCCAGCGTAACCCCCATGGAGTAGACACCGAGGGCCTGGGATCGGTCACGCGGCGCATAATAGTCCGCGATCAACGAGTTAGCCGGCGGCGTACAACCAGCCTCGCCGATACCCACACCGACGCGACACATCAACAAAATCCAGAACGCACCAATTGTGACCGAACCGATGGTGACGTCGGTTGCGAGACCGCAGAGCACGGTCATGAGAGACCATAGCGCAACGCAAACAGTCATAATCCAAACACGGTGAGCCGCATCTGCATAGCGGGCTAAAGGAATACCCACTATGGTGTAGAGAAGAGCAAAACCAAAACCAGTAAGAAGGCCGAATTGGGTATCGGAAATACCAAGTTCCGGCACAAGCTCAGGACCGACCACAGCGAGCAGGCCGCGGTCGACAAAGTTCAAAATATAAATCAGCGTTAAGGCCGAAAGGACGTAAGTCCGGTAACGGTAACTGCCGAAACCGGTAATTTGATCCGGCTCTCCAGCCTCTACGGCATGAGTTCCTTTTGCGTCCTCTTCCTTTGAACCGCTTGTCCCAAGCATATATGACCTATTTCTTATGAGTATTAACCCCGCGCTGTTATGCGCTGAGGGATCGTATTGCCGCCAGTAATGGTAGCGCGTTAACGCGCAATGCCGCTGCGATCCACTTCTGCATCCCGCTTATCTCGGCGTCGGCTCGAAACATAACGGTGTTGCGTGCGCCAACCATCCTCGGTTTTCACAATCTTATCGTAGTAGCTGGCCGTTGACGTAAGCCCTTTGCCCAGTAGGGCAACAATACGAAAACGCAGGGTAATGCCGTCGCCATCAGAATCGGCATAAATGTTTGTCATCATATGAGTACGGGGATGAGCAGCCTCGGATTCCATAAACGACTTGATGTCATCCAGTCCGTTGCAAATCCGCGAGCCAACACCTGTTAAGTCAAACACCGCATCCTGCGTGAATACAGTATCGAGCGCCGCCCAATTTCGATCATCGATTGCGTCACCATAACGACCGGGAAGTTCGTGGATCTCAACTCGATCTGCTGTGGTGAGAGAATACGTTGCGTCTGTCATTTGCTTACTCCTTTGCAGTAAACGTTAGCACGCCCCTTCCATCGCTATGAAGGTTTGCGAAGTTAGAACCCATGGGTATATCACAAAAGCTGGGGGCTCGATAAAGCCGTTGCCCCATTGTAGCTGCCCCACCTCTACCCCTAGGATATCAAGCTGCAAGATAAGAGCGAGGCTGGGTTCGCATCTAAAGGCAGGTACATGTCGGGCCAGCTAAAACATCTTCAAGGTGTTCACCATCGGGTTACTTATGGGATACAGATGCCCCCCGAGCCAACGCGGACGCGCAACCTAAGAGAGAAAGGGGTTTTGTTCGCAAAGACGGGCATTGAGGGGCCCCTAACAGCCTTCAGCCCCAGGCTTGGCATTGTCTGGAAGATGCGGCAAATTCAGTGCTTCTGGGTGCTGCGAACAGAAAACGTTGAGGGGAAGAATGCGTAGATCAAAAATAATAGTTGGACTAGCCAGCCTATATCTCATGTTGACTGGCTGCGCTGATCCAGACAACGTTCCCGAGACCCATATCTCCCCACCACCGACTCCAGCGCCTACTGTTAACGTCGAACGTTATCCACTCCGAACCGCGCTGTTCGGCGATCTACATGTGCATACCAGCTGGTCGGCAGACGCATACGCCGGGGCTAACCGCCTCGGCCCAAACACAGCATATCGCTTCGCGAAAGGAGAGAAAATCGAACTGCTCACGGGCGACGAGGCCCAGTTACCAACACCTTTGGACTTCGTAGCACTCACAGACCATGCGGAAGGATTTGAAATGCAGCTTCCCTGCACCATGCTGCAGGACGCACCGGAATTCGACCAACAACAATGCCGCGATATACGATCGGGAAACTTTGATGTAGCCGCCATGCTCGCCCAAGCCTTTGCGACTGCTGGCGCAAGACCCGCGCCGCATGCCTACGATATTTGCGGTGACGATGTTCGCTGCAGAGCAAACGCAATCGATACGTGGCAGCGCGTACAAGCGGTCGCTAATGCACACAACCAACCTGGCCGCTTCACCGCCTTAATCGGTTATGAATTTTCATCATTGCTCACGGAAATGGGCATGCTGCACCGTAACGTTATTTTCCGTGGCGCTGACGTCATTCCCTACGCCATTTCGTCGTTGGATGTGCGCAATCAAAAAGAATTTTTCGACCAACTTGACGCCGCCTGTGTTGAGCCCTGTGAAGTGCTCACCATACCGCATAACACCAACTACTCCTGGGGCCTGGCTTTTTCCCGTACAGACGAAGACGGCTCCGCCTATTCCAGCGACGACCTCGAACGACGCTCGCGGATCGAGCGTTTGTTTGAGGTAACCCAACAAAAGGGCGCTTCTGAATGCCAAATCAGTGTCGGTGCGTCTGATGAGGACTGCGACTACGGCATCATGTTTCCGCCTTGCAAAGGACCGGATGATCAACGCTGCGCGCGGGATAGTTCGTTCTTGCGCAATATATTGCTCGACGGCCTCGCACTGGGAACAGAGAAAGCGGCTAATCCCTATAAGCTGGGGGTCATCGGTTCCACAGATACCCACCTTTCTGATCCGGGCTATGTCCCCAAAGACATTCCGGCACGATTCAAGCCTGCCGCGGGCCTTGGCTTCGCCGTCGAGCGTCTGTTAGCGGCAGATCATCCGGTGGCGGGTGCAATGCGACGCTTTACTCCTGGCGGGCTAGCCGGCGTGTGGGCGGAGGCCAACACTCGCGCGGACATCTTCGACGCCCTGCAACGTCGCGAAACGTTTGGCACCAGCGGTTCGCGCATGCGCATCCGCTTTTTCGGCGGGGATCTGCCCGAGGACCTAGGCGCGAAAGACGACCGCATCGCCTTAGCTTACGAACTTGGTGTGCCCATGGGATCCGATCTCAAAACCGCTAACCCACCACGATTTTGGGTGTGGGCAACGCAAGATCCCACCGGCACCCCACTGGATCGTATACAGATCGTTAAGGGCTGGGTTGAGAATGGCGAACACCGCCAACGCGTCTGGGATGTGGTTTGTTCCGGTGGCCGTCAGCCTAGCGAGCTAGGTAAATGCCCGAACACCTCGGCCAGCGTAGATCTATCGAGTTGTGCCCGCACCGGCGAGGAAGGCGCTCGAGAGCTTGAGGTTACTTTTGCTGATCCAGATTACTCAGCCACACAACCCGCGTTCTATTACGCGCGCGTGTTGGAGAACCCTACATGCCGCTGGACTACTGTGCTCGCCAACAGCGGCGGCGTCGAACGCCCGAATGACGTGCCCGCTACGGTACAAGAGCGCGGCTGGTCTTCACCCATCTGGTCGGCGTCGCGCTGATCCCGATTACGCATCAATATGATTAGCCACCTAGCTCGGGTCCAAAGCCCTGCCTCAGCATTCACCGACCACTTTCTATGGCGGTGGCGGCTAGGTTTCGGACAACTTCCATGCGCTATTATAGTTAGAGCTTGAGGAAATTTGGTGAGAACAGGGGAGCATAGCTTATGAAATACAGACCACTTGGCCGCACCGGCATAAGAGTCAGCCAACTTTGTCTTGGCACAATGATGTTTGGTGGCAAAAGCGACGAGACCGAGTCTTTCCGAATGATCGATCACGCAATTGATCAGGGCGTGAATTTTATTGATACAGCGGATGTTTATGCCGGTAACGAAAGCGAACGTATCGTCGGCAAAGCACTCGCAAGCGACAACCGTCGAGACAACATCATACTGGCCACAAAGTTCAATTTCGCTAATCCAGCTGACAGAAACGCCAGGGGGTTGAGTCGTCGGCACGTCATCAATGCCTGTGACGCATCACTGAAAAGGCTGAAAACAGACTGGATCGACCTCTACCAAATGCATCGGTGCAGTTCCGCAATACCCATCGATGAAACACTGCGAGCACTTGATGATCTAGTTAGAGCAGGAAAAATACGCTATATCGGCGGCAGTATGTTTCCAGCTTGGCGAATCGTTGAATCTCTGTGGGTGGCAAAAGAGCTGGGACTAAATCGTTTGATTTGCGAACAGCCCGCCTACCATTTGCTCGACAGAACAGCAGAACGCGAGGTGATGCCAGCGGCGCAGTCCTTCGGACTGGCCGTAATACCCTGGGGGCCACTCTGCGGTGGCCTGCTGTCAGGAAAATACACCCGCGACCAGCAAATCGAAGGCGCACGTTGGCAAGACGGCAAAGACAACGCCAATAGACGCGCCACAGAGCAAACCTGGGATGTCCTAGATCTGTTAAAGGAAATGGCAGACAGCAAGGGTTGCTCCATGTCACAGCTGGCGCTGGCGTGGAACATGGCTCAGCCTGGCGTGACTGCGCCAATTATTGGGCCGCGAACCTTTGAACAAATCGAAGATAATCTGCGCGCAGTGGACGTAGAAATGCGAGAAGAAGACTTTTCCAGAATAGACGAACTAGTACCGCCAAAGGGTTACATTGTGCGCTACTACGACGAAGCAAATGCCATCGATTTTCGGCCGCACACGCATCGGAGCATTGTGTAATCACAACATCGCCCTAGGAAATCGGCTTGTGGCGTGCACGACTGACCCAAGAATGAACCAGAGAGCCTATACGAAGAATTGACCACTCGAGCTTGTAGAGTTTGCCCCAGCAAGCGATATTTCAGTACATGGTAGTCCACAGGCTGGGCGGAGGAGACACCAGATGAAAACTACGTTGCGTTTTATTGCACTTGGATTCTTTCTGTTAGTTGCATGCTTGGTCGTATTCCTCACACTCTGGCCGCGTCCAACAGATACCACAGAGCCTAGGGTATTTAGTGGCGACGGCGCTCTATTAGACTATTGCAGCCCCGCGACCTTAGATGGCCAAGGCCTCTCTGCGGATGAGATCCCTAAGGCTTACACACCAGATTGTGGCTTTTCTCGCATGCCTATGCCCATCTTGCACAACTGTCGGGAACCAATCGCAACAGGTATTCCAGATATGAGGGGGCTGTGGCTGGCTGAGTCAGGGTTTATTGGGCACATAGAGAGAATCGAACAATGCGGCAACAGAATGGTGGTTACATCTGCAGGGCTTATCCACGATTTCCGCATGGATGGCACCCTCAAAAATGGCGCCAGAGATATACAAACCTATTGCACCAACCTCGCCAGCGCGATCAAAGTCGATGACGAAGGCAAGATAATCTTCAGATTATTCAACCTATTCGACACAGTGAGCCGGCACCTCGATAGCGGCGACATGATCTTTACATTCGTGGATGGAAAGCAGACTCGAATGCAGCGAGCCTGTTCGATACCTGAGGAGGATAGGGGTATGTACGAAGCCGGATTGGAATACAACTCCGAGTCATCGTAGTTCCCTCGTTTGATCTGGGATACTTTCATCCTGTCTTATTTCTTCTAGCCGCCGCAGTAGGTCGTAGACCGAATCCCCCGCTTAGGGCAACGCTCCTCGAGCGTCATATCAAATCAACTTCCGAGCGGATTAAGACGATCTGCTCCTCGCTGAATCGCGATTTCTTCTTCGTCACTTCCTGAGTGCGCGGTCTCATAAAGCGCCACCCACTGCGCTGTCAGTTGAGTGCAAGTGGATAAGATTTGTTTCTTTAATTTATCAGCCTTAATAATTCTTAACAAAGCAACTGGTACTTTTTATTTAAGATTCTTCTCCATGGACAGAGTGCAAGAGGCAAGATTTGCACCTGAAAGAGCAAGCTGTTCGAAAAATGTTGACGAAAGATATTAGGACACGATTTATGAGAAAAGTACTATTTACAGTGTTGGCATTGAACATGATCTTGGAAGGACTGACGTCAGTCCGGTTAGTTTCGCTGCCCTTCCAGAAAGAAGACTTTGATGCGGCGCTTCATGGAGGTTTTGTCCTCTATGGTTATGCCGCCCTTGCTGCTGCGGCAAGCATTGTCTGGTTCGCAAAATATAGCTATGCGGAATCAAGTTTGGCTTTGGGCCTTGGCCTGCTCCTAACATTTCATATTTGTATGGTTCCTGCCTGCGTCATGATCTCTAACATCCCCGGAGCAGTAGTACATGGGCTGCTATTTGTGGCCTTCGCATTCCTGTTCTTTAACCGAATCAAATGTCTGCCAGTGGATCAGGAAAATCTCTGATCTTTTCTAATATGTGGATCACCTGGGAGAGAAGTTTATTCAATCTGCTCCGCATCTTTCTTTGAATAAAAATAACGAGAGGAGCCTTTCAGGAGCGAAGCGACACATCCTCTGTAATGCGGCAAAAATTCACAGGAAAACCAAATATGAACCAGAGAACAATAACAAAGCGGGCTAACGCAAAAATGCTAGCCGTTAGGTTCAGTGTTGCAACAATATTTGCCTTTGCATGGCATGCGGCAGTAGCAGGCACCTTGAGCGGTATTGTTAAAAATAACAGTGGGCAGACTGTCGAGGGCGTCATGATCAGACTATCTGACCCTGTCTCTGGCATGTCTGAATCCGTTTTTTCAAACGCAAGTGGCGAGTTCACTTTAACCACGGCGTTAACGGGCCAGCTGACTGTTCGTCTGCGAACACCTTATCACAGAGACGTCAGTACGACCGTCGACCTAGATGATAATGCTGTCGTATATAACGAATTTTTGATGGAAGTCATGACGGACGAGGTCGAGATTTCCAATAGCTTACCGGCCGCCTATCACTTTGGCAGTTTGAACTTCGAAACCGGAGAAGATGCCGTATTCAGTCGCTATCAATTTCAACGGGATTGTTTGTCATGCCATCAGATGGGTAACTCCCTCAGCCGATTTCCGCGCACACCCGAGCAGTGGGAAATCACAATAGAGCGTATGCACAAGTATGTCCGTAGCAACTTTGACGAGGAGTTGCGTAAGAGGCGTTCGCATATTTTGTCAGAGGGTTTTAATGGCGAGCCTTTAACGGTGCGCCCCGAATTCCCGCTGGATGATTCACTCAGTCGGGCAAAAATATACGAATACCGTATGGAAAAAGGCATTATCCCGCATGATGCAATCGTCAATCCCAACGATGGTTTGATCTATACGGTTGATCAGGGTGCTAACCACATGGCGATAACCGATCCCGAAACGGGTAAAACTGAATACGTCAGCCAAGAAGGCGGCTCTCTCTGGTTGCCCTTTTGGAAGACTAAAACGATGAATTGGCCCTTTGAGCGGTATGGTCCCCACTCTTTGGCTATGGGGCTGGACGGCAAGTACTATACCACCAACGCGTTTGCTAACAGCATCGGTGTGTTTAACCCAAAAACGCGAGAGTGGGAGCCGTCTATTTTCGCTGGAGTTCGAGCGATCTATCCTCATACGGTGCGTATCGACAAGAAGGGGATCGTCTGGTTCACCATCGCCGCCAACGAAAGGGTTGGGCGCGTTGATCCGGTTAGTAAAGAAAGTACTCTGATTGATTTGCCTGACGCAGAATCAGGCGGTCTCGCTGGGGGCTCTATGCCCTATGGTATCGACATCAATCCAGCAGACGGTTCTATTTGGTACAGCCGCCTTTTTGGCGACAAGATTGGGAGGATTGACCCCGATACGCTCAAGGTACAAGAATTCGATTCGCCGGTGAGAGGCCCGCGCCGAATGCGCTTTAATCAACAGGACGGGACTTTGTGGGTAACGGGTTACTCTGAGGGAAGGCTGGCGCGACTAACAACCAGCTCAAATGGCTTTGAGAGTAAGGTGTATGCATTGCCAGAATTCGCAGAGGGCTATGGTCCGGCGCCTTACGCCCTCGGCGTGCATCCGAAAACCGGGGATGTCTGGTTAAACGAAAACATGACAGACCGCTTCTTTCGTTTCATTCCGGAGGAGGAGCGCTTTGCCGTCTACCCCGCACCACTGACGGGGACCTATACACGCGACTTCAGTTTTACCAAAGATGGTAAGGCTTGTACGTCAAACAACCCTCTGCCAATGGCGGCCCTTGAAGGGGGCATAGGAGAGATCCTCTGTATAGAGATAATGGAGGAGCTTCCGTCGACCTAAGCTACTAAAACGGACCATTATGAAAATTCTTCTAAAACTATTTATTTTTCTCGGCGTCGTATTCAGCTTTTTTGCTATCTACATAACGCGAGATGGCGCCCTCTTTACACCCATCGGTGCAGGTCAAGTATCTCTAGCCTCAGGTACCTATGAAGCATTTCCGTTGCCTGATTACGCTTCAAAGATGGTTGATTCCAACTATAAGAGTTACTTCATAGAGGTCGAGCCGGGCTTGAAAGTTCATGTCCTTGAGGCAGGAACAGGTTTCCCGGTGTTTTTAATGCATGGCAATCCAACCTCGGGCTTCCTGTATAGAAAGGTCGTTGAAAAATTACCTTTAGATAGAGTCAGGGTCATTATGCCCACCAGTATGGGACTTGGGTTCTCGTCGAAAATTCCGGCCAGCGAACATACCGCAGATAATCATATCCGTTGGATCAACAATGTACTAAAGGAACTCAAACTGCAGGAATTAGTTTATGCAGGCCAAGATTGGGGAGGACCTATCGGTATGGGGGCATTGTCTTTGTCGCCTGAGCTTCTTAAAGGTGCCGTGCTACTAAATACAGGGTTTGGAGCTCCTACAAGAACGGGCGACTTATCTCCCGCCCATGCAACAGTCAAAACCCCAGTAGTTGGCGAACTTTTATTGGAGACGCTCTTTTCTATCTTTGATGGAATGGGAAGAGTCCAAGGAGATCCAGCTTCCTGGACGGATGAAATAGTAGAGCTTTACGGCAAACCTCTTTACGAGAGCGGTAACTCGAAAGCACCTCTTGCTATGATGAGAATGGTTCCGGACGGCCCTAATCATCCCAGCGCTGATGCAATGCGCAAAGTAGGAGCCTATGTCAAAACCTTGCAGATACCTGCAGAAATAGTTTGGGGGATGAATGATCCGATCCTGGGAAAAGGACTCGAGGCGATGCAACAAAATTTTCCTAATGCGCCGGTAACACAAACTCCCGGCGGCCATTTTCTACAAGAAGAAGTTCCGGCCGAAATAGCCGATGCTTTGATTAGGGTCATCGACAAGGTAAATAACAAGTGAGCCAAAGCTTCTCATCTCTTTGGTTTTATAGTCTTCAAGACAGATAGACGTCGGAATGAACTGAGAGTATTTTTTTCTGGGTTGTTAAATGAAATTTGATATGAAGGTGCTTCTTGTAGACGACGATGAAGAATTCGCAACTGGACTGTCGATTTTATTAGAGAAACTTAATATCGCTACGGTGCTCGCGCATCGAATCGCCAGTGCGGAAAAACAACTTAGAAAATCAGACTTCGATGTTGTCTTACTGGACGTTATGTTACCCGAAGGTAACGGCTTTGAGTTTCTACCAACTATTCGCGAAATAAGCGATGTTCCAGTCATTATGCTAACCGCGCTCGATGAAGAGGATGACTTGGTGAATGGGCTAGAGCTTGGTGCAGACGATTACATCACCAAACCCTTCAGGGCCAAGGAATTAGTTGCGCGCTTGCGTGCCCTATATAGACGGCATTATGTTGATAAGGATCATATCGAACTCATCCTCGACGATCTTGAATTGTTCCGTGGCCAGTCCATGGCTCGAGTCGGGAGCAGTTGTGTTGAGCTCACCTCGGTTGAAGCGCATATCCTTCAACTCCTGCTAAGTGCAAAAGATTGTTATATGCCTCGCGAAATACTTTATCTTCGAGTTTTGCAGCGCGACATGGTGCCAGGCGACCGAAGTTTAGACGTCCATATTAGTAATCTTAGAAAAAAATTAGGCCCGCACCCTACCAAAGGCAACAGAATCAGAGCCATCAGGGGCATAGGTTACGCGCTAACAAAATGATGCGTAATTTAGTTTGGACGTTCTGGCTGGCCTTAATTGTTTCAATTGTCGGCACCTTTGTTATAAGCGCGCTTTTGATGAAGCAATGGAATAGTTTTATTTCCTACTCTCAAGTAGAGGGGCGTCCGAACTATCCTCTTCAAGCACTCGCAAAAGAAGTCGAAGCGGAACTCAATAAAAACGGCAACTTAGAAACGCTGCTTCTCAACAATTCACTGACTGAGTTTGGAGACGTTTATCTTATAAATTCTGCGGGCGCGGATGTGCTAGGTCGAACCCTCCCAAAGCAAATCACAATACTGGGGTCTTCACTCGACGTGATTCACGTCAAGCGTCAATCTGCTACAAAGCCGCCGATTTTATCGCTCCCAATACGCTCTGATCGCGGTAAGTTCTACTCAATGGTCTTTCACTTCGATTCACCAACCCATCCGATTTGGATTCTTTTCAAAAAATTTGGCCTTTACTGGGTTTCGGTCGCAGCACTGATTATATCGGGGCTAATTTCTTGGTGGTTAGCAGCCAAAATCGCGCGTCCGATTCAATCCCTTGCTTTAGCAAGTGGTCTTCAGGGCGAAGGTGATTTCAGTACGGCGATCGATGAAAGGATACGTCAGCGTCCGGATGAAATTGGTGCATTGGCACAACAACTGCACACATCCGGCATTAAGATTCAAAATTTGTTGAAGAAGCAAAAAGATTTTTTAAGAGATGTGTCCCATGAAGTGCGGACTCCACTCGCAAGGTTGCAGGTAGCAGCAGAAACTTTGGAATTAGATGCACGCGATGAGCGCGCATTGAATCAGATAAAGCACCAAGTCCTAGTCATTGATCAACTCGTACAAAACCTGCTGCACTTATCTCATTTTGATCGCCCATCTCAGTCTCATAATATTGAAAGCATCCCTCTTCGCAATTTAGTTTATCGCTGCGTGGAAAACGCGCAAATGGTTGCGAGCCTCAAAAACATCTCTCTGATAATCCAAGATATAGATTGGCAAGGTCTAAGCGTCACCGGAGTTCAGTTTTTACTGGATCGAGCGCTGGACAATCTAATGGACAATGCGATTCGTCACTCTCCCGAGCATGGCGAGATAACTGTTAGCTGTGAAATAGGCAAAGAACATTGTTATTTAGGCATTTGCGATCAAGGCGACGGGGTTGCAGAAGACAGTCTTGAGGAGATTTTTGAACCATTTGTTCGATTGGATTCATCACGAAACCGACAGACAGGAGGATTCGGACTTGGTCTCTCGTTGGTTAAGCGAATTGCCGAATCACATAATGGTTCGGTTATTGCATCGAATCATGCTGGCGGCTTTACGATTAAGTTAATCATTCCTCTGGAGACAAGCACAGTAAAGCCAATGCCAAATGGCTTCGATAACAAGGCGTAGAGATCGTTTCTGATGAGGGCAGCACCGGGGCTACTGTCAGCACTGATTAGGC
>CEOO01083720.1_pt1 | contig 19186 bp, 13 predicted proteins | sample 530321 | NCBI WGS metagenome assembly CEOO01 (sample SAMEA2619927, study PRJEB7988) | marine metagenome | biome: marine biome (ENVO:00000447); feature: surface water layer (ENVO:00002042); material: "saline water (ENVO:00002010), including plankton (ENVO:xxxxxxxx)" | depth 5 m
ACTTTGTATATAAGCCATTACTTTTTACCTCCTCCAAATTTACTTGGACCTCCAGCTTTAGTACATCTTACACCCCAACCTGAAGCATACGCGCTTGGCCAAACTTTAAACTTTCTTTTTGCAGCTGATTTACAAGCTGAACTTATTTTTCCGTATAATGGTGAACTCATAATAATTAGTTTTCGCCAAATACCGCGTAAGCATAAACTTTACGTTTCTTGCCAAAAGGTATTGTGGCTATTAATTCTTTTCTTTCTTTAACCAGATCCTCTTCAACTGGATAATATTTAGGATTTTTACTATTTAATTTTCTTTTTTTCATTAAAACTGACTTGCGGTGTTAATTTCATTTATTGCTTCTTGTATTTCATTTAAATCAGCAGGTAACATAAGATCTAACCCTGCTTTAAAAACAGTTTCTTTAACACCATCTTTAAATATCATAATAGTAGGTGCCATACGTACTCTATATTTCTTTTTTGTTTCAGGTGCTTTTGCTATATCTACTCTATAGTATATAGCATTTTGTATTTTATCCCAATCAGCAAAACAATTTGCTTCATTAAACTTGGCCCAAAACTCTATTACAACTGGTTTGTTTTTATCATCACCAAAAGCTTCATTTGTATTTATAGCATTTTCAAATTCACTATCTTCAATCCAGTATTTATCAGGAACATTTTGTTGACTAAATGATAGAAATGGTATTAAAATTAAAATTAAGTATTTCATTATCTTTGTCTTTGTATATCGTATAATCTTTCGTCTATTTTTTTAAGATCTTCTAGTATTTTATCTACATCGTCTTGTGTGTCTATAATTGTTTGACGAATTAATTCATCTTTCAAATCATATTCCACTCTGTCAATAACAGGCTCAGGCATTTCCATAGCAAGAGCAATGTCAGATTGCAAGGCAAACCACATTGTTGTTAATGATACAACTCCTCCAATTATTAAACCTATTGTCTTAAGGTCAAGTGTTACCTTAGTGTTTTCTCCAATTTGTGGTGCGCCTGCCATTTTATTTCTTTTTACTTGCTGTTACTTTACTTTCACCTTTTGTTACTGTAACATCTGTGTCTGTTACATCAACTTGCATAGGATCATCTTCTTTGTCTGATAATTCTTTAATTAAGCTTTTAATTATTTCTAATTCTGGTTTTTCTTCTTTTTCTTTTGCACCAACAATATGTTGTAATATACCTATCATTGCCATTGCTGCGGTAGAAACCAAACCAATAACTGCTGTTAAAGCACCACCTTCTAAAAATTGAGAACTTACTACCCCAATAATAACTAATATTGTTATATAATTTATAGCATGCTTACCTAAATGTTTTGAAGCTATTTCTTTAGCAGTACTTTTAGCATTTATTTTATCAATTTCTATTTGAGCTAAAACTTCTTCTGTTGTTTTTTTATTATTAAATCTCATTACTTAAGTGTTATGTTTAATCCTACTGAACTATTATATATTTTACTATCCCAAAACTTAGTATACTCGCCTTCAACGAATAAACCTATATTTTTACTAAGTTTCCAACCAAATTGTACACCGGCTTGATAATCGCTCCATTGTTTTTTATCCGCATCTTCTATTAATCCACCAAGTCCCCAATTATCTCTATTAAAATAACTAAAAGCTTCATCACCTTTTACATAGTTATGAAACCCTGGTAAATAAGATCCATATGCATGAAGCCAAAAATTATTTTTATAATGATAGTAATCAAAACCGATGATAGGAGATATTACACCAAACGTATCTATTTCACTCCAAATCTCATTATTATAACGGTTCATCAAATCAGTAAATACTGTTTGTCTAAACTGTAAATCTGTATAAGCTACAGTCTCACCCTCTTCATTTATCCAATACCAATCAGATACTGTTTCACCTGAGTAATCATCTTCATACGTGTAATATATATCATCATATCCATAGTAAAAACCTAAAGTATACCATGGGTTAACAGCATAACCGTCCTCGTCAGTTTCATTTAACCATATCTCTACAGGGTTGTAACCATAAGGACGATCATGAGTTCTATAAATAGCGCCTGCACTTAGAGAGAATTTTTTACCAATTGGAAGCTTAGCTCTTAGTTCCGCTGATTTATAATCAAAGTTTATTTTACCTTGTTTTCTACTTTCTATTTTCACCATGTGGTATTTACCACTATGTTTTAAGAAATATCTGTGATTTTTAAACACATCATCTCTTGATCTTTCTTTTTCAGTATGAAATATATATTCAAAACCTTTAACAGCTGAATTAGGAGCAACCATAGATACGTTAGATTCAGTACCATCATAGTATTGTTTACCTTTTATTTCATAATCAAACCTTGCTACTTTACGAATACCAAAACCATAACGATAATCATAGTCATAATAGTCTGTACCATCTACTACAACAGGCACATCGTATAAGCTACCATTAGGATTTGTTCTTACGAAATAACTAGGAGCGTTTTCTTTAGAGTTTTTAATATCACCAGACACATACACCGTGCTGTATTTTAAAAAGTCTTTAAATAATTTCTTTTTATCTTGAGCGTTAGCAGATACCGCAATAACCGCCACAAACAGGGCAAATAGGGTTTTTTTCATTTCTCATTATTTGTAATTTTTAAACATTAATTTGTAAAGCAATTTGTTCCAAGCTTGCTGCAACTTGTCAATAAATTTTTTCATGTTATGGTTTTTTATAGTATTGTATTTTACCATCAGGTCTTTCTAATTGTATGTAATCAACACCGAGTTTACCACTTGGTTTACCTGAGTTAGGACCAGTTAACGGTACTCGCTTTGTAAAACCTATACTTTTCATTTTGCGAACATCAATAGAATATTTTTCTTTTATTCTAGCTTCTGTTGCTTCTTCTTTTTTAATAGTACTTTCTCTACCCCAATATGGTAAATCTAAATTCCAACCTGACCAACCTAATAGTAAAGCAACTCTTTGCCATGTCTTAGTTTCTTCATCAAAAGCTTGACCTATATTCATTGCTTTTCTAAGCACACGATCTAGCGGTAAGTTTGTACTTGCTGATATAATTTGAGAAATAGCTAAGTAAGCTGGATTATCTAAGCTCCAACCACGTTTTTTTATTTCGTCCATATTCCAGTCAAATGTTTTAGCTGCTGTTCTTAGTTTACGAACTTTAGAATCTAATACTGGTGATATATCAAATACACTCCATACAACATCCCTGTATTGAGTGCTTTTCTTTTCAGATTCATCTGCTATTTTCATAGCTACATTTTTAACTGTAGAAACTATAGCTCCACCAAAACCAAGACCAAACAACAATGAGTCAAGCATACCGTTCGCTATGTTAGCTGCTTTATCTTTATCTTTTTCTTCTGGTTCATCATCAAATGCTAAAGCAAATAAAGCTTGTTGTAAAGCGTTAAACACTAAGTTTTGTACAGCAACGTAGTACATTACACTAGATAAATTACTAAGATCACTTTCACGCTGAGTCATACCTGGTTTTGTACGTCTATTATAAAGATCTTGTATAGACTTTTTAGTTTTTCTATTATACTGCATCGTAACGTTTTGAAACGAAAGTATAACACGACCAGCTAAACTAGCTTGTTGTTGTGATATTCTACTTGGATTACTTGACTGTTGTGTTTCTTCTGCTATAGCATAGAAATCATCAAATGTTTTCGCGTCAGCTTCTTGCTCTGTATAGAGTTTACCAGTTTCAGGATTAACTCTATTTTGTAGCGATTGTTTTCTATTTATAAAAAATGTAGCACCACCCGTTGCAATAGCTACACTATCCATAACTCTTGTAATAGCAAAACCTTTATCAAGTATGTAGTTAATCATACCTTTTATACCACCTTGTCTACCTGCATCTGCAAGCTCTGCTTCATTTACATTTATTTTTAATCCATCACGTCTGTTTACTAGGTAATCAGAGTTTAATAGTTTCAATACTGTTGGAAAATAATCTTTACTTGTAAACGCTTTAGCGGCGTTATATATATTATTATCACCCCAATTTATAAAATTTACATTAGATATTAACTGAAGTAGTCCAGATCTCATGTTTAAGAACATAACTGCACCAACAGAACTGTTAAGCCAGTCCATCATTTCATTAACAATACGAGATCCACTACCAACAAATACTGGTCTATTACTACCAGTTTTCATTCTACGTAATGAATCAACTAATGATTCTCTAAATTTACTACCGTATATAGCTTCTATCTTATTTAAGTTTTCTTTAGAAAATATAATATCTACATTTTCGTTAAACTCAGTCATTAATTCTTTTCTATAAGTAGTATCTAATCCTTTTAATATATCTGTAGTTATATCACCTGCTAACCAATTAGCTCCTGGAGCTGGATATTGTTTATTTTTTTGAACTAATATTACGTTGTCAGCAAAAGGTTTTAATTCTAAATCTGATTCAACAGCTGCAACCAAAGCGTCTATATCTCTTTTGGACATACCTGGTATTTCCATACCCTGTTTATTCCACATGTAAACTCTAATTGCTTGAGATTTACTATAAGGACCAACGCCTATTTCTTCCATTAAAGGATTTTTACCTCGTTTACTTTTAAGAGTTGGGAAAGCTTCTCTCAATGCAGCGAAATCATTTGCTACAGTTACTTTAGAAGATAATAATTCTTGCTCTGCTTTATTATAAGGATCCATTAAGTTTTCTTTAATAAACTGAGCGTGTTTATTACCTTGTTTACCTTTACCCATAAAAGCATACATTAATCCCATGAAATCATCAGCCGATGGTGTAATAGTAAATTGATTTATAAATCTTTTAAATACACCTTTATCTTTTTGTTTACCTTCTAATCTTGCTCTAGCGTCAGAGTATTTTTTAAAATCTTCTTTACCAGTAACTTCTTCTATTTGTTTATTAAACTCTTTATTTAATCTAGTTGGTTTATCAGCAATAGCCTGTTGCACGTCTGATTTAACATCTATTTGATCTAAAACGTTTTTTACTTGTTGAACGTTTAATAATGAGTCATCAGAAAAATAAAAATCATTATAACCTTCTGTAGCTTTTTCTAAAAACCAATCAGCTTTTGCTTGTGGATCACCGTTTCCTAAGCCAGTTATATTTGATATAGGTATATTTAAACCAATATTTTTAAGAAATATTTGTATTGCTTCTGCGGAAGCACCTGGTCTAGCTGTTACCACAAATATATCTTTTGGTCCAAATTTAGCTTGTTTTTTTCTAGCTTCACTAACCATAGGTCCTTCTAATGTAGATATGTCTACGTTTTCAAAATTGCTAAAATCAAACTCAGCGCCATTAGCAGTTAGTTCTTCTGCTTGTACAGCAAATTCACCTGCGGTTAATTCACCAGTTGTACCGTCTGGCATTGTGTATTTAACTTTTTCTTTTGTTAAAGCTAATGTATCGTCAAAATCAAAAGCACTTAATCCTTTTTCTTTTTTATCTACTTTTTGAGCATCAACCCTAACATCTTGTGAGTTTATTAAAGTTTGTTTTATTTGAGTAGCGTTTTGTTTTTTACTAACAATATCTGCTGCAATTTCTACTGTTTTGTTTCTTGCTTGATCTTCTAGTTTTAATATATCTTGAACAGCTGGTGTTTGCATTAACTTTTCAAAAGACTTTGGACTGTCTAAATTAAAATTAGATTTTTCACCTGTAACTTTTATATTAGCTGGTACAAAAGCTAAAGTTGGAGTTATATTACCGTTTGCATCCGTTCCGGATCTTTTAAATCTAAAAACCATATCTACAGTACCTTCAAGTTTAGGAACTGGCAAATTCAATGGATTTTCACCCATATAAAATAAACCTTGACCTTGTATATTTATATAGTATACAGGTGGTTGTTTTTTATTATATAATTCAGATATAACATCAGCACTAACTGTTTCTTTAGTAGTAGTTGCTTTTTGTAACCCAGCTTTTTGAGCTTGCATCCAAGCTGTTTTTGGTATTTTTTTAGAACTAGTTGTTAAATCAACGCCTTGTTTTTTAATATCTTTAGCCCAAGATGTTAATTTAGGTTTAGATTTTTTAACAATATTATCCATAACTGATTGAAGCTCTGGACTATATTTGTCGTATGTAAATTTAAAATTACCCGTGTTAAAATCATAAGTACCATTTACACTACTATATTGAGCATTGTCTAGTTTAGACTCACCTAAAAACTCAAAACCATTAAGTTCAAAAGCAAAATCAAAGTTTCTATACCTACCTTTTTCTGAAGGTTTTTTTAATATAACTTTTAAACCAGGAAATTTACTTTCTAACTCTATTGCGTTATTAATAATTAATTGTTCAAAAGCTTTATCTCTTTTTAAACCATCAGTTTCCATAACCTTTTCAACAAGATACTCAGTGTCTAACGTGTTGTTTTCTAGACTTTCTTGTGTTATTTCTTGCTCAAAAGTATTTTGTAAACTATCTGCTTCTTTTTTACTTAAACCTAAAGCTTTTCTTATACTATCAATACCAGCTTTTATAGACTTTACAATGTCTTTTGTTTTGCTATAAGTATCTTTAATTATATTTAAACCGCTTTTTATTGCTTTAGCTACTTGATTAACCGGTAAACCAGCGTATAAAGTCCCAGCTTGATCTTGTATAAATGAATCTACATTATCTATAGCTTCTTGTAATGTTTGCTCTACAATATCCTCTACAACATCTAGTGAAACATCTTCTTTAACCCTCTGATCAGCATCGGCTTGGAATTGATCCATAAATTGGTCAGCATTTAAATCAGAACCTTTTAATTCTAAAACATCATTAAGCTTATTCATAAAGTCAGCATCAGCTTTCATAGCTTGAACTTCTTCTACAACAGCACCTTCAGCTAATATACTAAACAAAGATTGTGATCTTTTTTCATTAGCTTTAAAATAATCTTTTATTTCTTGTAATTTTTCTGGTGTAGTTTTAGGTATTCTAAAAACTTGTTTTTTAAAGTCGGTACGCTTACCATCTTTAATTTGTTTAGTAGGTGTTCTACCAATTTCTTCAATACCAAATAATTTACCAAACCTACCTTTAATAGTAGCTAGCGGTAATGAGTTTATAAAGTCTTGATTGATAACATCGTCTACAAATTGATTATATTGTGGTGAACCAAACCTACCTATTGCACCTTTGATTACGTTTCTAATTTCTTTTTGCTGAGTCTTTTTTATAATATCTTTTGCTACTATATCTGGACTAACACCTTTATCGTTAATTGATCTTATTATTTCATCTTTAACTTTAGCGTTTTGAGTTTCTCTTACTTCAGGTGTGAGTTTTTCTGCAACAACTTCTAGTTGTGATGGATATATTTTTGCTCTACCAGTTTCTTGAGGTGTAACATCTATATCAACTTCTTCAGCTACAACCTCTCTAGCTTCAGGTCTGTCTAAAGTAGTTGCATCTTTTTGGCCAATGTATTTATCATATATACCTTGTGCTTTTGGAGCAATGTTAGCAGTTACAAATGTAGAAAAAGATCCTTTATCAGGTGACCATCTATCCATTATACCTGCAAACTCTTTATTTATTTCAGCTATAGCATCTTCTCTAGCTATGTCACCTTTACGAGTATCAAACTTAATTGCAGCTAAACCTATTTTATTGTATTGATCTAATAAAGCTTCTATATCTACAGCAGAAGGATCTTGCTGATATTGAGTAGCTAATTCATCTGCTTTAGGTGATGATTTTCTAGTTGGTAAAATACTCATACCTACCACATTAGCTCTTTCTGTTTCTACATCGGCTACTAGTTCACCTAATCTACTATTTATTTCGTTTACTCTATCAGTATCTTTTGTTGTTAAAGCAGAATCATCAACTTGTTTTATTTTTTGTTGTAATTTGTTTTTTTCAATTAACAAAGAAGCGGCTTCAACATTTTCGTTCAAACCTAAAGGTTTTAATTGTTGAGTAGCTTGAGTTACATCTCTAAAGTTTTCTTGTATATTATTAGCTTGTTCTTGATTTATTTTACCTAATTCTAAATCTTTAGTAACTTGTTGGTCTAATATTGTTTTAGCTTTTGGTGTTTGTGCTATTTTTAATTCTTCTAAACCACTAATTGGTTTTGATAAATCTACAGGTGTAGAATAAACCTCTGTAATATTATTAACGTTAAAATCGGGATTTATTTTTGCAACACTTTTGTTTATTTTATTAATAGCTAGTGCTTCTTGTATACCGTTTTTAAACTGCATTACATTTATAGGCCCGGCATATGTTGTCCCACCACCAACACCCTGTATGAAAGCGTCGTTAACTCCTTCAAACGGATCTTTACCGTTTATCATGTTTTGAGTTATTTGAGTTGCAACTTCTTCTATACCTTCACCTAGTGCACCTGCTGGAGCTCCTGCTTTTTTAAGAGCTTGTTCATACATTTCAATTAATCCGTTTCTAAATACTTTTGCTCCTTGTTGTTTTCCCTCTTTTAATAATATGTCTTTATATACTTTACCTAAAGTCCCACTACCAATAGCAGAAAAAACTGTTTCAGCTCCTGCTAAACCTATTGCTTTAGCTGTTAAATCAAATTCACTAGCACCTGGATTTTCTTCTCTTAATCTTTCAAGTTCAGGTCCTAAAAACATAGGGGTTGAACCAGCGGCTAATTTAGGTATACTTGTACTAGCTCCACCCGCCATCATACCTATGCTTACTGGAGCGCTTTCTGCTAAGCCACTTCCTAATTGTTTAAAACCATCTGACCAATTACCTTTTTTAAAATTTTCATAAATACCTTCAGTGTCGTAATTTTCATTATTCCAAATAGCTTGTTCTTTGCTTAGTTTTTCAGTTTCTTTTTGATAAAACTCTAATAAAGGATTTGTTATACCAAATTCTTCTTTAAATTTTTTAGAACTAGCCTCTGCTGATTTAGGTAAAACACCGGCTTTTACTAATAAATTTTGAGGCATAGAAAATATATCATAAAAACTTTCACCTAAACTAAACATCATTTCACCTAATGTTGTACTACCTTTAGCTAAATCTACAGTTGCAAGCTTTTCTAAATAAGATTTTTTAGCTATTTTATCTTTTTCTATTTGTTCTTTATCTTGCAAGCTTCTTAAAGCTGTGTTATGATCCTCAATAGATTTATTCAACTTAGTTAAAGTATCATTATACATTTTAATTCTATTAGGAGAATCCATAGCATCCATTTCCATATCTCCTCCAGATATTTGAATTAAATCAGTTTCTAGTTTATTTATATTGTTTTGAGAGTTTTTAAAATCAAATTCTTCTACATCTATTTCAGGTTCTATAGGCTCTGTAGCTGAAGCAATAGTTAAAGGTATAGGTTTTTCTTCTACAACTTCTTCAACTTCCTCTTCAACTTGTGGTTGAGGATTATTTTTCTTCCATTCCTCTACTTTAGTATATATCTCTTCTTGAGATAAATTCTGATTCTGTAAAGAAATAACGTATTCTTGTAGAGTCATTTAACTTAATTTATTATCTTGTAAGAACTTATCAGCTTTTGCTTTTTTACCTTCTTCTAAATCAAACACAGCTGCGTCTGCTTGTACTGTTGGTATTTGGTTGGTAGTAAATTGTTTTAAATAGTTATTCATAAAGTATTCTTTATATTTAACCATAAATAATTCTTTTTTATCTTGCATTAATGGTAAGTCTTCTTCATATGACCAAGCCACAAAACCAGCATTAGCGTTTTGAGCCATTTGATCATCTTCTGATACACTAGTACCAGCACCAATAAACACATTCCATGCAGCAACTACAGATTGCTCAGAGCTTAGCATACCTGCAACCTCAGCGTTTATAAATGGAGTTACTTTTCTTTCAATTTTATCTAGATCAAATTTAAGTAAGTTTCTACCTTTACCCATACCTATATCTACAATTTCATAATCATAACTACCATCAGAATTTTTTAATACAAATTCATCTGCTATTTTAGCACCAGGCATTAGTTCACCTGTTTCAGGATTACTAGATCCACCAGCCATAACACCAACTTCACCTAATAATCTTAACATATCTTTATTTATGTTAGGAGTTGTAGCTACTATATCTGTCCCTGACTCCATTAGAGCATCTAGAGCGTCACTATTTATTACAAAAGGTTTATCTAGCATAGGACCTTCAAAAATCATTCTCTGTGATCCGTTTTCTAGTAGCTGTAAAGACACGTTATAACCATCACTTTTAGCAAATGTAGGTTTACCAGTTAATATTGCGTTAGCCACAGCATATGCGTAGTTTTGATTAACATCATAATACATATCATTAGTAACTATGAGTTGAGATCCAATATTAGTTATAAATTCTAATGATTTTTTTGGAGCTTCCATTAAAAATTTTAATCTGTCTGTTTCGTATTTACAACCAGGTTCAATACACTGATTATTATTTAAAGCTGTTTTTAGTTCGGCATATACTTTACCTGTGTTTTCATAAGCTCTATCTAATATAGCAAAGTTATAATCGGCTGTACTAGCTATATAAGCAGGATTATAACCTAAAGCATTGCTTTGATTTAATTGTTTTATAAACAGATTGATTTTTATATTTTTATCTTCCATTGTAATTTATTTATGAACCCCAATCAGCACCACCTAGTATACCAGCTGCGGCACCAATACCTCCTGTTAATGCTGCGGTTGAGTCAGCGCTTGCTTGAGCTGCTGCTCCACGCAAAGCACCAATTTGATTAGATAATCTATTAAGTTGTTGCATGTCTCTAGTTTCTTGGGCTTGAAACATGTATTGCTCACCTTGAACATCAGCCATTTGTTGTCTTTGAGCTTCTGCCATTCGTTGTCTTTGTAATGTAGCTTCACCTTGTAGTCTTTGCTTTTCATTAGCAGCTTCTTGTTGTTCTATATTAGCAGCAATACCTTTTTTACTTTGCAACGCAGCTTGTGCTAAAGCAGTTGCGCCACCAGCACTACCACCAGTAGCTCTTATAGTATCTAGTGTATTAGCTAAAGCTATATCAGTTTGTTCCATTTGTATTTCAGTAGCTTTTGTAGCTACAGATAAATTAGCAAAAGGATTTGAAAGCATACTACTTAAATCAGTTATATTAGCATAAGGATCTGTTATCTCTTGTCTATTTTCTTCTAATTGATTTAGTTTATATTCCAAACCACGAGCCTGTATCTCTCTATTTCTAGCTTCACGCTTAGCTCTACTAGAACCTATAATACCACCGACTAAGCTTACTGCTCCACCTATTATTGCTGCTGCTGGCATAATGTTAAATTTTTATTATTAATATCCATTGTTTGAATCAAATTTTGCTCCTACTGAAAATAATACTTTTGCACCACCAAGGTTTGTTACATTATCAGTTGAAAAAGTTGCTGTAGTATAATAACCTTTTATACCACTTATCGCGTCTCCAAATATTATTTCACCACTACTTGGAGCTGAGTTGTTTATTACATTTGCTACGTAAGCGTTTTCTTTTCTATTAAACCCAGCGTAATATCTTGGTAATGCTGGATCACTAGTTCCTAAAGTTCCAACGTAGTTTGCTCTTGTAACAGCACCACCACCAACTGGATTAAATACGTATTCACCACCATAATAACTTAGTATAGATGTTATAGTGTCATTATTATTTTGATAAGTACTAGTTGAAGGGTTTACATCTTCGCCTGTAGCTGTTGAAATTAAAGATCTTACTTCCCAACCATTGCTTCCTTCGTAACTTATTGTACTAAAAGTTTTAGATACTAATGGTTCGGGATTAAATATAACTGTTATAGTACTTGCAAATGGAGTTGCAGATCCATAGAAAACACCTCTTAAAACAGTTGGATCATAATGTTTATATAAACCTGTAGAATTAGTACTATAGAAATTGTTTCTAATACTCATCATTTGATCTGGTCTATAATCAAACAAGCTAGTCCAACCTTGAACACCTTCATCATAAGTAACAGTATTGAAATTTGGAGTAGATGTGTATAAATCACTTTGTTGAGTAGATAAAACATATTGGTCATTGTAAATATCCCAACCACCTATAGCAAAACCAGAACTACCACCTAAATCTAAGTTGTTTAACTCATCTCTAAAAAAGTCTCTCATGCCTAATTGTGATATTTCAATTATGCTATTACCTCTTAAAGATAAAACTACATTATTGTTTTTATCTGTAAAATATTTATTATTACCGTATACAGCAAAGCTTTCTGGATTTTTACTAATACCATATTTACCTGGTATTGGTTGTATAACACCTATAACTAAATTGCTAGATGTAACAGCACCTCCACCTTCCGCAGAATATATAGCGTCTTTATCTATTAAAGCTCTACTAATTTTACTTTCTTGAAATACAAATAGATTTGTATCTTCTGCATATAGTTTTTGTATTGAACCATTTGCTGGATCTGCTGCTTTTTCAATATCATCAGCTGTTGAAAATACATTAGTATTGTTTATCCCCGTTCGTGAATTAAATATACCAGAATATATTAACGCATTAAATCTTTTGTAACCAGCGGGTTCTGCTTCTACTAAATAAGCTTTTGCTCCATAATCTACAGATGTATTATTAAAACCTCCTCTAATTCTAGATTCTTCTAATACATAATCATTTTCATCTGGACTACCGATAACTGTATTAGGATATGATCCATTTAAAGAAGATGGTATTCCAAAAGAACCATTCCATATAGGATTGTCGCCTCCATCACTCACCTTCTTTAATATAAAAGAGTTAAAATATTTTATTTCAATAGTTGCACCCATATTTTATGATTACATGTTTTATATTATTTCTACTGCATAAGCAGATATGTCTTCAGCTACAAATGTTCCAAGACCACTACCAGCCCCACAATCATTACCTGCAAAAGGAGGTTGAGCCAAATATAAAGCTTGGGCTGCAGCAAAACTAACTGCTGAAAAATACAAAGCGTTACCTTGTCCACCACCACTAGCTGGATTAGCATTAGTTTTATCTATAGTTATAGTTGTAGTACCATTAGATAGTTGTTGAGTGGCATCATCTGGGTTTGTACATGGTATTGCTCCATAATAATAGTATCCATTTTCAGCACCTATTGAAGATCCTGATATTTCAAATCTAACCACAGATTGTTCGTTGCAGTTATCTGGACTATCGCAAGTATATGTTGTTTTTTCATAACTCGCAACATTACCAGCTCTGTTTAAATTAACTTCATAAACTGAATTTATAGATTCACCAGCATCTGCAAATTGTAACGTTATATCATAATCAGCTACATCAATTGTAGGACTTGCTATAAATAATTTTGTTTGTATTTCACTACCAACTATATTGTTTGTTATAGTAAAATAATCGCTTAGTAATTCACCTTCTTCTAAAGCACTACCATTTTTAGTTATATTTGTTATTGCAACATTATAATCTAATGTTCTTAAAGTTGTGTTGTTAGCGCCATTATGAGACTCAATAGTTGTTAAAGCTGTTGTAATTGTTCTATTTGTTGTCACGGGATTAGTACCTGCAGTTGTTATTTGAGGTTGAACATTACCTGGACCAACCGCGTTATTAGTTGCTGAAACAAAAACCTCAGATGTAACACCACTATAAGTAGTTACAATTTTAAAAATAAAATTAAACAACCTAGCTTCTTCGTTATTACCAAAATAAACATTTGTGTAATAAGTAGGAGTAGTTTCTATATCAAAAGTAACAACGCTTACACCTGGTGTTCCTGTTCTAGTTATCGTAAAATAATCACTTACATCATTTCCAGGTATATTATTATCTGTAACACTGTCTATAGTTACATCTAACTGTGTTAAATTAGGGTCTACGGGGTCACTTATATCTACGCCGAATTGATCAACCACTTTAAACTCATTTGCTAAAATACTATTTGTTGTTGCTAACCCTTCTGTCCAACCAGCTACATCAAAAGAGTCTATACCTGCGCCACCAGAACTTTCAGATAATATTAAAGAATTTAAATCTGATATTAAACCACTGGTTGTAGTTTCCCAATATATATCTAAACTAGATACTGTAGGAGTTGTTTCGTATACACTTAAATATTGTAAACCAGGAACAGATAAACTACCTTGATTACTCGCAGCGTATCCAGGTGCAAAAGTTAATATATCATCAGCCGACAAAGTAACAGCTTCTGATAATATTAAAGTAGGTGAACCAGCTGCATTAGCTATATATATACCTTCTTTTAAACCAGGACCAGAAACAATCATGTCGTTAGCTGGTGTGCCTTCAAGATTTTTTAAAGTAACACTGGTATTATTGTTGACTGGCGTGTTAACTAATCCACTGGCTACAGCATAGTTTGTAGAAGCTATTTGTCCTATTTGATTTTCTGTACTTATTCTTGATATTAAAGGATTAGATTTATCTAAATAAAACTGTGGAAAATAATTTGGTCGAGGTGGATCAGTAGGATCGTAATCAAATAAATCTGCAAGTGTAGATATTGTTGAAACTGTATCTGCTATTCTACCTGGGTTATATTGAGTATTTGCTTTACCTATATTAGTTGCAAAAATAAAACCAGCTGTACTTGTATCATAGTTTATACTTGTAGCAGTATTTTGAACTCTACCAAATAATCTAACTGAACTTCTATACTGTTTTTGATCAGGACCAACTTCAGTTAAATCTCTAGGTACTTTATTTATATTATCATTTATTAATACAGCATGTGAAGTACTTGTTACTTCTTTTGTAATATCTTCTGGATAAGCAGCCATTATACCAGGTAGATAAACATTATAATATTCTTGCTCTGTTTGTTTAACCACTATTTTATATGAATACCAACCTAATGGATTATAATCAACACTACTAGTATCATCATTATATAAACCTGGTGAGTTAGCATAACCACCACTTATAGGATTATTAAATCTAATTTTTAAAGAATCACCTGGAAAACTTTCTTGAGTTGCGCTGTCTTCTAAATACGCAGAATAAACCGTATCTCCAATAAAAGTTGAAGAGCCAACGGTAACAGATTCTTTATTGTTTGATAATATAACAGAAGATTGTCTACCATATCTATCAGATAAAACTACACCTACTTGGTAGTTTCTATTTTGTTTTAAAGAAGAATTAGGATATTCTACTTTACTAGTACTATCAGTTTCTGTTCCAGCATCTTGAAAAACTAAAGTTTGACCAGCTACTAAAACTACACTTTTATTAAGTGTAATATTAGGCGCAGAATAACTAGTTACTTGACCTAATGGAAAACCATTGTAATCACCTGAGTATACAGTTGATGATTGCCAACCGTACACCACGTCTCCAACACTAGGTGTTTCAGGACCTACTAATGTTATTGGAATATTATTACCCGCGGGATAAGTAGCAGTAGCTGTAGATGTAGCTTTAGCGTTTATTACTTGAAAATTATTTTTATCACTAGCTTGTACATTATAATCTAAAGAACTTGGTGGTGTGTGTTTGTTTTCAAAATTACCATATATAACTCTATTTCCAGATATTTCTTGAGCCAATGCTCTAACAGGTGTTTTATCAAAAACCCTTAACAACTCACTGTCTGGTAATGTTCTAAATGGTTTTATAGAGTTGTATTTATATTCATAAACGGATGGATTACCTATATAAACGAATTGACTAGCAGCTGCTGGTGGAGATGCTTGGTTTTTACTACAAGTTAATACTCCTGTAGCAGAGTCATAACTATCAACAAAAGAAAAATTAGCAACGCCTTTTCCACCTATTAATTCACCTGTTTTAACTGTTCCTATTACATTTATTAAGTTTAATTTATTTGGCGCTGTAACTGGAGTAGATCCTAATTGCGCTCTTGCAGATGAATTAACTATATCTTCTATAGGTATTGTATCTATAACTCTAACGGCTATACCATCTGATTCTTTATATAATATATCTATTTCTTTAATTTTTAATTTATCTTGTAAACTAAATTTATTAAAAGGTAAAGGAATTATAAGTTTTATTTCATCAACTTTATTTTCTACAAATTCTACTATGGTAGATCTATAAGCAGCTGCTTGGTCATCTTTATCTATAGCAGGAGTTTCTTGTCTTACATACATGAAATAACCATCTTGCTTTGGTATAAAGGCAACTTGAGTAAATGGAGCCATTATAGAGTATTCATTATCATCAAATCTCCATCTATAACTAAATCTTACAAACTTATCTTCTAAATAAGCTGGATCACCAGCAAATAAACCATCATAATAAGGGTTAGCATCTATTATTATTTCTGCACCAGCTGGAGTAGCTGGAGTACCCGCACATGTTATTACACCTGTACTAGCATTATAAGAACTAACCGTCGCGGGTGTATCAACAATATTAGTTGTGCTAGTTGCTATATAGCTAATACTTTGCCCAGCAACAGGGTTTACACCTTTAGCTGTAGAAGGTGTAATTGTTATACTTGACCCAACAGAAGCACCTGGAGCTGTAGCTGTAAAACCAATAGGAGTAGTTTTACTAGTTACATCTTTCATCGTGCTTTCATACTTATCCGTGCTTATAGCTGTAAAAGCGTTTTCATCTCTTTGTTGCCAAAGCTGTATGGCTTGATAAGGATTGTATTTTGCTACGGATATTTGATCTTCTGTAGTATAATATCTATTATTATCAACAGCTCTTTCAATATTTATTTTTCTAGGTTGATTGCGGTTATCTGTCCAAAACAATAAATTTTCTACTATATTGACACCATGTATAGGATATAATTGAGAAAAATTTAAAAAAGGTGAAAGATAAATTAAATCCACATAAGTGTCTGTTAAAACGTTATATTGATATATATGGTGGTTTGATCCAACTCCAGTTGGAACATAATCTTCTGTTTTATTATCAGTTACAAAAAGATAAATAAAATTATTAGTATCATCAGTAACCCAACCAATACACTTGCTATTTGCGGGAAAAGTTAAACCTGTTATTTTATTACCTAAAACGTTTTCCAGCTCACCTACATCTGGGCCTTCAGATTTACTAACCTGAACATTTCTTGCATCTCTATATTCTCCGTTTGGTACTAAACGAGCATCTAGGTCTTTGTTTAATTTACCTTTAACAAAGGTGTTAACAACTTTTGCCATTAAATTTTAGTGTTTTATCCATTTAGATTTACCTCTCATAACTTGAGTTATTTCTTCAAGTTTGATATTTGATAACCTTATTTTTGCGTTACGCAAAGCCGCGTATCTATCTTTTTTATATCTTTGAACTATTCCTTCTGGTACATTAGCTCTTGTAGATAAGATGTTATATGATATACTTTTATACATAGCTTCTTCAGCCATTTTAGGAACTTTAGTGTCTAAGTCATAAGCAAGACCATCGGATATATATTCAAATACAATTAACTTACCTGCTAAATTACTAGAAAAACTAAATTTACCTTCTCTTTCATTTATACCAAACCAACCATTTACTTGTGATCTTTGTGGATCAAGACCGTATAATCTACCCCAGTTCCATGGCCCATTTAAACTGTATAAATCTTGATTAGCGAAACCAAAGTATTCAAAATCTGAATACCAACTAGAATTTAACAATCTAGTATTATTACTTTTCCATCTTGATTCTGTAATAGATGTTCCCTCTAAATCTTCACCAAAGTTATCTTGTGTTGGCACACCTGTTCCATCTTGTAGTAAACTAGAATATGGATCAATAGTTAGATTGTTAGCTGGATATATAGGTCTTTTAACACCTAATTCATCTATCCAAGACAAGTTAACATAGTTAACATAATCCTGTGGTATAATTAAAGACAAGCTACTAGGTATTGTCAACTCTTGAGATCTAATACTTTTTAACGTATCGTAACTAAACTCTTGTAGTGATCTTTTAGCAAAGAAAACAACATCAGATTTTTTACATGTTTGAATTAATTTACCATCACCAACATAACCAACCATGTAGTTGTTTACTATGTCATTTAGTTTTAGATACTGGTAACCACCGTAGTTATCTTCTACAGCTTGACCATAAGCTTTTTCAGCAGCAGTAGTTCCATACTTACCACCGTCTAATATTTTAAGTTGTACTACTATAAAAACACTCGCCCCAGGATTACCTGTTATAGTGATTATATTATTAACTACCGTGTAAGCAGCTGTGTACTCTGTAAAAGTACCAGGTAGACCAGTAGCGCTTGTATATACTTTAAAGTTATTTTTAGCATAATTTTCATTAGTAGGATCATAACTACCAAAAACTAAATCAGTATTAAAAGTTGTAGTAAATGTCTGACCAGCTGTATTACCTGCATCTCCTCTAAAGCTTTGTGAACCTTGATAATATTGTGCGTTAGTTTCTGTTATTTGTGACATTATGATTTTTCGTTTTGTTCAACCTTAGCAGCGTCTTGTGTGGCTACTTGAATTATTTCAGGATCTCTTATGATAACACCTGCGTATTTTAATATTCCTATAATTACATTAGTTTGCTCAGAAATGTCTAGTTGAAAATCAACTGACGTTGCGCTATTATATAAATATTGACCTAAAGTACCAGTTGTAAAAGCCCAGTTAGGATTTGTTGGGTTTACTATACAATTAGCTTTTACCACGTCTGGTTTAGGTGATATTTTTAATAACACTTGTGGAGACGAGCCTGCTGGTACTACAGCATTAGTTATATAAGCTAAAGGATATTGATTAGTAGGACTAGTTAGTTTTGATTTACTGACTTCAGTATATTCTTTTTTACTAGATACTTGAGTTACGGAATCGTATTGAGGATTTGTTGTGTTGTAAGTAGATATTATTTCACCTATTCTATATAATGGTCTTGAGCCACCATATATCCAACCTGTATTAGCTACATTATAGGTAAAACTAGTTTCTTCTTCAAAAGGATACAGTTTATAAGCATTATCTTTAAACATGTTAAAAAACTCTGTATCATTTTGTGTATTGTTTTGATTTACTCTATTTAATTGATTGCCGTCAGGAAAATAAGATTCAAATATTTCTTGCTGTACCTGTACTGCTAAACTATTAAATTCAGCTGGTGGAATATAACCTCTTTGTTCTTTGTTTAAAATGTACAAGACTGTTGTGTATACTGTATTTATATTTACCGCCATTATATTTTTTTATTATAACACAGAGGTGACTTTCGCCACCCCTATATTATTATCACTTGTTAATTAAGTTTTTTATCTATAGATTTAT
>CEOO01006452.1_pt1 | contig 19149 bp, 16 predicted proteins | sample 530321 | NCBI WGS metagenome assembly CEOO01 (sample SAMEA2619927, study PRJEB7988) | marine metagenome | biome: marine biome (ENVO:00000447); feature: surface water layer (ENVO:00002042); material: "saline water (ENVO:00002010), including plankton (ENVO:xxxxxxxx)" | depth 5 m
AAGAATTACATCAAATTTCCCACAAAAGAAAAAAATGAAGAGGAAGATGAAGAACAAGAGGAAGAAGAAGAGGAAGAAGAAAAGAAAGAGGAAGAAGAAGAGGAAGAAGAAAAGAAAGAGGAAGAAAATAACTAGATAAAAATGTGTATTACGACATACATATTTTTACTTGAATGAAACACGTCGTTCTATTTTCTCCAATATTTCGGGATTGTATACTAATTTACCCGTTGGTTTGTATTCTGAAATATCATTAAATTCTTTCTTTGGGGATTCTTTACTATCATCTTCTTCTATGTCCCCTTGGTTTGCAAATAGTCCGCTATTCATATCTTGTTCTACATTATCCTTTTGACTAATAATATTACCTTTTTCATCCATTACAACTCCTGTTTTCTTCTTGATTTCATTCCGTACATAGGATGGCACCCAATGTTTCCAACTGATAAATAATGTATTTGGATGAATGTATCGAACTTGAAAACCGTTCTTTTCTAAATTGGCTACCAAATAGCCGGTACAATCTTTATTATCATATACAGATTCGCCAAATATATACTCTGGAACATTATAAAATATATGAGTTTCTCTTTTCATTGCACGTGAGATATGTTTTATTCGCTTATGTATACGGTTCAATAATTTATTATAAATACTTAATTGTTTTAAATCGTGTTGTTGTTGTTTTTCAAATAAGTCATCAATATTCAGTTTCTGATTTATATCTTCTTCATCGTGGTATAAAAAAAAGGACATAACTAATTGTTATTATTATAGAAGAAAAAAACATAAGGCTAATATACGAATACATTACAGTATGGAAAATCTCCATGATAATGATAAATCAATTGAGCCAAATGTTATAGAAGATATTTCACTTAACAAACACAGTAATAGTGAAGATAAATGTGGTAAAATAAAGCATATTGTCTGTGCGGGTGGGGGTATTGCTGGATTACAATATTACGGAATACTCGAAGAAGCTTATCGTCAAAAACTATGGAATATTGATGATATAAAAACATACTATGGAACATCTATTGGAACAATTATAGGCGTATGTCTATTACTTAAATACAGCTGGGTAGAAATAACAAAATATCTTACACAACGTCCGTTTGAGAAACTGTTTCCATTCGGATTGAAAACTGCTCTACAAAGTATATCCAAGTTAGGTCTTTACGATATTACATCTATTTATAAAATGTTATCACCCTTTTTATTAGGTTGTAATCTATCTATGGATATCACTATGAAAGAATTTTATGAAGAAACAGGAATAGAATTCCATTGTATTATAACGAATGTAAAGGAATATAAATCCGTAGACGTTTCTTACAAAACTCATCCTGAATGGAAATTAATTGAAGCAGTTTACGGTTCGTGTGCGCTTCCTATTTTATTTGAACCATTACAAGTTGATGGTGAATTTTATGCGGATGGGTGTCTACTTTATAATTACCCATTGTATCAATGTATTCAAAATGGTGCTCTCCCAGATGAAGTGTTAGGTATAACACCAGCATATGAAAAGAAACAGATTACATTATCGCAAAATGATACTATGTTTGAATATCTTGGTTTATTATTACATCAAATGACAAAACACGAGAAACCTGTGTATGAAGGAAAAATAGCTTATCAATTTGAAGTTCATACAGATAATTGTTCGCCAAACAAGGTTCGCGACTGTATTTTAAGTGGTGACCATAAACTAACGATGATTAATGAAGGTAAATTGATTGTATTACGCTATGTGCAAGGATGGACTGTAAATAATGAACTTTCAAATGATGACTCACATAATAAAGAAATTAATGAAACAATGTAAATGTAACACTTGTTAATATTATAGAATGGACAGTGAATACGATTACCATTTATGGTATTACGTAAGAGATATCGCAATTCATAATAAAAAAGGAAGATTTAACACTTACATACCAACAGACGTATTAAGATGTATATTTTCTTACATATTGCTTAACATAAAAGAAAAAATAAACTATAACTTCATCTGTAATAGTATATATCAACAATTAACTTTCCCGAATAGAAGCCATTCTATAAACCATTATAGCAATACACAACGACCAAGCTCTACCAGAGAAGTGAAAGTTAATGTAACTGATTTACCATATGACGTAACATCACTCAATTTATTACATAGTATTATAGAAAATATGGTACGACACAGAGGATATGTGTATAAGTACTATCAAAACGCAGGTTCTGTTATTGTATTTGAAAAATATACATACGATATGCGAAATAGGGTAGTCTATCGTGATGGAGAAATTAGTTGGAAATAGAGCTAAATCACTGTTTTGTATATTTTTGAGAATATACAAAAAAATGGATTCTATACCTAGTTCAATATCATTTCAACAAAGCTCTCTAGGTTGTCTTTTGTAACAGACGCATCAAAAGAAATTGTTTGTTCTCCCTTCTGCATTTTTACAGTAGGATATGAATCAATATCGTATCTATTTATGTAATTAGCAACTTCACTATCTTCATCCGTACAGTCAATATCTATACATTCAACTTTATAACTATTTACTACTTTTCCGTGATATTGTTGTTTAAAAGCACTCCATTCAGGCATTGCTCGTTGGCAATGAGGACACCAGTCTACATGAAACAGGTAAATTTGAATTGGGTCATCACCGGTTCTATTTGCTACATCAGTTTGCTCTCGGAAGTAATACTCGTAAGCGTAATATGCTGAAACAGAAAATAAAATAGTCGTGAATATTAATAAAATGGTATATTGATATGGACGGATTACTTTTTTGTAAAATACTTCAACTAAATTAGCCATTATATATTAACAACGATACATTTTATTCACAAATAAACGCAACCTTCTTATTTTAGCATAATGTTTTTTATCATTATATTATAAAACATATATATGAAACATAATACGACTCAAAAAAAAAGGACAAGTAAAAAGAAAAAGACCTTATCAAGAAAAAAGGAGACTCGTGAAAACCTTTTCACGGAAAATGATTATAATAGCAACGATGGTATGATGACTTCTATATGGGGTCCTCCATTATGGCATAGTCTTCATACAATTAGCTTCAATTACCCTGTCCAGCCTACAGAAACCCAGAAAAAAGACTATTATAAATTCTTCTTATCTTTAGAGAATGTGTTACCTTGCGGTAAATGCCGCACGAATTTCAAGAAAAATATTATTGATGTTCCCTTCAATATGGATGTTATGGAGTCACGTTATACTTTTTCTAAATACGTTTATGACTTACATGAACATATCAATAAGATGCTTAATAAAAAATCAGGATTGACATATGAAATGGTGCGAGACCGCTATGAAATGTTTCGGGCACGTTGTAGTGATAAATCTTCATTGGAGGAAAATGGTTGTATACAACCACTAGCAGGTATTAAGACAAAGTGTATTCTACGTGTTGTGCCAAAAGATACTAACGTAGTTTCTTTGGATATTGATTCCAAATGTTTTCCCAAGTAGTTTAGGATTAGAGTGGCACCTCTATTTTAGGGTTTAACAAAGATTCGGAAATATATAATGAAAATATATACTTATGAAACTATCGTCATCATCTACTGAAAGCCCTACTATCATAAATAAAGACGAATTTGAAAAAAAAGAAGAAGAAGTCAAACATTTGAACCCATTGGATGCACCTGGACCAAAAGATATCCCTTTCTGGGGTGAAGACCCTAATGTCCTTTTCCAAGGTAAATATTTGTATGAACTCTTCCCTGTTGCTAATATGTCTTACAATCAAAAACTAAACGCTTTATCACGCACTATTATATTGCTTACATTAATTAGCATTATGTTATCTGGATTTACTCGTTCTGTTTTCATTGGATTTGTTACATTAGTTGCTGTTTACATTCTACATCATTACCATAACAAGGAAATTCGTATGAAACAACGTGAAACAGAAGGTTTTGATAACCCAGTAGAAGATTTAATGAAAGATGAAGATATTACTTTAGAACCAGAAGTATTTGATACTCCCAAATCCAGTAATCCATTTAGCAATGTGTTAATGAGCGATTATGACTACAATGTTGATAAAAAACCCGCTCCTCCTTCCTTCAACCAAAATGTTAATGAAGAGATTTTAACCAATGCAAAGAAAATGGTTCAAGAAATTAACCCCGACCAACCTAATATCCAAGATAAATTATTTAGAAGTTTAGGAGAAGAAATGGTCTTTGAACAATCTTTACGTCCATTTCATTCTACTTCCAGCACTACTATTCCAAACGACCAACAAGCTTTTGCTGAATTCTGTTATGGAAGTATGATTTCTTGTAAAGAGGGTAACCCTTTTGCTTGTGCCCGTAACCTTGCTCGTCATACTAACTATTAATTCTTCTCTTTTGATACGTAATTAATTAACTATTTATCAAAAATCCTTCTCTATGTATAATATAAAGTATGTCATCCTCTCATTCTTATATGTTTCATAATAGCGACCGTATTAAATCTGATAATACTGACCAAACCCAAAACACTATCCATAATACTCGTTTTGCTAACCATATGCTTGCTAACTATTTTAGCCAAAACACCACCAACCAACACATTGACTTTGCAGTAAAACAACCTGCTATGACCTTTAATGGTGTTTCTCATGGCATTGGAGCTGCTCCTGCTGCTGTTCAAGATGAATCTAAATTACTTATCAAAACCGAACAAACCAACCCTGCCGAACGCCTACAACTATTCACTCGTCCATTTGTTACTGTTCCTTATTTAGGAAGAGGCAGTGCCAACCCTGATTTGGAATCAGAACTTTTCTTCGGTGAACCTGTCAGTGAAAAGAAAAGTGTTTCTACTGTTATGGACAAGTCCTTCTCACCTTACATGCTTCAACCATTAGACGGTGAAATGGAGGAACGCGTTCAAAATGCTGCATTGAATGTAGAAGAGTCTGCTATGGAAGGATGGATTCGTGGAGGTGCCGCTTCCAGAGAAATGTCTACCGAGGAATTCAAAAACCAAAGCCACAAACTCCTATAAATCGTTCGTTTTTTGAAATGCCTTTTTATGTTTTCAAACCCGAAAACATAAGAGACCATTAAGAGACCTTATGCTGTCATTTTTTAGACGTTCATTTTGAGACTCGCAAACCACAACTGCTATGACGAAAATATCTGTTGAAAATTATGCTGCGAATGCAAAAAAGGTCTCAAAGTACATAAAATTATTTCTTTTTCAGGATTTTGAAACTGTGTTAATATTTTAAGTCGAAGTTGAAAATTCTGAAAAAGAAAAAACTTTTCGTGCAAAGAGACCTTTTTTCCGTGATGCTGTCATTTTTATTTTACATATAGTATATTTTATTACCATAACAGGTGTGATAATAAAATCGTATGACAACAAACTATATTTTTAAGGTCTCAAAAAAAAAGATTTAAAAATATCACATTCATTCCTTATAAAATGGCTTTGGATAATGTAAAGGATGTTAATATACACCTTTCAAATGAATGCTTAATGAATTACCCTAGCCAATATGACTCTGCATATAAACAGTATGAATTCTTGAATTGTTGTATATCTTTGAATGATTATCATAACAGACACCTTATTAAATACTATAATGGGAGGTTCAAGGGCATCTATGTAAACCATTACTCTGGTATAAAGGGAGTTGCTCTTTACAAAACAAGTATAGACGATTTCTCAAGGAATAATTTGTGTCGCTCATCATTACACATTTCTAGTAAAGACCGTTCATGTATTGAATGTCAATTGTATGCAATTAGTTTACGAAAATGTCGTATGTGGGTAGATAAGTACCCAATTTACAAGAGAGGACTTCTTTTATTGTATTTTCATTTAATAAAAACAAATACTCCTTTACCAATAGATTGTGTTAGTGTCATAAGTGAATATCTGAAACCAAAGAATCGCACTCATTATGAACTCTTCTGGGATACGTATAAATAATATATGGCTATTGGCAACCATATATTATTTTCTAGGTGTAACATATAATGTTACTTGATACATATTTAACATACGAACAAAAAATATATATTGCGATTATCTCCAGTGCTTTTTGGATTTATTTTAGAACAGTTGGTTGTTATGCTTCACTCCCAAGAAAATCTATAATTTCTGTTATTTTAGTATCAATATGGATGTATTGTAATTATTATGAACCTCTTTCTGTTCCTATTGGTTTATCTATAATGGTTTTGTATAGTTTCTTATTTTCTAATAAAAATTTTGAATTGTAAATTTTATTTATAGGACTGGATAACTGCCTTGTAGCAATACACCACATTGTCCATCTCCATTATTAAACTTATCTCCACGACCAAAGTAAATATACCCATCGTCGCCCCAAGTAGTCCCCCAAGAGTTCTTAATACGGTAATAGTCAGAGCCGTCCTTGCTCCCGTAACCGACTAACAATACTCCGTGGTCCAACTTGGTTCCACAATCAGCAGTAAATACACCAGATTTGTATAGTTGGAAGTCCTTCTGGTCTGCTTGGATAGCAACCGCAATTGGAGTAATCTGTAGAGCACTCATCATTTCCTCATCAGAACTCTTTGGGACATCTACAAAACTGGAAATTCTGCTATTCTCTACAAGAGCACAACCAGTTTTACAATCACTAGCAGTTCTTGTTGTTCCAGAAACATATGGATACGCACTTTCAGTGCATAATCCGCCGTTTCCCTTAATCCACTTGAAAGCGTTGTCCATTAAACCACCATTACATCCGTGGTCCCGGCCACCGTTCTTGAAATTATCACAATCTACTAATTCTTGCTCCGAGAAAGAAACTAATTTACCATATTTATTGAAGTAAGCACCTTCTAATGCTCCTGTTGTGGAAAAACTCCAACAAGAACCACATTGTCCTTGGTTTTTGACACCAGTGACTGCCCCTTTCTCTACCCAATCAATAGAACTCGCAGCACTGTCAAAAGAATCCATATCCATATCCAAACAATCTACAACACATTTTACAGTTTCAATGTTTTTCACGTTTTTATGATTTTTAGCACATCCATATAAACATTTTGCCTCATCTAATTTTTCTTTGATTTTATCTACTTTGCTTCCATCAAAAGAAGCCAATTCTACATCACGGTCCATCAAATCCTTATTCAAGAATGCTCTATATTCATCATCACTCATTCCAGAAAATTGGTTGTGCCCCAAGGTATATGTTCTATTATCATTATTTACAAATTCAATATACTTATGGTTTAGTTCCCAGTTCTTATATACAGCACTGTAATGTTGGTCACTATCAAACATAATACGAAATTCAGAAACCCATTCATTGAATTTACCCTCTAGTGGAAAATCAGGATGGAATGCGTTAACAGCTGCTAAACAAAGCACCAATGCGAACATATTATATACTATTGAACCACTACCTTTTTATATCCTTTGATTAGAACAATTCTGACTTAAACAATACAAAATCTATCTCTCGCCAATATATAAGAAACAATGGAACCACCTATATCCCAAATATATCGTGTAATTGAAAAAGGACATTCCCAATTAGAATCCGGCGATTATGAAGAAACCATTCAACGTGTTTTTGTATTCCTTGGAGATTACCCGCAAAATGAAGATATTGAGAAAATCGTATTTGATGGTTTAGACATAGACAACACACAGATTGTATATATTCCCGAATTTATACATGATGATGATACCGTTGAGATTGTAAAAGCCAAATTGAATAAACATATGTATAAAGATGAATTCTTAACAAATGAGTTGTATTTGTTTTCCTTACACAAAGACACTATATCTATTGATGCTATGTACAATGCAATGACGAAACACACAATAAGTATTCCAGTGAATGATATGAAACAGCTAGTCATGAATTGGAGTCCAAATGATTTTACAAAAAATGCGTATAATTACCTTATCAAGAACACCAAGCAAGAATATTTCATGGAAGATTTAATTGAAATGTTTGATGGATATGAATACACCACCTACTATTATAAACCAATTGGTTTAGAGTTCTCACACCATTATGAACACCGTTTTCCAGGCAATCCATATCTTACTCTAGATAGTGTAAAACCATTTGCCCCTACCAACACTAACCAATTGTATTCATATGATACCTCCTTATTATTTACATATGGACCATTTAAACATTTTGAATATACACAGAATACTAATTTTATGTGTAAAACCATATACGTATCTAACGCAGTTGATGTATTAAAAAAATATCGCACTGACGGACTGCTTACCGATTTAAACCAAAATAGTATTATTAACTTATACTTTCCATTATTGAAAGACGAACAAATTTATAACTTGGACACTTTATACCAAAAAAGAGATGAACTCAAAAAAATATTCTTTGACACCAGATACTCATTACTCTTGAAACAAATGTCCATTTCAGAGGGGTTATACCGCAAGTATAATAATACGTTCTTGATAGAAAAGAATAAAGTTAAGCTACTTGAACACAGTATCACTCGTTTCCATTTTGAAATCAACTCTAACTATACAAATAAGATTTCATTAGATAGTGTTTTCAAACAAATTCACGCCAATGAACATTTAATTATGGTAAAGTACAATCCTGATTACCGCAAAGAGAGTATGTATCGGTTATACTCTGATAAATTGTCTAACGACGGGCAATCAATCCCTTATCTAAAGAAAGCTGATATTTTTAAGTATGCAAAAGAACTGATCACACGAAAAGGTATTGGTTTTGTATATAACTATACTTGGAATAATGATTCCCATACCTTATTTGTTGAATTAGAAGAAACTGGAACAATTGTATTATATGGCGAACTTAACATTCATTATGATGAACTTATATACCAATTGCCTGTTATTTTCAATGAGTTTATGACGCCTTATAAAGGTATGTTATCAAGTGTAGGCTACAATATTCCTGTATTAGAATCATTATACGATGAAAAGGTAGAATGTAAGCATATTGATTACATTTGGAAATTCCAAAAAAAGAATACTCCACAATTTGCAAAGTTAAATGGGTGTATTTATAGCTTATTTGATCAAGTGAAAATGATGAAGAAGTCTTTTCAATGGAAATATAAAAAGGTATCTAATTACGTTCCGATGGATGGTATTACATCTCTTATTAGTGAATTATTACAGCAAACGAATAATGATAACATTATAATAAATGAGCTAATGATCCAATATGAATTAAATCAAGAACGGGCAAAAGAAGAATATGGACGCTATTTATCTGAACGCGAAACTCGCACAGGTTCTGTAAAGAGTATTGAACATCCTGGATTCCCTACATTGATTGAGATAGATGATATTGAAAATACTATTGTGGTAAACGTTCAAAACATCCACCATATTTCTTATTTACATTCATTGAATGTGTATATTTGTGCCTTATTGGAAGTAGCACAACATTCTACTAGTAACGACCATAGTGATTTACTAGATATTTGTACTCCTTTCAAGAAGAACGAAGTTGAAGAAATGAATAGAACTATAATTTCACAAGCTAATATTGTTGAAACTGTTGAGTCTGAAGATGAATCAGGTGACGAGGACGGATTATTTTTCAGCGATGAAGAGGATTCCGAGGAGGAATCAGAAGAGGAATCAGAAGAGGAATCAGAAGAGGAATCAGAAGAAGAACTTACTGTAGAAGGTGGTGCTACTAGTAAAATGAAAAAGAAATCTGTTTCAAAACAAAGTAAGCAATTAATTACTAATACTGCTAATAAGCAAGCTCTAAAGAAAAGTATCATTAAATTGAATACAAACCGTCGTGAACGTTTTGACCCATCATTATTCTTTAAAAAAGACGAAGGTTCATTCAAGGCTTATTCCAGGTCTTGTCCTTCCGTTGACGGGCGACATCCTATTATTTTGACTGATAATGAAAAACAAGAAATAGATAAAAATTATCGTGATGCATATAGTTATGCTCTTCGTTATGGTTCAGACCCTAATAAGAAATATTGGTATATGTGTCCCAAGTACTGGTGTATTAAAACAAACACTCCTATGACAAAACAGCAAATTGAAAATGGAGAATGTAAAGATGATGATGGAAATGACAATTCAATAGAGTTGTATAACAAGAAAGACGATATGGTTCCTGGATTTTTGAAAAAAGGAACTCATCCTGATAAGTGTGTTCCTTGTTGTTTTGATGAATGGAACAAAGCTAATAATATTAAACGTCGCGAGGAATGTAACACGTTAGATGATGATGTAGATAACCCTAACACTATTGGTGAAAAGGCTCCTTCTAACAAGAAGGCTGTATATGAAACAACCAAGATTGTAGCTAATATCCTTGGATTTGAGAAATTCCCACTAGAAGAACACAGAAGTGGTTTGTTACCCAATAGTATTCGCGTATTATTCAATGTTGACTACACAAGTAAATTACAAAAGAAAAATACCACTTTATTATTACCAAATACATATGCTCTATTGCGTTATGGTGTTGAATTGAGTAGTAATCAGTCATTCTTATGTTGTATGGCTAGTATTCATCAATTCATAACAAATGTTAACTCCAAACTTACTTTACAAGAATTTCGTAAACAAATTACAGACAATATCCAGAAAGATGACTTTATAAAATACCAAAATGGTAATTTAATATCTGCTTTTCGTATTGAAAACGAATTGACTAATGAGGAAACAGAAGAACAAACTTCTGGTAAGGACGCTTATAATAAAACAGTAGAGAGCTCTTTCAACAATTTCAAAAAATATATATCTGATGAAGACTCCTTTATTGACCATACCTATTTATGGGAATTTTTCACCAAGAAAAAAGATGCATCTGAAAGGCATCATATGTTTCCAAATGGAATGAACTTGATTATTTTTGAGTTGAAACACTATGATATTACAGATAATATCGATATTATATGTCCGTCGTCTACTACAGATACACTATTTGATGCATCAAAACCAACCTTCTTCGTTATTAAACAGGGTAATTATTATGAACCTATTTATTTACAAGAACACAAGAGTAAGAAGAATATAATTAAACAATCACATTTCTTTGTTAATGAACAATCTACCTTTGATGAATCATTACAACAAGAGGTTCAAAATGTTATCTCATTACTGGAACAAATCCAAACCCACGAAAATAATATCTGTCGCTCACTACCGTCTATAAAAGAATATAAGTATAAAAATAATCTTTATGCGGTAACATTGGAAAAAAAACTAGCGAACACTGATTACAAAACTATTACAAATCAAGTTGTCAACTATCAAGGAAAGACAATTGCTTTACTTATTAAAAAGAACGATGATGGAAATTCATACTATCTTCCTACTGCACCTTCTTACCAGTTACCAGGTATTGAGGCATTCTTTATTGAATCATTGGATGAAAAGTATATTCATACATACGAGATTACTATGGAGTATCTAGGTGATTTGAAACGCAGCGACCCAACTATCTTGTGTAAACCCTTGTTGAAAATAGTTCAGGAAAATATGGTTATTGGTATCATAGTTGAAACGAATCAGGTTATTCTGGTGACACCAGAAAGTCTTGAAAGTGTAGAAGGTAAAGAAGGGTCTCAACCATTGGATTCTTATGACTCTATGAATGTGTCACAACAAACAGACTTCTATGAAGTAGAAACGCAATCTTCGATTCAGAATCAAGAACAAATAAAAGAGACCATTATCTCAAAAATGAAGCTAGAAGAATTCTTTTACAAGAGTTTCCGCAATATTTGTCGTAACAAATTGGCGGATTATAAGAACGTGGAAGTATTAAAGTCTATTAAACAACATATTGAAAACCCTAATTTGTATTACCACCTGAAGCTGTCCTATGTTATCGCATTATTACAAGATTTGTTGTCTCCATTTGTTGATTTCAGTTTGGAACTAGATATGAATGGCTATAAAATGCTTTCAGATACACACAAATTACATTGCAATGAAAACACAGCAGACCAGACATTTTGTAGTATGGATAATAATATTGTAAAACTTCTCATTCCAAATAAAAATTTAGTTAATGGTGAACAAACCGAGTTTCCAAATAACGAAACATTTTACTACACAAAGTTGGCGGATGAATTAATTCGTAATAAACGTGTTCGTATGTATATACTACATCCGCGGGAGTATTCCTTCAATGATGTCATTGATTATCAAATCAACAAAGATGAAATTTTTTTATTGCAATCCAATTTGAACAAAGAATACCTAGATAGTCTAGTCCCTATTCACGAAAATCCTAATAAATACGTTAAAAATACGCAATATGATAGCGTTCAACCTAATATGGAATACATCCCTCGTAAAGAACCCATTGATTTTTTTAAAGTGAATGGAAAACGGAAAGCGAACGTAGAGTTATAAGAACTTATTAGCTAACTACGAATAAACAATAGTAAAAAGATATAAATGTTTCACTATAAATTAATACAATGGAAGAGGAAGAATATAAATTGTGTAGGAATACAAATTGTGAAAGATATCCACCTGATTGGGATTTTGAAGAAGATACCGAAGATACTTATCAGGAAGGACAATGGAAGAAATGCTGTTTATGTGATGGATATTTTGACGATGATGGATTTGGTGATATATTATTTGTACAAGAAGAACCTAATAATCAAGAAGATGTTGCTTGTAGTTTGTGTGGAAAAGAAAAAAACATTGTTCAAATGAAAGGCAATGGGCAATATATATGTGAAGCTGCTTGTGATGAGGATGAAGATGAGGACGAAGATGATTAGATTATATTCAAGGGTGTAAAAAAAACATATTGTTTTAATAATAATAATATGTTTAATTGTTAAAGCCTTTTTTTGCGGTTCGTATCAATAATCTGTTTGTTCTATCATTATACCGTTGATTATTTGAATTTACGATACTAGAACAGGTTAAATCTATAAGAATATAATTACAATCTACCATATCTACTATTTTAGAATGGACCCTCTTTAATAAAGTTGATAAAAGTATTTCGTAATCTTTTAGGTTTATTGTATGTCGAATGTTAGAAACACCAAAGACTTCTTCCGTTATATTCTCATAATTCATATTTCCGCATTCATCTGATACAAATAACTCTATTTTGAAATCAGCTGCTGATTGTGCTTCATCACTATTGAAACTATACATTTTATTGTAAATTCTATTTCCTGATTCGTGTTGTGTCCCTTCATATCCTATAAATTCAAACCCATACGAATGTTCCATTCTTTTCAATTCCCTAGGTAAAGCCTCTTTTATCTTTTCATACGGTTCATTATCCTTATGGAGTGCTGCTAGGTTTAAAATCTTTTCCTTGATATCAATATTGAACGTATCTGTTGGAGGATTATAAGAGTCTCCTGGTATTGATGCATCTATCTTGTACATATTTACTGGGAGTTTGAATGTTTTTATTCTGGGGACCTTTTTTATACATTCACTGGTGCGTTTTGTTCGTATAGCTCCGTGAGTGCTAATAACCAAAACTACATACATCTTTTACTTTTTTTATTATTCTATTTTCAGTAGTCACCATTCAATTTTATGTATCCACAAGATTTTCTCTTGAATACATATATGAATAATTGGTACGAGACATTGAACAGAGCCCCTTGGAGTCCACCTAACTATGTATTTGGTATCATATGGCCTATTTTGTATTTACTAATGTTTATTTCATTCACTTTAGTATTTTTCAATAAAAAGTGTAAAGGCTTCTGTGAACCAATCATATTCTTTTTAATTCAATTAGTTCTCAATTTGAGTTGGACGACGGTGTTCTTTCGTTTTAGACAACTTGTAGCAGGACTTATTTTGATATTTACAATAATATGCATAGTCGGATACACTGCGTATAGATTCTATTCTATAGATAAAACAGCAAGTCTATTGTTAATTCCATATTTATTGTGGTTGTGTGTAGCATTCAGCTTGAACGCTTACATTGTAATGTATAATTAAATATTATAGCAAGGTAGTAAACTTTCTCATATTATACTAACATTAGAACATATGGACTTATCGTATTTACCAAACGATGTTATATGTTATATTAAAGAATTTTTGATAAAAGAATGTGAATATTGTAACAGAGAGATTTTTTTATTTGAAGAAGTAGAAGATGTTGAATGGACATTTTCTACTGTTATGGATGATTATTGGTATGAGGGATGTAATAAAGTGCTGATTAAAGCATGTATTTATTGCGATAGTAAAAAAACCTGATAAAAAATAACAAGTGTTATTATTGTTATTTTTGTTTATTTTATTTATTTTTCTAAAAACCCATATCATAATCGTCATCTTCATTACATTCATCATCATTATTTCTTACAATGGAATCTATATTGTTATTAATTTCAATACGCTTTCTATTACACGCATTGGTAGTATCTTCTAGTCCTTCAAACATCTCTTTCATTTCCTCTTCTTCACTACGATATTGACTAACAACTTCATCTAACTCACCAAGTTTATCCATATCCATTACTAATTGTGATGACCCAGTACCAAATGTGCCTACTTGTCCCATCATAACACTAGAAGAAACACCTCGCATATGGTCGTAATCTGCGTGACGTGATGCTTGTAATAATACTTCTGTTTGAACCTCAAATGTAGATTTAGAAATAGGACCAATGTCATCTCCCAAGATTCCAGAACGGAAGATAGGAACCAAATTATGGTTTGAAGTCATACGGTCACATAAGAGACTCAAATGATGATAATTAATACTTACACCACTGGCTTTCATTACCTCAATAATTTCATCATTAATTAGCTGTCTGGTAGCTTCAATTCCTAATGTTTCATATACTTCACGAATATTATCTGTCATTGTTCTTGTGCTATCAACAAAGTCTAATGATAATAGTTCAATCAAATTAGACCCGCTTGTGCTCAATGTCCAAATATCTTTTCGTTTATATTCACCATCTTCGTGAACGAGCATATTTGGCATTTTCAATGGTTGAACGTTAGTGATTCCATTTATACCACGCATAGCAATATTTTGCAGTAAATTGTCTTGGAAATCACGTAGCATATATATTTCATCAGATTGGTCTAATGATTTTTCTTTGTATTTGTTATCCTTGACCATATCTAAACGAATACGGAATACTAGATTATCAGCATTATAATCAGAATAAATACAACTTACATTTGACCCGTGGGAACTAGCATTAATTGCATATTCTACGTCATCCATAGTAATGTTTTTATCCAACATCTTCTCTGCGTCCATTTCCATACGAATAATCCATTTTGATTTATACATTTCATTATTAGTAGTCGTTTCAGTCTCCAAGCATTCGTTTACCATTTTCTCAAATTCATAATATTGCTCTAACATAGGAATATCTTCTACAATCTTTGATGAACGGTCATTTGGGTCAAAACAGATTTGAACAGATTTAACAATGTTCACTAACTTTGTATGCTCTACCATCTTTGCGTAATGAATACTTTTCTCGTGATGTTCTTCTACGTCTGTTTTTAAATATACTGTCATAGACTCATTCTTTGGATTCTTGGTTAATCGTAAGATTTCTTCAATACGAGGAACACCACGAGTTACATTGGACTTGCTTGCTACACCTGCTAAATGGAAAGTGTTTAATGTCAATTGTGTAGTTGGTTCACCAATGGATTGACCTGCAATAACACCAACCATTTCACCTGGATGAACCATTGATTGTTTATAACGTAATACTACATTATCCAATAACAATGTTAATGCCGCTTTATGGAATCGCTTTTGTACCAATAATGTTTTTGGATTCAAATAATAGTAGTAAACCGTTTCAAATAAATCAGTAGGCTTGCAAAAGGTGAATTGTTTTAATTTATTGTAATAGTTTTCAATTATTTCAAATGCCTCAAATGGGGTAATATCTACAATAGAATTAGCACTTAACTGTAGTTGCTGTTGGACGTTTGTAATCATATGAGAAAACGCAATGGGGATTTTAATATTATCTTCATTTTTATTCTTGAAAACATTTTCAATCAACAACTTCTTCGCATCAATCATCTTGAAGATATATTCTTCACATTTTTCTTTTGTTTTCCCAATTTGTCGTTTCATACGATTGTGAGCACTTTTACTGTAAATAGTGATAGTTTTTTCTCTTTCATCATTGATACCAATAATATCATACATAAGATAAATTTCCTCAATACTCATATCAGCTAATGCTATGGATTGTGTTTCAATACGTGTGGAATCAAAACCATCATCTCCATAATTGAACTGAATAACCTTGTGCTTGTTATTACGCACAGTCATATCATATTCTACTTTCAAATCCTCCAAACCTTTGATTAATCTCCTTTGAATATAACCTGTTTGTGATGTCTTGACCGCTGTATCAATCAAACCAATACGACCACCCATAGCGTGGAAGAACAACTCTGGAGCAGTTAATCCAGAAATGTAAGAATTCTCCACAAAACCACGAGCATTTGGACTGTCGTCAAACTTATTGTAATGAGGCAATGTTCTATGGTTAAATCCATATGGAACTCGCTTACCATCAACACTGGCTTGTCCCAAGCAAGAAATCATTTGGGAAATATTAATCAAACTGCCCTTTGAACCAGAATTTACAATCATTAAGAATCTGTTTAGTTTACTCAACGAGTCGCGACCGATTTTACCTGTTTTATTAATCGCCTCATTCAATATATTATTTACGTGTGTTTCAAATTGAATACGGTTACTATTTGAGGTGTTATTTTCAAAAGTTCCCAATTGAATACGCTCAATAAGCGATTGAACTTCCTTCTTCTGTGCGCTAATTGTTTCTACAATACTATCTTGTGTTTTCTTATTCGCAATCAAATCACTTATACCAACACTGAATGAACTAGTCTTCATGTATTCCGTAACAATATTTTGCAAATCATCAATAAAGTTTGATGCTTGCATGTTTCCAAAATCATTGTTAATACGATGAATAATACCCTTTGTTCCAGACTTCAATACTGATTTTTCTATTTGACCACGAACATATTTTCCTTTCCTAATTTCTAAAATATTATTTGATGTATTTTTATCTTCGTCTTCATTGAATAATTTTGTTTTATACTTCAATGTGATGGGAGCAAATACTTGACTTAATATGTCAAAACTAGATATTTTACCATCTTCAATTGATTCGTGTAATTTTTCTAAATCTACTTTTGGATACATCATCAACAAATTCATTGCGTCTCTTGGTTTCAATTGAATATTTTTTCTTGTGAATCGGTAACTTCCTAGCAATGAATCCTGGAAGATACCAATAATAGGTGAACTTGATGCTGGACTGATGATTTGATGTGGAATAGCAGCCAAGTGTTTTAACTCCGTTTCTGCTAACATACTTTGAGGCATGTGCATATTCATCTCATCACCATCAAAATCCGCATTATAAGGAGCAGTATCACCTACGTTCATACGGAACGTATCACCCTTTTTCATAATTTTCGCAATGTGACACATCATACTCATTCTATGAAGACTGGGTTGTCTATTGAATAATACCGCATCACCGTCCATCATATGACGATGGACCGTATCACCAATTTCCAATCTTACTGAACGGCGGTCTACATATCTTAATGAAATCTGTTCTCCATTCTTTCGCTGTAGAATACGAGCACCAGGATGGACGTCAGGACCATTTTGTACTAATTTCAATAAGAAGTCGCTATTTCTCTCATTCACACGAACCGGCTTGGTAATGTTCATTGCTATTTTCATAGGGACACCCAATTGACGAATGGACAAGTTGGGGTCACCAGTGATTACCGAACGAGCACTAAAATCCACACGTTTTCCCATTAGATTACCACGAATACGTCCAGTTTTACTATTCAAACGCCCCATAATACAATTGTATGGACGACCAGAACGCTGTGCCAATGGGTCTGCTCCCTTGATTTTGTTATTTACTACCATTGCAATGAAGTATTGTAAATTCATAGTAAGACCATCAATTACGTGAGGGGAAGCATTGTTTGCGATTTTATCTTTTAATTCATTATTTGTGCGAATAATATGTGTGTAAATGTGTGTCAGGTCATCTTCACTACGCTGTTGTGCGTCGTGCTTTACAGATGGACGGACAGATGGAGGTGGAACTGGTAACACTTGACATACCATCCAATCTGGACGCGACCATAAAGGACTGAAACCCATAAAGGAAACATCATCATCTGAAATTCTACGAAATGTTTTTAATATTACTTCTGGTGTTAATTGTTTTGTTATTGATTGGTCTGACTCTTTCCATACAGCTATCAAGCTAGCCATATCTTCTAATTTAATACTGTTTGGTTGCTTACATCCACATCCATCGTCAGTTAAATCCCCGCATCTACCTACCTTTGCTGATTCTTTATATACATACTCCCATCTATCTTCTGGCTTCATATCTATGACGTGTGCATGTTGCTCTTTACTAATCAATAGGCGACTACACCGAAAACATATACACTGACTGATTTTTTTTATTTCTTTGATATGTTGCATAAAGAATACTGGACGTGCTAGTTCAATATGCCCGAAATACCCGGGCGTATCTATATACGTATACCCATCTGTTGGACAAATCAATCCTGGTTCCAAGACACCCATTCGAGGGTCGAATAATCCTCCAATAACAGGCTTGTTATTTTTGTAAGTATCACTCGTGGTTACCTCTACTACAGATGACTTACGGATTTCATCCGCAGACAGCATACTAAATTGCACACCAATAATTTTAGAAGGGGCTTTAAAATTCTTTTGGTTCATTTTATCTGAATACATATATTGCCTATATTATATAAGTCATATTTTTTATATAGTTAATTCAATTTTACAACTTTGAGTAAAAATTGAAATAAAACCCTCATTACATCTATGGCATAACACTTACTACACAGTATATTATGGTGAAAAACACAAAGAGAGAAAACGGCAAAATGAAACTTCGTCGTTCCAAAAAAGACGACTCCAGTGATGATGAATCTGTTGAAAGCTCATCTTCCTGGGAAACACTTGATACGGAAGAAGAAGAAGATGAAGAAAACCCTAAACGCTCAACTCGCAAAAATAAAAATAAAAATAAAAAAAGACAAGTTGATAGTGATGATGAAGATGATGAAGATGACGAAGATGA
>CEOO01051251.1_pt1 | contig 18858 bp, 28 predicted proteins | sample 530321 | NCBI WGS metagenome assembly CEOO01 (sample SAMEA2619927, study PRJEB7988) | marine metagenome | biome: marine biome (ENVO:00000447); feature: surface water layer (ENVO:00002042); material: "saline water (ENVO:00002010), including plankton (ENVO:xxxxxxxx)" | depth 5 m
ATTTAATCTTTTCTTTGGGATTGTGTTACAGGAGTTAATGGTTCAATCTCATCCATTTCTTTCCACACCTTTTCAAAATCTGTGATGTGCCAAGTCCCAAACTTCTCAGGGGAATACCAAAAGTCTTCCCAATCTTGTGGTGTGGCTTCAGAAATGTTAGCACTCATTTTTCTTAAACTGTTTACGACATTTTTTGACTTCTTTGAGTTCTTCTTTAATCATTTGATATGCATCTTCAGAAGATAATCTATTTGAGAACTCTAAAGCACAAATAACTTCAACACGAGTACCAAAGTGTTTGAGTGCTTCCTCAAAACAATTTAGTTCTTCATACATCAATAAAGTTCCTCTTCTGCTTCAGCCTTGATTACACAATCACTGGTTGGATATGCAACACAAATCAGTGCAAATCCTGCTTCTAGTTGATCATCATCCAAGAAAGATTGATCACTCTGGTCAACTGTACCTGACTCAATTTTTGCTGCACAAGATGAACATGCACCTGCACGACAGGAATAAGGAAGATCTACACCTTGTTCTTCAGCAGCATCTAGAATGTATTGATCATCCTCACATTGAATTGTTGATTCGCCTTCAGAAGATTTGATAGTAATTGAATAAGTCATGTACCTTTGTTACTGTCAGAGATATTATATATCACAGGATGAATCTTGTCAATTTGTGATTTGAGTGATGTTTCGATTTCAAGAACAAGATCATGCAGTTCACGATTTTCTTTTTCTAATTCAGCAACACGTTCAGTTAATGTTTCAATTTGGTTGTATAGATTGTCACTAACTGATAACTTTTTTGTTGGAGAAAAGAATTTTTGCACCCAGGTTAACATACATTATTCTATACGATTATAGATTATGTATCCTCTGTTGTCTTATTTTCGTTAAGTTTTTTAACTGCTTCAATCACCTCAGGAGTTTCTTCCCACTCCCATGTATTTCCTTTACTATCTACAAACGTTCGTGTTGCCATTAGTTCTCCTCAAATGAAAGGTTTGGATTGTAACAAGAAAACAATTCGTCACCAGCTTTAACATCGCGAGTTGTATAGTAATTCTGAGTCATATTAACTCCATCAACATACCACTCAACATTGAAATGCTCTCGCGAATGATTAAACAATGAACCAACACCAAATCCAATAAACAATTTCCCCTTTATATCTGCAACATAACGTGGCAATTCAACTGCAGTTGGTGATATTTCACTAGGATCAACGATTGCAATAGGACATTCTTCAATAAGTTCATACTGAGGAATATCTTCATTAGCAAAAACTCCCCACCCTTGGATAGGAGATCGCTTTACCTGAATCTTTGGATTACGATATAGTTCAGTTTTATATACGCTATGATTCATTTCTCCCTAAGTTACGAATTTGTCGTTCTAGTTCATATTTTACAGGGTTTAGATGCCTGTAAATATAAGGTTTATACTCATTATCCTCCAAAAGGCTAACAATATTATTGATTTGTGTCAAGGCAGAGAATAACCTTTCAGCTTCAGTGATCATTTGTATATACTCTTTGTGCGGCAATCAGAGTATCATATGGAATCCATGCAGGATCTTCCTTATCAAACTGAACCTGAACTTCAGTGATTACTTTCTCAAGATACCTATTATATGTTTTTCTAGTGTTCTTTACTGGTGCAATGGGATTTGTCATTTTTTTCATTTATTATGTCAGACGAAGGCGATAGTCTTTTAGTTTTTGAATCAATTCTGGGTGATCTGATACTCCATTGACAACATGTTCTCTTGCTCTTGCAATATCATATGATGACATTGTTTCCAATGCCTTCAACAAATGATCGACTTCTTGGAGTGATAGATTCATGTGAATTGTGTAAGTGATTTGTAAACTGCTTCAATGTGCATGTGGCCATGAAAATACCCTGCAACAATGACACAAAGAGTGCAAAAGATAACCCCTAAAAACATCAGTACAGGGACATTATAGTTTTTTAGTGCCATCTTTTGGACTTGAGATATTCTAACATATCTGAACGAATATCCATCAGTTCATGATAACATCTTTGATTATGAGCACATTGACGAAGTGCGGGATCTGGTTTAATTACTGATTCAATAAAAATGTCAAGACCACGATTCCATTTTTCTTGTTTGGATTCGCCGTCATCAATAGCATACTGATCTTTCATTAAAACACTCCTGTTGAATCTCTTCGATATTTATCACACGATTGCTTCCCAGTTATCATCAGCTGATTCACTCATCCAGAAACTGTATTTGCCGCTGATAGATGATAGAAACACCTGACCATCTTTGCGTTGTTCAACACGACAAGAGTGGAGGTTGTTCATCAAATTAGCAAAACGATTTTTTGCTTTGGAGCTCTTCGGTTTTACACAAATGAATTCGGTCTTCATACTTTAATCAACCTCGACAAAGGTATTCTACAGGGTTTTTAGGATGCTGTCAAGCGATTAGGGAACGCAATTCCTGATCCAAAGGATCCAGGTCCAAGTCCAAGATATGAGTGATAGAGTTTTACTTCCATCTCTTGAGCTTCAATCTCCCATGGTTGGTCGGAATAGTCTGTATGAGAGTGGTCTATGCCCCTCCAATAGCGTTTCTCTCCCCTATCTTTAAGATCACCCTTGACATGCTGATAAACGTGCCACAGTTCATGTAAGAGGATGGTACTGTACTTATCAATACTGAGACGATTGTGCATCTCAATCTCAAACTCTCTTGGGCGAGAATCAGAATCCATCACAGTACACCATCCAAAGACACCTTCGCGAAGAAGTCCACGATGATTAACTGTAATGTCAAGTTTATGGCGTGGCAGATACTTATCTACAAACCAGTGAACAATGTCATCACATCGTTTACGGCTGTAGTTGTATCCACAAGTTTCAAGATAGAGCATTGAGAGTAACTGTTGTGACTCGTGTTCCCCACTGCATCATCCACATAAATGATGCAATAAAGATTAGTTTTTCAGTGGTGGTCATGCCTCCTCTGTGGTTATCCACATAGTTTAAGGTATCATGATCCATTTTTTGTCAAGAGTGTGCAGTAATCAAACTGTCCATTGACATCTTGATTGTATTTTGTTAGTATTCAAATCATCTATACCATATAATAATGATCACTGTATATTGGTCTCCTTGGTATGCAGATAAGAAGACATATGATGAAAACTATCTAACACACTATGGATTAGATAATGTTTATGCTGATCTTCTAGTGCATAAAGATCAATCAAATGCTAGAGATAACTTCTTTAATTGCTATGCATTTAAAGGTGCAATGAAGAATATGTATTGTCTTAGGAATCCTTACTCTGTTGATCTTCGATATGAGAATGGTAAATGTATTTCTAATGTACCACCAAAAGCAATTTATGATCTTGCAATGACATCACAAGTCAAAGCTCCTTCAATGCAAGATGCACTGACGATTAACTATGGTGTCAGTTGGATATTCTTTGCTGATAAACCTCTACACATACAAACAATGCATCCATATATGCATGGGACAGAGGCAAGTAAGACATCATTTTATGTCCCTGGATCTTTTGACATCTCTAAATGGTTTCGACCAGTTGAAACTGCATGTCAGTTATTTCCTGGTGAGAATACATTTAAGTCTGATGAAGGTGAGCCACTAATCTATGCAAACTTCCTGACTGATGAAAAGATTCAATTCAAGAAGTTTTACATGACTCAGGAAATCATTGATCATTCAATGAGTTGTATGAAACTCAAATACTTCAAGTCATTCAAGGCACTAAATTACTTGTATAAGATATTTGTTCAGAGTAAACTGAGAAATAAAATCCTGACTGAGATCAAGAAAAATGTTATTGAGGATGAATGATGTTTAAGAAACCACTCAAGTTGACTGCATATACTTGGGAGAATGATATATTTACAAATGATAAACCAACATTCAATAAGACTGATCAGACTGATTGGATGAGATTATTGCCACCAAGTTATGATGCGTTTGATCAACCATCAAACAGTTATTTTGAGATGGCAACTGCCAAGAATTGTCCTGGCATTAAGAACTTTATTGGTGGTGGAATTAAGTTTCGCATGTGGGCACATTTACATGCAAGAGTTCACCCAAATGGATACGTAGAGGAACTTCCTGGATCTTTTAAGGGCAACAACCCAGCACCATTGTTTGCTCAGCATCCAAAGGCTCAGTATGAACACATCTATCAAAGAAATAAAACATCATTCAAGTTAAACAATCCTTGGATCATGCAATGTAACAAACCAACAAAGTTTGTGTTCGTTGAATCTCATTATTCTACAAATCATTTAAGGGAAAATAATGTCAGCATTGCTCCAGGTATCATTGACTTTAAATATCAGAAAGCAACAAACATTCATCTGATTGTTGATGTAAAGGAAGAACCATATGAATTGATTATCCCATATGGTACTCCATTGATGACGCTATTTCCCATGACTGAGGAGAAGATTAACTTCGATTGTGAATTAGTATCAAAGGATGAATATGAAAGAATCAATATTACATTTCCAAGATGTCCAATGAGAAAATACTATCAGTTAATTAAGAACCTTAGCTAGTTTCTGAATCTCTGGTAGATACATATATTCTATGTCACTTTTGCGAAGTGTAGTAACTGCATCGTCAATAGTTTCTACCAGAGGATCTCCACCTAGATTAAAACTCGTATTGAATAAAATAGGAACTTCGCTAAGTTTTTCAAACTCTGAGATTAAGTTATAGTAGTGTTCATTCTGTTCTTTTGTGACAGTCTGAATCCTACATGTATTGTCTACATGAATGACTGATGGGATAATATCTGCAACACCTTCTCTTGCTTCAACTGCATACATCATATTGGGAGATTCATCCATACCTGCAAGATCAAACCAGTCATGAACTTTTTCTTTTAAAATAGAACATGCAAATGGTCTGAACCATTCACGATGTTTGACCTGGTTTACAATATCTTTTCCATCTTTGATTGTAGGATCAAATAGAATAGATCTGTTGCCTAATGCTCTTGGTCCTCCTTCAGATCTACCTTGGAAGATAGTTACGATGTTTCCATCTCTAATGAGTTTGGCAACATCTTCATAGGAAGTATCAACCACATCAACATCATTCAGATCTCTTAGATAATTATCTGGATCATATTGTGGACCATAATAAACTACAGATTGTGGTTCTGGAATTCTCTCAGTTGTATGAGCATAGTGATACTTTGCTGCACCAATAGATGTTCCACCATCATGAGAGATTGGTTCGCAGTATATGTTGAGGTCTGGGAATTCTTTTACATACTTATAATTTGCTACGCAATTCAAACCATATCCGCCACAGATGACAATATTTGTCTCTCCTGTCATTTCATGAGCCTTACGAATCAATTCAACCATACGATCTGATGTTTCTTCCTGAACTTTGTATGCAAGATCTTTTTGAATGTCAGTGTATTTACCCTGAGTCTGCAACTTACAATCATCATGAATAATTTTATATCTAGAAATATTGATTGTTGCTGCATTTGGATACGTTGGAATAATCAAGTTTCTATTCCCCCAACCATCAACAAAGAAATCAGGTAGATCATCATTTGGGTTTCCATATGGAGCAAGACCCATAAGTTTTCCTGCTTCAATAGCTTTAAACCCACAGTGCTGTGTGACTGCTTCATACATTTTTGTGAGTCCAGGATATTCTGTTAGATGTATATCTGGTTCTATCTCAGTATATCCTATGGGTACTTTCGTTCCAATGTGTTTATATACAGTGTCAAAATGAGTTGGGTTATGTACTCTAATAATTGATTCAAATTCATAGCAAGGTTCTTGGATGTCCCCAATCTTTAGAAAACTACCTGCTCCATCAGCAATTACACAAACAGCAGTTTCAAATCCAGAATTATAATATCCACATGCAGCGTGCATTTCATGATGAATTTCATCAATATAATGTGTTTTAAACTCAAACTTTTTCTTTGCTAATTTTCTAACCCAACCTTCGTAAATACTTTCACGAGTCCATTCAAAAATTGGTCCATCTCTATGAGTATGGCATATTATTAAATCATCGATATAATCAACATAATCAAATACTTTCTGAAGTCCCAGAAGAGGATCTCCATCCCATTTATCTCTAGATAATCTCTCCTCTTCAAGATAGAAAACTACCTCACCATCAACTAAAAGTGTGGTACTGCCATTATGACCACGAGCAATAGAAACAATAACTGACATGATTATTCTCCAATTTTTTTCTTAGCATCAACTAGGATCTTATTTGTGATGTCATCTAATTCTTTTCTGGTGAAATCCATACAAGTGTCATTATATCTGTTTATCAATTCTCCATCCAAACCATCAATTCTAATTGGAGAATATTTCTTTTTAATTCCTTTCTTCTCTAAGATATTAAAGTGTTTTGGGTATGATATATTCTCTGCAAATGTCGATCCAAGTATAATACTTCCTGGTTTATTAAAAGCATATGCCATATGCTGTCCCACAGAATCAATACCAACAAAATAATCTGCAGCCTCTATGATTGCGGACCATTGTCTAATATTAGTCTCCACATACATATTCTCATCATTATCAAATTTAATTTCACTGAATGTGATTAGGTTATACTTTCTTCTAATCTTTTCTGAAATATAGAAGTAATCATCAGTAGATAGTGATCGACTTGATGGATCAATTGTGTGTCCAGTTTTGTGAAGACTACAACTTCTACCAAATGGTTGAATGACAATAGTCTTTTTCTTTTTATGATAATCTTTTACATTAGAAACTGCATCAAGTGCATTGATCTCCTCCATTTTAGAGAGAACAATCTTTGGTTTCTCTAAATCAGAATGATCATCTGTATTGTTTATTAACTTATCAAAAGATTGTGACAAAGATTTCTTTTGATTGTAATAACCATGTTCGCGATATGGTTCTATCGTTACCAGATCATTGGGTTTGATAATATTCTCAAACAAACCCTTATGATTTAACTCAAAGGCTAAATCTTGAAGTTCTGGATGACCAACGAAAAATTCTATTCCAGATTCTGATAAGATATAAAAATCTGGACCATGATTCTTATAGTATTTCTGTAATGCTGGTAATGCACATATTACTCTTCCTGCACCACCATTAATAACAAAAACCTTCTTCATTCACAAAACCATAATACTGTACTATGTAGTTGAGATTCCTAAATCAGTTCTCATGCGTACTATCATATCACTTTGATGGCCATCAGTATCTTTGAGATATTGTAGATAATCACTAAAATCTTCATCTACATGATATTTAAATATGCTCTGAGTAACTCCATCAGAAAATTCTACAGGAGTGCTAAATGTTGCAGTCTTAGCAGTATTATCAACTGTTGGACTTCCATTTTCCAGAGCATTGATCAGAGTTTTTAGGTTAGCATTTACTCCAGTCCAATTATCATACAATTCTTGAGTTGATTCAATATCTGCATATAAAGATGCAGAAGCTACTGGTCTTGGAAGATCTGCTGGATTGATAGTTTGATCAGGTATTTCAAGAGGAGTTGGTGCTGCAGGTGCATTTGCATCAATTTCTGCTTGCAATTCTGCTAATCTTCTTGCCTCTTCTTCTTCTCTTGCTACTCTATTTGGTTCTTCTTGAGTATGAATCAAATCACGAATGATAGAATAATTATCTGAGTCAATATTAATGAATTGATTATTATAGTAATAATCCCCAATTGCAGGTGATCCAGAAGATATTTCAGTCCATTCTAGTCCACTAGTTCTTACAAAGTTTTCATCTGTTGAAATATCAATTACAATATCAATTCCATAGATATTCTGTTTTGTTCTTATGTAACTCATTTACTTACCTCAGTATAATAGTACGACTACGCCACTTCCTGCAGCAGGATATTTTCTATTTCCTCCACCACCATAACCAGCACTGGTTGTAATACCTGCACCATTACCATAAACAATATCAGAAATATTTGCATCATTTTCATCAACTAATGTGGATGTTGGAATGATATACTCTTCTGAATAATTTGCAGTTTTATCTTGAACAAATCCTAGGTTGTGTGATCTCTTGTAATTTACTGTATTTCCAGATTCATGAGCTAATCCATATGGCATACAGAAGCAATGAGCATTTCCAGATTGTGTTGTTCCAAAATAATAGGTATATGCATATCCCATGCAGCAGTAGCACCAAGTTTGACTACCTAATGTTCCTGTATATGATGAACAATTTGAGAAGTGTCCAGGAAGTACGTCAGTACAAATATATGAGCAACCATTTCCACCAAAGGAATAATCATAACCATAATTGGTGTAAGTGTAGCACATGCGCATAGCGCCTCCTGCACCACCTCCTCCAGTGGTTTTACTAACACCAACTTCAGTGACTATTTTTTCTGCACTTCCATCTTTTCCATCATCAGCACTTGTTCCTGCCTGAGCTCCAATTCCCATTGGAGTTTCATTATGGAATAAATCTGCAGCACCATCTGCAGTACTGCCAATAGTTGCTGATCCAATAAATCCATGAGTAGAATCCTTTTGATTTCTACCTTTAAAAACATATTCAGATACGGTACTATCTCCTTGAACACATGCACAAAGATTAGTGATAGCACTACAAAGATAATAACAATAACAACTTGACAATGAAGTTCCACCAAACTGAGATCCACCAAATGTACTGTGATATCCTCTATTTGCACATGCACAAGTTACTGTTGGGCTAACCCAACAGGCACTTTGATTACCGCCGGTTCCACCAGATCCAGAAGATCTAACACCATCAACACAAGAATCATATAAAAATTCTGGAATTAGAAGACCATCTCCACCTGTTCTATTAACGTCTCCTCCTGTTGCAGTTCCACCCTTATTATAATATCCAGAGATATTATTTGCATAACCACAAACAGGAAGGGAAAAACCAAAGGCAACTGGATTATCATTTGATGCATCTCTTGCTGTCGAATTACTAGTACACGCCCAAGTATGTGCAGCTTCTGTTGCATTTGCTGCAGATATAGTGGTGAATCCATCACCAGCAACACTACTGGCACTTAATCCACCAACAGATCCAACATTAATTGTTAATGTCTTTCCTGGTACATCTTCATCTGAGGCGAATGTCTTTTCTGCATATCCCCCACCAGCACCAGTTAAGTGACCAGTAAAGCACATTGAGTATGTTGATATAGGGAATGCAACCCCAGAACAACAATTAGTAGATACATGGCAGTATGTTCCTGTTCTATAACAAGATCCTGCACCAATTACAATTGCTTTTACATTAGTCGAAGTTGATGGTACATCAAACGTTGTTGATCCTGGAGTAGAGAAGACTTTTACGTTAGAAAATACACCACCGCCGCTTCCACCGCCGCCGCCTCCTCCTCCAGAGGATCCTTTTGTTCTGCCAGCTGCAGTTCCTAAAAATCTTCCCATAGTATTTTACCTCTTATGCGGATTCTTCGATACCATAAACTGCCACAGAAACATCAGTGGTTGATGCATATGCAACTACGTTCTTTGAGGAATTGATTACAACACCTGTCCTTTCCAGAACACCTTGAGCACTCAGTGACGCTTCATATTCAATATACTCTGCATTTACTGGAGTATCACTTGCAGAAATAGCCAGTCTTACAGTTGCAGCTGATGCAGATCTATTTACGATATTGATATTTGTGACAGCAAGAGTGGATGCCGGTACAGTATAAACAGTGTGATTTGTTGATGCTGTAGAAATTCCTACTTGCCCTAAGATGCCGGACGCCATGTAAAAAATACTCTAATCTGTTGTATTTATATTTAACTAGTTAAAAGAACTATGAAAAAATGATTTGGTGGTGACACCACTTCCTTTTTCTTTAATTTCTCCTGATGCCTTAATCTCCCCATTAACATCTAATGCTGATGTTGGACTTGATGATTGAATTCCAACACGACTATGTGCAACATCAGAGAAAATATTTCCCTTTGATACTAAATTAGCAGATTGTCTTGTTTTTCCCATTTCAGTATCTTTTATTTGTATTTAGATATTGACAGTACCAATTCCAGATCTTAGTGATACTGTAAAGGCAATTCCAGAGATGTTTTGTGTGATAACTCCAGATCTTGTTCCTATTGATAGTGCAGCAGCAGGACCAGCAGGGCCTGTATTACCAATACCCATTGTATATTCGACAAGATCAAATACGTCTCCTTCATTTGCTGCAGTTGCAAGAACTACTGTAGATCCATTACTCGCAATAAATTCACTTGGATTTAATCTAATACCATTTAGATACACATCTATATTGCCTGCAGTATATCCTCCAGAAATAGTGAATGTTTGTTGTCCTTGAGTTGCAGTTGCTGTTTTTTCTGCTTTTCCTGGGCCTAGATTTACCTCCTCTTCCTCTTCTGGAGAACTATATGGTGCAGCATCAACCCACACAGAAGTAGATCCAATACCTAATGTTGGTTCATCATAGTAAACGAATATTCTACCAAAGTCTGTACTATACCAAAGATCTCCTGAGGATGGATCTCCTGGAGCAGTTTGACCAATAGAAACTGTTGATGATCCACTACTACTTCCACCTGAAGCATTTGATGGAGATGCATCTACCCATTGAGCACTACTTCCATCATTATAATAAACAAAAGTTCTACCTTCTTCAGAGTTGTACCATAAAGTTCCTGAAGATGGTGATCCTGGTGCAGTAGTTGAAATTGAAATACCACCAGCAGGAATGTTAGTTAAATTCCTACCATCACCATGAAATGATGTTGCAGTGACAATTCCAGTAAAATTAGAGTTACCAACGACCTCTAATACTGTCTTATTCTCACTATAAGATACAATACCAACTTTGAGTTCTCGTTCTCGGCCGCTTAGAAACTTAGACATATCAGTTCAGAGTCTCCAATACGCTAACAATACACTTCACATTGCTTGCATTATTTGCTGATAAAACAATTACATCACTTGGTTCTAACACCAATTTGCCATTTACAATACTTGCAGTGTCATTTGCTGCAACAGGAAAGTCTTTTACAATTTCTGTTGTAACTGCTGTTCCTGTTGATGATCTCTCATGAGATACTGTGACTGTATATGTGTCTGATCCTACATTTGCCACTTGAGCAAGTAATACAATGCCACTATATCCAGTAGGTGCAGTGTAGATACCCACTGGTGATGTTGATGCAACCTTTGTGATTGTTTTGTAGTTGTTAAGTGCGAGTGCCATTTTATTAGTTTCCTCCTAATGCTAAGATGAGTGGCGTTACGTTTGCATACAAACTCTTGGTATATGCATTACCAGAAATATCACCAGTGCTTTGGTTAATAGCAACCCCATCACCAATTCTGAAGTTACCTGCTTGATCTGTGCTGGTATAAACAACCAGGCCACCATTTCTCATATCAATTTCATTTGCCTGGATAGAAACTCCACCAGTGGAAGGTAGAGCATTTGCAATTGTGACACCAGAACCAATATATTCAAATGAATGTCCTGATGCCAAAATACGACTTTGTTTGAATACAGGTGCTGTAGTACCAACACCAACTGCATATGGTAGATTTTCTGTTATTGTGACAGTTGAAATGCCATTTGTAGGAGTTGTTGCACTTTCAATAGAATAATATTTTGCTATGGTTTCAATAGATAGTGATAAACCACTACCACCTCCACCACTAGTAGTGATTCCAGGAGTAGAAGTATATCCTCTACCATTTGAAACAATATCAACAGAAGTAACAACACCATCAGTAAGTGTTGCTACTGCCTGAGCAGCAATACCCCAATCAGTTGATGGATCTGCAATGACTAATGTTGGGGCTGAAGTATATCCAGATCCACCATCATTAATCGTTATCTTATTAACTTCATAATATAGATCATCAAAATACATTGTCTGACCATTATATGGTCTATTTGTTCCTACACCTGCGATCGTAAATGTAGAACTATTTGCTGATGCTGCTGTAGTGATAATACCAACATATTGCTCAGAACCAACACCTTCAGCAACTAATCCATAGTTGCCAAATGATGAGTTTGAGTTAGTTAGATCACATTGACCACCAGATCCACAATAGATTGCAACATCATTGCAAATCGTGAATACTGAAACTAACTGAGCATAGCCCTCATTTGTAATTGATATGCCAATACCACCTTGATTGTATTGTGTATAACTATCAACCACCATACTCTTGAGATTTCCTGTTGCATGAGCACCATTGATCCTCATTCCAGTGCTATTTTGAATGAAGTTAGTGCAGTTCTGAACGTATGGTGATTGTGTTATATTTCCTGCACCTGCAGGATTAAATGCAATCATTGCACCAGTATTTGCAGAACCTACAAAAGAAAGTTCTGTGATGTAATTTCCATTAGTCACATGGAAAAGATCATCAGCATTTGATGGAGTAACTGATACTTCTCTTAGATTATCTCCAACAATACTAACTTGAGCAGGTAAAACAATTGGATTGTCTTCTGTATATGTGCCTGCAGATATTTTAATTACTGTTCCTGCTGATGCACTAGCAACTGCTGATTTGATTGTTGCCTTTGCATCACCTAGTTTTTTACCTGTGTTATCATCATTTCCATCTTCTGTCACGTATAGTACATTGGAAACTGTAGATCCAGCACCAAGACTAATGATATCTGTGGCAATACCTGACCTTTCTCTGCGAGTATAGAGTTCACCATCAGTGGTGTTAAGAGCTAATTCGCCTAAATTAATATTTCCTGTTGTTGGTTTTTTGCCAGCAACAGCTGAGCGTTTAATCTTAATTATAGGATCAGCCATTCAATCCTCGCATGGGTGGTATGTACCTTAGAATCTAGTATATACTAGATGTGTTAGTAATATTTATCAGGAAAATTCTTCCTCAGTTTTTGAAGATTTGCGTGTTCTAACTTTTGGTTGTGCCTCAAGTTGTTCAATCTTTTTTGACAAAGCTTCAATCGTTTGTCTGTATTTTAATTCTCTTGCCTCTAGAGCAACGTTTTGATTGATTTGATCAAATAGTTTAGTTTGATATACTGAAATCAAATTTTTATAATCTTGTTCATCCATAAAAAAAGAGGGAGACTTGCTCCCTCTATTTAGATTATGTTAGTTAAGATCAGAATGTGCCGCCATCAATGGTGACATTTGTTAGAACAATTGATCCACTATCACAACTAATAACTTCAGTTGCACTTCCAAGACATCCATTGACATATAAAGATGCAACCTCTAATGCACCACTAGTGTTGTTTGTTAAGACACCAGTTGACTCTGAAACATCTGCAGAAACAACAATTCTAGATGTGCTATCATCCCAGTAAATTGCTGCTTTCTTAGCAGAACCAGAATAATAGTTAAACAGAACACCAATATCTTTGTTCAGATCAGATCCAGGTGCTGATCCATCAACCATACCAAGATCAAGGAGTTGGTCTTCAATGGTTGTTGTTGCTGTATTAACCTGAGTTGTGGATCCATTGACATAAAGATTACCACTAACTGTCAGATTTTGTGAAATGGTTACACTATCAGGCAAACCGATAGTAATAGCCTGACCAGAGGCAGAGGTTTCAATTTCGTTAGTGGTTCCAGAAACAGTCAGTGATTGTGATGTATTAACTGTACCAGTTCCAGAGTCACCAGCAGTTCCAAACTCAACATCAACTGCAGCGACCTGAGTATCAACGTAATCTTTTACTGCAGCAGATGTTGGGAGAGTTGTATCATTATCATTAGAACCAATTCCTTCAGACTCAGTGACAAGAGTACCAGCAGCAACTTCACTAGCACTAATTGAAACTGCTAAATCAATAGTTCCATCACCATCTTGATAGGTAGCAGTAATACCTGTCTCTGTATTGGAAGAGAACATTGCACCAGCAATGTCCTGTATTCTCTCTGCGTTTACAGTAACATCACCAGATGTGACAGTAAAGTCTGTACCATCGAAAGATGCAATACCCTTATTTGTTTCAGTTGCGTCTTCTGCAGCAATCGTGATTGTATTATCACTTACTGTAGTATCAATACCCTCTCCACCAGTAAAGGTAAGAGTTTCTCCAGTATTGAATGTATCGTTTGATCCACTATCAGCAGCAAGAGCAAAACTTGATGCTGCTGGTTCAGAGAATGAAAGGGTTCCAGAACCATTTGTAGTTAAGACATGGCCATTGGAACCATCAGTTCCAGGCATTGTGAATGTAACAAAACCAGCAAGAGAATCTGGTGACTTAATTGTTACATAATGAGAACCGTTTGAGGTTCCTTCAACTAGATTTACACCACTACCTGTTGAACTTGCTTCTCTCGTCCAATAACGATGTGAACCAAAGAACTTATTACCTGCAGAGGTACTGTTTAGACCAACATATAGTTCATGTGTGTCTGTAGTAAGGGCGGGTTCACCAGCCTGCAGAGCAGGAAGATTGCTAAAGGCACCCCTCTTAAACTGAATTACTGGAGAAGCCATGCTTATCTATTGATTTTTAAGTTATTATTATTTATTACTCAAAAAGTCCCAGCATCTAAACCACTAAAACCCACGTTGTTAATGTCAATTTCTTCTTCAACAATATCTACAAATTCCTGAGGTATTGATGTTGCTGCGGCACTTACAATTGAGTCTGCAGTTATAACATCAAATTTATTAGTTGTTGAATTAAACTTAAGTACGTTTTTGTTATTTACACTACTTAGATTTTGCAAATCTGTATCAGATAAGTCTCTAAATCTAGTTGGCATTAGAACGAGCCTCCATCTAGATTATCAATTTGAATCGTACCTAAATCTAATTCTGTTTCTAATTCGGAAATAAAATCATCAGGTAAATCTTCATCTTCGGATGATGCAGATAAAACTTCATCGGGTGTAATTAAAACAAATTTATCTGATACACTATCATAAGAAACAAGAAGACCATCTTTTGAATCATCTAAAGTTCCAAATGCAACATCACCCATCTCCCCTATTTGAGAAGGTTGCCTTACAGATCTAACTGGAGGTTTTTCTGGTTGCTTCTTTTGAATTACTTTTGAAACAGACTGTATTTTTTTAACTACTGCCATAATTCTTAAGTGGTAATTCCTGCTCTTACAAAGGCCATTCCCTCAACTAATCTTGATTTTGATCCAGAACCTGATGTCAAAACAACATCATAATAATATCTTCCTGGATCTAGATCAGTTGTTTGTGTATCTGTCAAAGAAATAGTAACTTCACCAATTGATGCTGTAATAGAAATTGAGAATGATGTAGAAGCAGAAGCACCTGAGTGCTTCTTCATTTTCGCAGCAGCACTATATCCAGCAAGGTTAGATGCAGATCCATCTGATTCAGTTGAAACAAATGTTTCAGAAAAATCTGAACCCTGTGGGATTGATATGTTAATGACTGGATTAACTGCCATGATGTCTTTTTAGTTATTTATCACTCATCTTTAAGGAGTGGTATTGTCTGCCTATTACTATTATTATATGTGGTTATGCCAACACCTCCTCCAAGTCTCCATTGTGTTCCTGGAATTTGTTTTGGTGATGAATATCCAATGGCACTCTCATTAAGGCCCATTTCACCTCCATTGCCACCAAGACCCCACGCCCAAAGTGTTCCATCAGTCTTCTTAGCATGAGTTCCATATCTATGACATGAGTATTGGGATTCATCCCATTGTGTTCCTGGCATTTGAACTGGTGATGAGCGATCAGCAGCATCATTTAATCCCAAGGTTCCATTACTATTACTTCCCCATGTCCACATTGTACCATCTGTTTTAAATGCAACATTATGATAATTACCAGATGCTATTGAAGTCCATTGTGTTCCTGGAACTTGAACTGGTGATGAATATCCCTTTATTGAGGTGCTATTCTGACCTAATGCTCCATAATACTCATGGACACCCCATCCCCAAATAGTTCCATCAGTTTTAATTCCCATACCTCGCGCATATCCACCAACTGAATATTTCCACTGTGTTCCTGGAAGTTGAGTTGGTGACTGTGGATTAGTTCTATTATTCAGACCTAATTGACCATAACCATTCTCACCCCACACCCATAGAGTTCCATCAGTTTTGGTAACACGAAACTCATCTCTACCTAATCCTATTTCATTCCAATTTGTTCCTGGAAGTTGTATTGGTGATGAACGAGGTGATGTATCGCTATTAAGACCTAATAAGTGGTTAGCACCATTTTTTCCCCACATCCATAATGTTCCATCAGTTTTCTTTGCTGCTACTGAACCATATGATGCTACAGCACCTTCCCATTGTGTCCCTGGAGTTTGAACTGGCGATGACCTATGATCCTGATTACCAAGATTTGCCCCTAATGATCCTTGAGTATTCTCTCCCCATGCCCATAATGTTCCATCAGACTTAACTGCTAACACCCCTTGATTCATTATATCAACATGAACATTATTCCATTGTGTTCCTGAAACTTGAATTGGTGATGAACGAGTGATTCCATCATTTTGACCCAGCTCTCCATTAAGTCCTCTACCAGTCATGTACAGTGAAAATGGGCCAGTTCCAGTTGCTGCTGCTGTTTTAAAATAATAACTTGAAATACCAACACTATTGCTGGTCCTCATTGTATCCTGGAATGCATTTGCAGGGAACAGTACATAATAGTTTGTGCCACCAATACCAAGATCGGTTGCAGGATTAATTGTTAAAGTTGCATTGTTAATAGAGATTGTTGAACTAGATCCAACAGTAGAAACATCAAATCTTTCTGATACATTATCTTGAACAACAATTTCCCCAATCATTGCAGAGTGAACATTGCACTGATAATAATATGTTCCTGGTGTAACGCCAAATGTATCCCAGGTTGTGGTTGCTGTTCCTTCTCCTGTTAGTGTACCTTGACTTACACTTGCACCCTCATCACTGACTCTAATATACAGTGGGTGATCTCCGTACACACTATTGCTGAATATAAGTGTATCGCCAACATTTACTGTAATAGTTGCATTATTTCCACTTACATCACCTTCTCTATCATTTCCTGCCACACCATAGAGACCAGCTCCTGGAGATGTAATTGCCTGAGTATATGATAATTCTTCTGTCTGAATCGTAACAATACCAACATTTGATGAGATTGGTTTTTGGTACGTTAAAATAATATTTGTTGTTGCTGCTATGCCAGTCGCACCAATACCAGGACTATAAACAAGAGGTTCTAATACACCACCAATGTTCGTTATTCCTGATCCATCACCACTAAATGATGTAGCTGTAATGATTCCTGTTGTATTGATACTACCTGTGGTTCCAATACCAGCAACGACACCTTCTAAACCTGATCCATCACCATAGAATACTGATGCTGTAACAATACCAGCAGTAATACCATCAGAACTTACTGTTGCACCTGATCCAACAGTGACTCTATTTGTAGAACCATTTACTACAATACTACTAGTTCCAATGGTTGCAATACCAGTGATGGTGATGTTACCTGCAGTATCCCAATTTGGGCCTCCAGATGTTAAGTTGTAACCATATATAGATCCATCATCTACAGATGACATCTGAACTTTACCACCAAATACAAGACCATAGAAGGTCAATGCTGCATCAGGTGCTGTTGTAAATGTAATATTACTTCCTGATGTTGTATAATCTGTTCCTGCTTCTTGTACAACACCACCAAGACTGATAATGACTTGAGCATCACTTACTGGAGTAATAGGATAACTTCCAGAAGTTAATGCAAAGGTTGTATCAGATCCATTAAAGGACCCTGATATATTATCAAGTTCCTTTATATTTTTTGGATTTTGAGTATTGAAGTTAATCCAAACGGTACCATTCCATTGATACACATTCCCTGATGCAGTATCAACATGAATTTGGTTTACACTTGGACTTCCAGGAAATGTTAGCGCCATTATGCCTACACTTTTTTAGTTATTTATGGATAATCCTTCAAGTAGAATGTTGAAGCTTCAGCAACTTGTCCATAAGCCCATTTGGTTCCTGGAACTTGAATTGGTGATGAATACTCTACAGTACCACTATTATTAAGTCCAAATCTTCCAGGGTTTTGATTACCCCACATCCAGAAAGTTCCATCAGTCTTAGTTGCACAATAGAAATAGTTACCACCACTAACCATTTCCCATTCGGTTCCTGGAATTTGTACTGGCGATGAATAATAGTTAACTGTGGTGCTATTTTGAGCAAATCCCCCACTTCCACCATTTCCACCAAAAGCCCATAGTGTTCCATCTGTTTTAATTCCAAAAGTAACTTGACCAGCACTAGTAAACTTCCATTCACCTGGGACTTGAGTTGGTGATGATCGTCTTATTATATCATTGACTCCACATTCTCCATGATCATTATATCCCCATGCCCACAGACTGTTATCTTCTTTTATGGCCATCATTGGTCTTTGTTTATGAGATTGACCATTTTTACTTGACCATGTTCCTGGAAGTTGAATTGGTGAGGAATAAGATGTTGTAGTGTTTTGGCCAAGATTACCATTTCCATTATCTCCCCATACCCACATTGTTCCATCTGTTTTGAAAGCATATGACATTTTATCGCCTTCATTACATTCCTGAACTCCAGCAAGTTTCCATTGTGTTCCTGGAATTTGTCTTGGTGATTGGTAATCAGTGTTGTTGCCTAATCCAAGATTACCATAAGTATTATTTCCCCAAGCCCATAGTGTTCCGTCAGTTTTGGTTGCCAATGCATACCTGCTTGTGGCACCACCCATGAAAATATCATTCCATTGGGTTCCTGGAATTTGAGTTGGTGATGAGCGATGTTCATTATTAGATAATCCTAATAC
>CEOO01013262.1_pt1 | contig 18837 bp, 16 predicted proteins | sample 530321 | NCBI WGS metagenome assembly CEOO01 (sample SAMEA2619927, study PRJEB7988) | marine metagenome | biome: marine biome (ENVO:00000447); feature: surface water layer (ENVO:00002042); material: "saline water (ENVO:00002010), including plankton (ENVO:xxxxxxxx)" | depth 5 m
AAGTAAAAGGAAAGGTGAAACACGATACAGGCGTCACGCCCATAGTCGGAACACCCTGCCTGCTAACCATCACGGCCAGTCAAAACCGGGTGCTTTCTAACATATAATTCCGAAACTTATATGCTTCCCAAGATAAAAGCCCCTTTCGGGGCTTAGGATCTCAGCTAAATGCTCGGAGGAACAATTCCTCACGAGATAACTGGGTTAGATCTTCTACTGGCATGCCATTGGCATCAGTTCCAGCATAATTGAGACCAGCGCCAGAACCCTTAACACCTTTGAAGAAGGTGCCATAGATAGGGTGAGACTTGTAAGTAGCAACAAAGTCGTCAGGTGATAATCGCTTGCCAGATTCAGGATCTAGCACGGGATCACCTTGCTCATCGATTACGGTCAAACTACCATCAGCTTCCTGACGGAAACGGCTGCTCAGTTGCTCTGCAAACATATCGAAGAACGATACGCCGTCAGCAGCATCAGTACGACCGCCGGCAGAATTGAAGACCTTTTCCAAGGCATAGCGCTTCTTGAATTCAAATACTTGAGTTTCTGCCTGCTTTGCCTTGTTCTCGGCTTCGGACGCAAGTCGTCCGTACTTTTCTTCAATAGCTTGAATCGATTCGCCGTAGCGTGATTCGATCTCTGCAGCACGAGCAGCATCCGCTTCAAGTTGCTGATACCGATCAATGTCAACGTCTTTAAGTTTTAAGAGCTGTTGCTCCTTCTCTTTAAATTGACGCTCGTAAGTTTTACGCGCTTCACGTTCAGAACGCAAAGCTTTGACAAGGTTTGCTACCTCATCGGGGCTGTATTGAGACTTCTCATCAGCACTGGGCTGATTAATAGAGTCTGTGCCGCCAGCCTCCATCTCGGGGGCTTTGGTGTTTTCTTCAGACATGGTAAACGGGAATCACTCCCTGGTTGACGCGCTAGTGTTCCTAAGAGCCGTAACGCAAAGTTCTTTGCCTTGGAAATGCTTGATAACTGGTTGCACCTTTTACTGTTGCTGTGCTTCTTGCTTTGTGTGTATTCTGAGGGTAAGTATAACCAGTAGTTGCTCTAAATTGTGCATACCTTTGTATGTAATTACCAGCACCTATCAGGGCGTTTCTGTCATCCCAATCGTAATTAGCTCCTGCCGTCATCTTATCGGCAGCCCCAGTTTCTTGCACAAGTGCTTTGAATTCCTCTCTGTCAAGTCGACCATAATATCCCATCCAACAAGCAGCTAAACCAGTTGCCATTGGCGCTGCAAAACTTGTTCCGCCTGCATGATATAAATACTTAGTTTCATCCCTAGAGTCGCATAATTTGTAGTCATAAAGAACCGCACTAGTCGATACAGCTGCTGTATGAAAAGAGCCATTTTCTGTAGTCAATGCTACATCAGGACCAATGCTGCCCACAGTAAATCCTGTAGGATTTGTCGCTCCAGAGGCAGTAACAGACGCTCCCCACATGTAATAGCCATTCAGTGAAGTAGTAGTATCCATTTCTACTTTTATACGGACACCTGGACCATATGTGGTATAATCTAAGTTGTTATAATTATAATTTTCTCCTTGTGTATTGAAAGTTATTACATTGTTTGTTCTTGACCAAGATATAATTTTTCCGAAAGCATCATCACCAGAATCAGTTCCTATAATATTTACCCCAGGGGCAAAAGTATCGATTCTGGGGCCTGTATTACTGAAATCAGCTTTTCTTTCGCTGCCTGAAGATATTTCATTATCCAAAGCCCCGACATATATAGCCTCAGTTTCACCAAAAAGTCCTCCACGCTGATAACGGTTGAGTGAACTACCGTTATAATAATTGTCGTAATCTTGACCCGTACTTATGTCTGCATAGTGCGAAGAGTTGCCAGATGCTGCGACAATTAATATACCCTCCTCTATTGCATCCTCAATATCAGCGACCAAAGAGCCTATCCTGTCGGCGTAAGACCAGTAAGTAGCGGTAGAATCTGTTTCATTAATACCTGGATTCGGAACAATTCCAAAGCTGCTCCATAAATTGTCATTAGTCCAAGTAGTATTACTTGAGTTATATGTAGTGCCCCTATAATTTACAGATGTTAAATTAGCATATGCAACATAAGCTTCACTACCATAACTAGCATTAACTATTGTTGGATTTCTCATATTTGTAACGCTATTGACAGGCTTTGTTTTGTGAAAAGCCCGTATGTAATCCCACATATAATTTTGTCCAGTTGAACTATAACCTGTAAAGTAATCACTCTCGATAGCGCTGTCACCAGATGGTGTAGAACTTAAGTTGTAAGTGCCTACACCTCCAGTACCAGTTCCAAGACTTGAAATTGTTATAGATGTACCTAAAGCGGTGTCTAAAGTTCCGTAAACACGCTGACCGGCTTCAATAGGCTCACTTCCTGCTACAACAGAGACAACAGTTAAGACAGAACCGGCTCTAGTTGCCTTAAACTTTGCGTACTTAGGCCTGTCGGTTGAATTAATTGAAAAAAGATTTGCTTTACGAGCTAATCCATGAGTATTGCCGGCAGCAGATGATGCGCATAATGCTCCATGATTTTCATCTATGTCGTACAAAAAACTTTTCCAATGCGGGACGCTGCCAGTACTGAGATAATCTGTCCAATCAATACTTTGTACTCGCGAACCGCCAGTGCCATCGGCATTTACAGCATATTCAGGATGATCTGGATCTATAACATCATCATTAATTATGATATCTACGTCTTGCCCTTCTAGGTCCCAAGAAATTGTAGCGTTAACTCGTGGAAAAGCACTTGCATTGCCACTTTCTTCTCCCCAGTTAGTTGTATTTGTGTCTATGAAATGTCTATAGAGACCCCAGTTTTTGTCTGACTGGTGAAAGTCGTGCGTGTGATTTGCATCTGTATCAAACCCGCGATTGAAGTATGATGTTTGACTGGCAAACTTTGTCAGCTCAGGAATTTGATCTATGCGATCAACACACTTTATACAATGATGGCCTCTTAATAACTCAGCCTCTTCGTCTGTCAGCATGTAGTGAGTATTTCTGCTAATCTCTCTACGATTGCAGCATTCGACTTCTCTTTCAGGCACATGAGCACAGCTACATCCCGCTGTTTCCATGTCGTTGTAAAAATTTTCTAAGTTTTCACGGCAATCAATTGTGACAATATACTCGTGAGTATTCATGGTTCCAGAACTAAAAAGCCTAAGGTTACAGTAATTGTCGCTGTAGAACCTGATCGATTTTCAACCTTCAAATATATATCAGAAGTTGGGGTCGCTTCATCATTGAAACCTAAAGCTCCTGGTGTAATTTTTTGCGTAGTAGCTGCACCTGTGATTACTTCAGCAATTACACCACTGCCAGGCAGTGGATCTGTGTTACTTGTGCGAGAAGCGTCAGCTGTTCTGGCGGCTTGACTTGTATAGACTGTAACCCAGGCAGCTGCATCGGTTTGGATTGACATCAGCATGTACGACTTTGCCGCGCTTGAAATGGTGATATCATCACTAGCTTGGTCGGCTATAGAAGCCGTAGTTGCATTACCAGTAGCCCTTGTACCAGTTCCGCCGACAGTTGCGAAACTTAAATTTCCGCTTGTGTCTGAGGTTAATGCTTGCCCAGCAGTCGTTGGTAAAGCATTCGGCAATGTTAATGTATAAGTAGCTCCTGCACTATGTGGTGGTCCTTTAATTTTAATACCGTGAGAATTTTGTTCGCAATTCAGGACTAACTTGCCAGATCCATCTGTGGCATTGCCTTTGATAACTACGTTTTGACCTACTGCGGGATCAAAAGAAATGTCATTAGATCCAGTACTTACTATGTCATTACCATTTACATCTAAATCACCACCCAGCTGTGGTGTAGTGTCGCCTGATACTTCTTGTATGCTCTCAACGTCTTTCCAATAATTATTTGTAGCATCCCACGATAAAACATGACCATCAACAATATCAGCAGTTACATTTGCGGTTAATGAAGTGCTGCTGGTATCTGCTACTCCAGTTACAGGCAAGACAACATTATTTGTAGTTACACTAGTTACTGTATAGCTACCATTCAAGGCTGTAACACTTGAACCAGCTACTGTGATATTTTGGTTCGCCGTAAAAGAATGACCCGCATCAAAAACTAATGTTAAAACATTACTGGCGACTGAATAGGTGTCTGGATTGAAAACTGTTTCTGAAGATAGAGTAACATCACCTAGTTCGGCTACCTCAAATCCACTATTAACATTTACACCACCAACAGTTGACCCATCTCCTATGAACAGCTTTTTAGTATCTGTTTCGTAAATTGGCTCACCAATAACTGGCGTAAAATTATTAGCCGTCCTGTTTGCAGCAGTTCCCCGTCTAAACTGAAGTGCCACAAGCCTAAAAGCGCTGGTCTAGTATTCCTTACTGTTTTGTTGCAGTCGCTCCAGATACCGTTGTGCTATCTACATCACCACTTGAAACAGCTATTGTGAAGTTTGTATTATTAGGCACTGTTGCTACAGTAAAAGTACCATTTAGGGCACCTACGCCATTCAACTGGACAGAGTCATTAACGGCAAAAGCATGAGGAAACTTTGTGGTTATATAAGCAACATTATTGAAAATTCTATAAGACAAAACTGGAACCGTTTCATACAAAAATTCATCATTGAGTATGTAATTTAAATTTTGTTGACTCAAATAGTGCATGAAAACATCATCGCGCATAGCCACTTCGTAGCAGCCGGGGATTTCAAGCTGATCAATATTTAATGTAAATGGTGGGCCATGAAATTTATGTGATCTTACTAGTTGCCCCGACGAAGCAGAAAAGCTACTACGAAAACGCGCTGCATCATACTGTATCCAATCAGTCAAGTTCAATACATTTTCATAAGTATCAACATTAAATCCGTAGTATCTTATAGTCTGCATTTGACTAACATTTAAAGTAGATGGCAAATCTCCATAATATTGAGTTGTTCTAATCGTATCGGTTGTATCTAAGCTGCAGTCTGGCCCTGTTTCGGGATAAGGAATTAAACCTCTGTTTTTGTAGCGATAAAAAGTGCCTGCGTAGTAATCTAACTCTAAAAAAGCTTCAATTCTACTCCAGTAAGTGTATGCTGTAGTTCCTGATCCGGAATAATTATATCCAGTATCATCAAAAGTAAACTTAGAAATCCAATCACCATCGTAAGCTTCTGAAAAAATCGGAGCTGGATCGACTAACCTCCAAAAGTCAGCGAACCTACTGCTGTGTTTGGTAAGATTGTTCATGAACCCAGTGCCCTGTTGAAAATGATAAATCGCAACACATCCGAAAGGGAATGCATCGTAAACGGTATTTGTGATTGTTGAATAACCATAACTATCTATAAATCCATTAACATGATACAAGCCGCTTTTATTGTTCATGCTTGAATGCAAAGAAGCTTGCGTTGTCTTATATTGAAGTTGTCCGGTAGTTAAGTTCAGCTTTGTATGTACAAAATATGGAGTGTAACCAGCAACGCCACCCCAAATGTCAACATCAGGATATCCGCTAGGATGCTGTGTATTAATTACATCTTGAACATGTTGAGTCGTGTCGACACCAACAACGGCAAAAACAGAATACATCACAACATGTTCGTTATCACCCACTATTTCGCGTGTTCTATAATCATGTATTCTTTTATGGACAGCAATATCACCTGAAATTATTGAGTTTAAATTTATTGTTCTAGTAACGCTTTGCTCGCCAAATGTATAATAATATTTAGCATTATTAGCTAAAAACAATGATGCTGTACTAACACTATAGGACATTGATGAGCCCCAAGTGACACCATTATTGTTGACGCCCCAGGACACTGAAACATCAGTGCTGTATCTTTTGCCGAAATCAACAATCTCAAAGCTTTGATAATCCCATGAATATGGCGTTGAATTTAGTTGAATTGATTTTGTTGTACTTCCTACCGTCATGTCCAAGTAAGGTATTGTTGGAAAATTTCCGAAATTAAACCAATTACCAGTACCCTTTGCGAGCACTACAGAAAAAACATCATCAGTCGTCGCAGCTATTTCGTAACCAGTGTCCCAATCGCAACCATAGCTGTTGCAACCGGGAGTGTATATATATGATCTGTCGACAGCGGTAAAGTCACGAGTTTCCTCAAAATCACCTTGCGTCACATCATCACCAAAAATTTCGGAAAAAGCTGCATCACGATAGCCATTACTGTAGCCATCTAAAGATTTATAGGTAATTATAAAATCACCAACATTTTCTTCTTCTAAGTCATCAAATAATAAAAGAGGTCTCTTAATTCTGTCAGCTATTGTAGGAACAATTGATTGCTTATCATAGCCTCTATTTTCCGGCAATACCCTCTTGAAACCCGTCTCAATAGTATTTTGATCATCTATGTAAACAATAGTATTTTTAGGCAAAGCTACATTGCCTATTACTTTTACTACTTTATAGATCCCATTCTGCTTGACAATACCATTGCCATTTGTTGTGTAACCCTGCCAAAAAGCTTTACCATTTTTCTGTTCTTTCTCTTCTAATGCACGCTGCAATAATATCCTTCGTGCTTCTTCCGCATAGGCCTTAACTCTAGATTCTAAGTCCATTATCAGAACGAGATAACTCTAATACCTTTACCTGTTCTGAGCAACACCTTTTGATTAGGTCTTGGTGTAGTGCTGCCATTGTTATTAGCAATTATGTACTTACCATTAACTTCAACTATGCTGCGTCCTTTATTAGTATAACCTTTAAACTTTACGCGATGGTTGCTTTGTGCTATTCCACTGCCATTCACAGAGGCTTCAATCGCCTCAATCCGACTTTGTTGGTTGATATCATTCAATAATTCCTGCAATGAACTCATGGCCTTCCATGTAAGAATTTAATATTTACCTGCGCAGTATTTCCTCCACTTAGAGTAACCGTTCTGCCGACAGACTCTACGGCTACAACTGTATAGGTAGTATTGACTAAACGCAGTAATGCGACATGTGTAAATATGATATCACCAGATGACCCATCATGAACAAAACTAGCAGTTTTTTGTGTTAACGGTTGTCCTCTTTCGTAGCTCAAAAGATCAGACGTTGTATAATTATATGTCAGCCTAGCATAACCGCCTGTACCCACGGTAACTTCAGCCGAGGTAATATCGCTATAGCTAACAGTCTCATTAAAACCAGTGTTGCTATTCACCAACGCAACATAATATGTGCCTCTTATATAAGCCAGCTCCGCCTGTTGATTTAATTCTGCAGCAGAGATTACAGCCATTTATTTTTTAATTCAGAGTAGTTTTCCATTATGTAACAGACGAAGCTATTACGGGAGTGACTGGTGTTTCAACTGTTCCAAAGTTTCCATTGAAAGCATCAGGATTTGTAGTTGTTCCAAAATCAATCTCAAAGCCAAATGAATTTCTGCAATATCCATAATCAAAACCATCAGTCTGTACGATGCTCGCCTTTAAAATGCATTTTACAGTCAATACTAAGTCTGCATTAACAATAACATCAAAACCACTTTGTATTTCGCCTAATCCTGTCGGTAGCGTGTCGACCTGAATCTGATTATCGTCTTCATCTACAACAGATACGCCAACATTGGATTCATAATCAGTATCTCCATTTGCCCCTGACGCCGAAGCCGGTAGAGCTGGTTGTGGCAGCGTGACGGAATTGCCAGTATCAAAATCACCAGCTTCTACAACAGGAAAACCTCCTGCAGATGTCTGGTCGTCGAAGTTACCAGCACCGGCTGCAGTTCCACCATTAGTAGTATTATTATCAAAGTCACCAGCATCTGCTTTGTAATTAGCGGAACTAGCTTCTACAGCCGTATCCACTGGATATACATTCTCTATGCTGCTAAATACGGTATTGTCTGGCCTGTTGGATACAAATGTAAAATCTATCTCAGTCGTACCGGAGCTACTTGGTACAAAGGTTAGATTGCCTGAATTTATATCACTTACAGTTATAACATCATTCAAAGAAACATTTGACCCATTAAGTTGTAGCGTCCCGTTGCCAGGCAAAGTATTTATAGTAATACTACTCGCCGTCGATGGAACTCCTAGATTTGTGGTAGTAAGGACTACTGTGGCTTCAGTATTTATATGTACGTTGGAAGTAGTAGGACTCGGGAAAGTAGATAACGCAGTCGAACTGTAAACCAAACAATCGAGAGAGCACAATGCATTGGAGACATCAAAAACCCAATTAGAGGCGACAGCCCTAGCATTAAAGGCTATTGACGCAGATGATAAATTTATTTTTACTGGATAAAAGGGATGATAGCCAAATATTTCAGCCCTCATACCTTCAGTGACTCTAAAACCCCTATTGTCGCCATGTATTTTCTGTGCAATGACATATCCATATCGTCTAATATAAGATTCGTACCTATTTAAGTCTGATGAGAAGTCAGTGTCAATACATTCACCCTGGTTGTCTTTTTTAAGAAGTAATGGCTGAAAGTCCAGAGGCATCGAAACAATTTTTTCATAATTATTTGGCCTGCCGAACCATGTGGATACAATGGGACTGACATTTGAACTAGATAAATTAATTGTCACACTTTTGTCAACCCTCTCAGTCTCTGCATTACACAAATCATCTGGATTAGAATCAGCACCAGTGTTATCAGGATCAGAACTGCTGCTACTAGAATTGTTTCTGCCAGTGTCTATGCTGCTTTCATCAACAAATAGGCTTTCGCCGCCAGCGATAGGAATTTCAATTCTATCTGGTTGAGTAGGATTAGACGATTGTGTTGACGAATAGTTTTCAGATACATAATTATTCTCTGGGTTTTCATAGTCGACATATTCGTCACGCTCTGTAGTCCACCTGTGACCATAATGGTATGTTTTAGTACTTTGATTTATTAAGTCTACTGGATATTCAAACATGAAATCGCCAATGTCAACCTTGCCATTTGGCACATCTCTATCTTCAATAAGCTCTAGATCTTCCCATTGAATATAAAAACCTACATTGATTTGTTGCTGCGTGCCATTTGTAGTCGATGTTGACCAGCTTTTTGTGATTTTGTGAGTTTTTTTATTTTGACGAGCTAAAGTTGGCACATAATTCAAAGTAGTTTGAGAGGTTACTTCGCCAGCAGACCCATATTCATAATAAGTCTCTGTCAAGGTGGCTATATTGTAAGCTTCTATTGATTGATTAGCAATGCTGTTGACAGCTTCATTCATAGATTCAACTGCCCTAAAATAATCTTGCGCTGTTTTATAGTAAGCTGATGCGTCCTTATGCCATTTATCGTAATTATCTTCGCCTTCATTATATTCGTCTCTTTTGTCAAATGCTTGGTTTGCTTTCTGCAATAAGCCATTTATTTCTTCTACTACTTTATTTATCTCTGTAACTAGCTCTGTTAACGTATTTCTAATAGCACCAGAAGCCCATGTAGCTGCAGAGCTGTGCTCCCAATTTTGTTCAAAAGAAACTTGATTGCCTGGGCCCTCATATTCAATATATTTGCCTGAAGTGACTGTTTCAGTAACAGGGGAGTCTTCAATTTCTATTTGACCTGTAACTTGATAATTATGACCGATTGTTCCATCCCAATTTTGACCAGTAGCAACCTTTGGATTTGACTGGCTCGTTAAAGTTGTAGGTCCAGTGCCGAAATCTAAATTACCAGTTGGCTTAGGCGCTTGGACTGTTCTTGTGGTTACTGATGAAATTAACGGTTCTGGCAAGTCACCTGAAGCCGAATCTTCCTCATCGTCCTCTACTAAAGTTGGCACGTCAATTTCAACTTCAACCTTGACCGAATCAACTTCAGGCTCAATTGCAGTTTCTGAAATAGATTCAATAGAAATTGCCGTAGCAGTATCGAACGAGGTTAACTTTGCGCTTGCAGCGTAATTGCCTATGCCTCCGCTCCCGAATGCATTAACAACCTGAATATATCCATACTTGTCTTGGAAGAGAACTTTACCAACACAATCTAAATACTGCGACAAAGTCGACAACGTAGTTTCTTCTATTAAAAAAGATTTCAAATCTTGGGAAGACATCAAATTCCAAAGACTTTGAACTTTATTTTTGTATTGTTCTTCGCGTTCGCTAATAAAAGCTAAAGAACATCCAATGTCTAAAGTTAACGACCTGTTCTCAATATTTGTACTTGAATTTAAGATATATTGTCGACCTTTTGGATGCTTGGCTAATTTTCCGTTGTCAAGTTTGCACCAAATATCTACTGCTGATCCAATCTTGTACTTTGTACGATTAAAGTCTAATACAGCGGTTGTACCTCCTAGTACAATTTGCCCTCTGCATGTAATAATATTTGACGAATATGCGCTGTCTTCGCTTATTGATCCTTGTATTAAGTACTGGCTTACGTCTATTCCGTTGATATATACTTTTACACCAGTTGTTGTGTTAATGTATGACACTTAGACCTCCGTCAAACCAAAAGATAATAAATAATACTCATCACTGGTTCCAACTCTGGTAATTTCAGGTGGTGTAGTGAAAAACGCAGTTGCTGTTATGGTTGAGCCAAAAGTTTCATCAGATATCGACACCTGTGCTGAATTCGTACCTAATGCCCTGACAGCATCCCATGCATAGAACAAATCAAGCAAATTTTGACATTGCGTGTAAGTTGCATACGCAGCAACTGACCATATCTTCTTTTGCGCAACTGGCGGACCTTCTGCAATACCAGCACCGAGAGCAGAAAACTCAAGTGATGCTTGACCTAAAATTGATCGCGGCAAACTGTCATCAGAAAATAGATTTAAAACTACTGTATAAGTTGAATAAGTTACTGTAAGATCTCCAGCAGCCATCAGAAGCGTCCTCCTTTACGAAGCTTCATTCGAGCGACATTCGTCATAATCTTAGATGCATCAGTAACTGGCTCTTGGCTTTGAATCGTCACATGATTTGTGATGCGTTGATCGCCACCATTTCCACTCATTACTGCTGCCATCCGCTGGACTAGGCTGCCAGAATCAATGCTTGCAGACACGCGATCTACGCCCTTAGAAACAGGCTGAACACTGGTCCTTGAGGTTACCGATTGATTAGCTGCTAAAGCCTGCTGATAACGTTCTACAAGGTTCGCAGGGATCACAGTACCTGAAGTTGGAGCAGTCCAATTAATGTTCCTGGCTGCTGGTAACATGCTGAAGTTTCCGCTGTTGCTTAAGAAACCTTCTCGACCGCCACCGTCATTAACAAAGTAAGAACTACCACCTCGCACAGGACCACCCATTGCCCTGGCAGGATTAGAAGTGCCTCCGCCGACGATATTAGAAATTTGTTTAGCAAACACAGCAACATCTGAAAGTTCATCTTTCATTCTTCTTGCTGCATCAGCGCCTCTATCAAATGCACCAGCGATTTTATCAGCTTCTTTGACTCCTTCTGCAATTGCAATTCTATTTGTATCCTCTTTCAGGTTTTGAGCTTGCTCTGCAGAATCCGCAAAAGCATCCAGTAAGCCCGAAGATTCACCAACCATTTTATTTACAATTCTAAATGTGTCATTAACACTAGTTTTTTGCACGCCTAATATCCGCCCCATTTTGCTTTGATTATTAGTAATCTTTTCATCTACACCTTTTCTGATCAATGCTTGATCTTTCTTACGCTTTTCGAGATCGAGTACTGCCATGCCTACCCTAAACTGTTCTTCTAATCCTGCTACGACCAAACCCTGGAATCCAGCTGCTTCTTCCAAAGCGCCAGCAAGATCATGTTGTCCTCTCGCACGAGCAATTTTTGCCTCGGCCTGTAAGCGTAATCCAGCAATTTTTGCCTCCGAAACAGCAATTGTGTTTTGCAAGGTTAATTTTTTCCTTGCAATCATATCTTCGAGTGCATTCGCCTTTGCTTGGGCACGAAGTTGCCTGAGAACAATCTCCTGACGCATCCTGCTGCCAACTTCTAATCCTTTAATTTCATCTGCAACCAACTGATCCATCAGGCTAGTCGCAGCACTAAGACCCTGACTCAAGCTGCCTGCAAGGCCATCAAATGCGCCTACAAGGTTCGATGCAGCATTGCCAGATACTTCTCCTAGCTCTTGTGCTTTTGAAATGCCTTCTTCTAGTGCTGTATTGATAAGTTCCTGCGCTTGCACGCCTAACTCTGCTTGTTTTTGTCTTTCCTCTGCAATGAGAGTAGTCAACTCACTGATGCGCTTCTTTTCGTCCTCACTTAAAGTTCTATTTTCATCGCCAAGTTTCTTAATACGATCTAGGTCGCTTAGGAAGCGCTGTAGTCTTTCTTCAGATACTGCTTTTTCAATTCCTACATCAGAAGCGTCCACAAGAGATGCAGCGTTTACTTCTTTTCCAAATTCTTTAATTGCTTGAGTTCTAGCCTTAATTGCCGCAAGATCTAATGAATCTGTAAACTCTTTAGATTCTTTGTTGAGTTTTTCTAATTCTTTCTTTAAATCTGCAGAGGCTTTTTTTTCTACATTTTTAAAGTGATTACTTCGCTCTAAAGCTTTGACGTTTTTAGAAACTAAGGGAGCCTCTTTTTCTAGTTCTGCTAATAAATCCTTGAGATGTCTAATCAAATTAACATCGGCGTTACCTTGTTCTTCTGCCAGCTTTATACGATTCTTCGTAGTTTCAATCTCATTTTTTATTCCCATTTCGCGAGTTTGCTCTAGATCATACAACCTTTCGAAGTCTTTTAGTGAAAGTCTGTTAATGGAAGCTAAATCTTTTGTGTCTGCTCCTAGCGATTTAAATGCCATGCCTGTTGCAGCTGATTGCATCTGAACCGAGCGCAGTTGGTTTGCAAGCTGATCAATTTCAACACTCAGTGCAATACCAAGGCCTTGACCAAGCTCATTAAATGCTTTTTCAAAAGAGTTTGCCGCTCCAGGAGCTTCTTGTCCAATTAATTTTAACTTTTCACCAACGCTCTTGAGATTTTTATCAAACTCCTCGCCTCTAGCTTTGCCTGCTTTCATGGCGACTGTTAAAACTTTTAATGCACCTGCGGCAAGAAGCAAAGCTGGACCTAGAGCTAATGCAGCTTTACCTGATTTCTTCAGAGCGGCCACTTGATTCATTGCCATATCAGATTTTTGCAGGGCAATCTTCGCTGCCATTGCTCTGTTATGTAAGAATATTGCACCTGTAACGGTTCCATAAGCAAGTGCTAAACTAGTCAAAGCTCCTACCAAGCCGCCGGACGCACTATCAAGGTCAAGTACAAAATTCACTAATTGTACAATTGGACTTATAAATGCATTTACTGCAGTTATGGCATCAAGCAGAGTTCTTACAAAATTTTGCGCACCTAGAGCGATGCCATTAAATACAGTTTTTAAATTGAAAAACAAAGGTGTTTTAACAAATTCATTTATAAATTCGGCTACCGCATTTCTAATTCCAAGAAAAGCTTTGATTGCGGGCTCAATTGCTTTGCCTATAGCTTCTATGTTTTTAGTTTCAAGTGTTTTAATATTGTTTTGTAATTGAGTTATAGTTGCGTTACCTTCTCTTATTCGTTGTTTAAGTGCTTCAACGCCATTTTGCATTAAGTTAACAGCTTTTACAAACTTTTCAGCAGTAACTTCGCCTTTACTGATCATCTCAGTCAATTGAGCAGTAGTTACACCAAGAGCATCTGCTAATTGCGTTCTGAATGCACCGTCAAGTTCAGAGATCTGCTGGTTGAGTTCTTCTGCTTGTAACTTCCCTTTGCTCAGTACTTGCGCAAACGCTTCGAACAATCGACCAGATTGCTCTGTATTAAGACCAAGTGTTTGAGTTCTTGCGCTAATCGCCTCGATGAACTTATCGCTATCTTGTGCTGATGCACCTATTGCCTTCAAAGGTGGTATCATACGCTTATAGCTTCGTTCAACTTGCTGTAATGGTGCACCAAGCGCTTTTGCAGTCTTTTCTGCTTGATTGAATATTCTGGTTGTTTCAGCTTGCGAAAATCCTACGTTTCTTATTGCTAAGTTAAAACCTTCAACATCTTTTGTTCTGCGCGTGTAAACATCAATAGCATTGCCTACAGAACGCAAAGCAGCCCCGATAGATTGTATACCAGCGCTTACTATTGCGATTTTAGCAAATACATTAACAAATCCAAGCGTTTTCTTCTTAGACTTATCTAGCTCGCTATTGTTACCTTTCAAAGTCGCATCGAACTTTTCAATTTCTGCGGTAAGACGATTGTATTCTGTAGAATTTAACTTTAAATTATTTCTTACTTGAATTAATTCAGCTCGTTTAGCTTTTAATGCAGCAATACTTCCTCGCTGTACACCTTGTAAAGAAAGTAGTCTCGCTTCATGCTTTTTTATTTCTGCAGATTTAAGCTTAAACATCTTACTGTTTATAGCTAAAGCGTCTCTCTCTTTCTTTAATTCTGTTACCCTGTGTTTGATTCTTTTTATTGAGTTTTCTTGTCCTTGGTCTAATTTTCTTGCAGACTTTTCAGCTTTCTTTTGTGCTGCATCAGTATCACTTAAGGCCTTAACTACATCGTCACCAGTTTTTCTAAAGTTAACATCAAAATTAATTACCGTACCATTAAGATCAACGATTCCATCTAGTGCGTTTTCGACTCCAGCATAAAATCTTCTTAAAGCTTGTTCGGCCTTTTCAGCGGATACGTCTAACTTTATAGGGATAGACAGCATCGCTAGACACTAGAATTGGCTAAAATAGTCTGCCAAGAAAAAACCCCGCCGTGGCGGGGCTTCTCAGCTATTTAAGTTGTTATCAAGCGTTAGCGTCGATGTCAATCAGGTAGGGACCGTAACCGTTCAAGGTAGCGCTCCAGGAGACCACAGAACCGGCCTCAATAGACTCGGAATAACCTTCAAGAGTGCCGTAACCGTAGATTGCCTCGGTGGTGCCGGTGGGACCAATACGAGCGAACTTAACGCGGAGGCTGTTGTTCACAGTGTTGGCTTCAGTCAGGCGCAGCACTTGATAAGCAGCACTCTTGAAGTCAGCCATACCTTCTAAGGAGATGGAGAAAGACTTCGTGGTTGCAATGTTAGTGTTGTAACCCTTGGTGGTGCGGTCGTAGGTCGTGATGTCTTCGCTAGAAGTGTCAGTTTCCAGAGAAGCGTTAGTCAGACCAAGGATCTTAAGAGGTTGGTCAGTAGCAGTCGTGCCGTCCATCGCATAAGCCTGGCTTTCAACAGTGAAAATGCCAGTCGTGCTGTCGTAAGAAACAGTATCATTGTCGGCGGCAAGGTTGCCTTCGTCGCCAGCAGAACTGCTGTCAACCTTTAAAAAGCCAGTAGAGGCACCGCTCAGACCAGTTGCAGTCGTAATTCCAGAAAAGGTCAGATCGACCTCATCAGAATGCACGGGCAACAAGTAGAACTTATAGCCAAAGGCTGCTGAATAATTAGCCATGGGTGAATTTCCAGAATGCTGAAAACTGAGCAAATATGGGGGATTCACCCCACTGAGCTAGTGTTCCTACATGTCTGGTATCCTACAAATTAGCCCTATGGTAAGGAGTTGAGGATATCAGCGGCGTCTTGATGTAAGCCACCGTCTTCTGGAATCATTAACATCGTCTGTACACGCGCTCCTAGGCCCTGTGCTACGGACAACGTTTCTATAGATGTACTGCCATAGAACAAATGCATAGCACGCTTCACAGCAGCATTTAGAGTGCTTCCAGTGGCGTTATCCCAAGCAATAAAAAACACCTTCCATGTGGTTATCATCTCTGAATCATCAGAAGACAAAAACTCCCTGCGCCGTGTTATATCACCAGAGTCATGGATAATACACTCTAGGCCTACCTGCGATTCTAGATAAGGAAGTTTTGCTCCAGGAGTTAAAATAGCAATCGAATCTGAGGTGCTACCACCAGTAAACGTATATGTACCTAAATAATTGCTAAAAGTCGAATCATTAGCAAGAACGTTATAAATAGTCTCTGGCGAACTTGCAAAAAGTTGTGCCATTAGACCCCAAAATCCGTGTTTTAGTCTGCCCATGTGTGGAACTATAAACACGACAGCCGCTAAAGCGCTTATGACAAGCCCACTTGCCTCATTCTTTCGCGGTAATGTCACAATATTGACTCAATGAGTGCAAAAGGAATAACGGTCCGGCAGAGGATCCACGACTACCTTTTTCACCTTGAGGCAATGACAAGAAGAGAAGCTAAACAGCTATGGCGTCAGTCTATTAAAGACGCCTGGAAAAACCGCTGCGCATACTGCAACAATCCACCTATTGACGACGCATCATTAACACTAGACCATGTAAGACCAAAAGCAAAAGGAGGTGAAGATCGGACGAGCAATTGTGTTCCAGCCTGCAAACGTTGTAACCATTCAAAAGGATCAGAAAACTGGGTCGAGTGGTTTGGACGACAAGAGTTTTACTCCATTGAGCGGGAGTATCGGATTCGTGCATGGATTGAAGCTAACCAAGCAAATATCCCTAAATCAGGCGATATTTATGACTGCCATGAATTTGCCACTAGCCTTGAATCTGAAGAGTAATGTCCTCTTGTGCGCTGTATTGACTATTTAATTTCGGCATTTGCAGTCTTATCATGTCACCATGATTTGACTGCAACTCAATAATTTGCTCTGACACTGCGTAGTCTGCAATCAACATTCCTTTAATTGTTTCTCCGTCAATTACTGGCGCAAGTACGATAGCATTTTGATGCTGATAGGCAAGAAGTTTTGGCGGGCTTCCAGCAGCACCTTTTTTGAGGTCTGAGTAAAAGGTAAGTGCCCATGTCGGAAAGTTATTATTTTCAATTAGCTTCATTGCTGCCGCACCATAAATACCTGTTGGAATGTCCTGCGCATCCTGTGGTTGATACAGGAAAAAGTCATCTATTTTGTATGGTGCTTTTTGCTTCTTAGGATCTCTCTTGGAATTGACAAACAAAGAACATAGCAAAGAAGTCGGTGCTTCTAGCTGGTGCAAGTATCCTTGACGATTTTGCAATCCATTGGAATAAGCATCCAGCACATATTGATATGGCAAGCTGCTGTAATTTTCTAGGCTGAACTCAATGTCGCCTGGATACAAAGTTTTTAGCTGCCAAAAAATATCATCGAAAGGGGTTTTTAATCCCCACTCTCCTCTGTTGACTTTCCCACAATCTCTTTAGCCTCTTCCACAGGGTCAACTTTTTCAACAGGCTCACGCTGTTCTTCTCGATCATAAAGCTCAGTCAATTGCTCTACGATTTGCGGATCAAGCTGCAAGGTATCTTCAATAGCCCATTCATGATTCACCCGTGTTTGCAGAAGAATGGTGGCCGCTGCAATAGACCTGCGTTGCATCGACTCCGCCATGCGTGAGGTGGCGTAAGCCAACTCCTCTTCGTATTGTTGGCTGATTTGACCTGCTAGTTTATTGCTGCTTTTGCCTGACATCGCATCCGTAATAGCCGCATATGCTTTTTCTGGCGCAACCTTGAATTCACTTGCGACTTTATTGGCTAAGCGGACTAACGACGATACACCGTCAGAACCCTGCGTAACATTTTCTACAAAAGACTTTTCAGCTACAGACAAATATCCTTTACGTTCAATTTCAAATATACCTACTTCGTCATTGCCAACCTTGATTTTTTCGGTGTTCTTTTTAGGTTGTACAACAAACGGTAAAAGTGCCATAGCCTATTAACTAGCGGCATAGAATACCTATTTAAATAGTGCCTTTCGGTAGTTGTGCAATCAAAAACTTTTCGAAATAATAAAAATATCTATCCGTCAAAGGAAATTTTTGTATGCTAGGATTCCCGCCAACCAAAACATGCTTGATCCAAGGCCTGCTTGGCATATAAATTTGCACATTTGGATTGCCATAAGGATGTATGTAGCCACCGTAGTAAACGATTGCCGCATAATCAGTCCCGTCACCACTGCTGTATGCAGAATATGTAACAATAATAGATTGATCATCTGCATTTACCTGCACTGAGTCGCGCAACTTTCCAGTATCAACAATATCGCCATCGCCGTATGCCCACTTATAGGCCTTTGTATTCATTGCATTCCACAAAGCTTGCTCAATTTCTGGCGCTAGAGCTGCCAAAGTTTGTTCGTGAGCCAAGTTACATTCTTCTCTGAATTTAGAAGCTATCGTCTTGAGTGCTGTAAAGTCTGCCGCGCTTTTTATTTTAATAGGAGCACTTATAGAACCCATCTCGCTTTCGAGATTGTTGAATGCCCGTATAAGTCGCCTAATAACAACAGCACCTGGGTTTTTAACCTGTTTGCCTTTGAGAAATCGGCTACTAGATTTCTTGACCATTAAGTTTGCACCTCTGCCCCAGTTAGCTGGATCTCGACTCCGCCCAGTGCGGGATAAAGAATCTCGTCAATCCCCTCACCACCAAAAACACCGCTTGATCGCTGAATAGTAGCAACCATCTCAGTTTCGTTGCCGAACTTGAATTCAACTTCGCCGCCAGGCAATAAGAATGATTCTTGCGCAGTAATATCCGTAAAGGTCAAACCACTGAGATCACCTAGCCAATTGCCGTCACCTAAAGGTGCTTTTTGTAATGCAAATCCACGGTAGTAGAACGAATCACCACTGGCACCAGGCAGCATTCTTCCCTCAAGCTGAGACTCAAGAGGAAGCGGTCTAGAACCGCTTGTAACGCCTGTATATTGAATACGCTTGATATAACACTTAACAACATAAGTCGTACCTCCTGAGACCACTGGGCGGCCATTGACGATGCTTACAGTCCCTTGTGTTGTGGCCTTAATCCGCCCATTGAAATAAGGCAGTAGCGGACTGGCCATAACGAGAATATCCCTAGCTTAGATTTCCGAGCCTCAGAGCTGGCTCGCTCTTGCGAGCTTCGCCAA
>CEOO01080527.1_pt1 | contig 18517 bp, 21 predicted proteins | sample 530321 | NCBI WGS metagenome assembly CEOO01 (sample SAMEA2619927, study PRJEB7988) | marine metagenome | biome: marine biome (ENVO:00000447); feature: surface water layer (ENVO:00002042); material: "saline water (ENVO:00002010), including plankton (ENVO:xxxxxxxx)" | depth 5 m
CCAGACGACGGTGGTGATGACTTATTTGCTCACTTTTCAGCTATCGTTGAAGAAGGTTATAAGAGTTTAAAAGAGGGCGCAAGAGTGTCTTTTGAAGTAACTGAGGGCCCTAAGGGCAAACAGGCTTCAAATATTCAAAAAACTGACTAATTCTCATGAAGTTTATCCATAAATACTTTCAAATATGTAACAAACTCACAACAATAATAAAAGGATGTATGTAATGGCAACAGGAACAGTAAAATGGTTTAATGATTCAAAAGGTTTTGGTTTTATCACTCCAGACGACGGTGGTGATGACTTATTTGCTCACTTTTCAGCTATCGTAGATGATGGTTATAAGAGTTTAAAAGAAGGCGAGAAGGTTGAATTTGAGGTAACTGAGGGCCCTAAGGGCAAACAGGCTTCAAATATTCAAAAAGGTTAAACTCAAAAGGGCTCAATAAAGAGTCCTTTTTTATATATTTGTAATTAAAGATTTTGCAAATTCTTTAGTTGTTAATGACTTGCAGCCTTTTATCTGGGTTGCAAAGTCTGCGGTAACTTTGTTTTCTGAAAGGGTTTTTGCAAAACTAGACATTATTACGTTCGCAGCATCATCCCATCCCATGTATTCAAGCATCATATTTGCTGAAAGAATTAATGAGCTTGGATTTGCAATATTTTTTCCTGCTATGGATGGCGCAGTCCCATGCGTAGCCTCAAATATAGCGGTTTTGTCAGAAAGATTTGCTCCGGGTGATATACCTATTCCTCCAACTTGTGCAGCTAGTGCATCAGAAATATAATCACCGTTAAGATTTAAAGTTGCAACAACATCATAATCTTTTGGGTTTATAAGTATTTCTTGGAGAAAGGCATCTGCGATCATGTCTTTAATAATTATTTGTTTATTGTCAGATATAATCCTATAAGTCCCATCATCATTTTTCTTGGCATCAAATTCTTGTTCTGCTAACTTATATCCCCATTCCTTGAAACCTCCCTCAGTAAATTTCATAATATTTCCTTTATGAACCAACGTTACTGAATCTTTACCATTTTTTATTGCATACTGAATAGCCTTTCTTATTAGTCGCTGACTTCCCTCAATAGATACTGGTTTAATGCCTAAGGCTGATGTTTTAGGAAATCTTATTTTATTTTTATGGTTAAAATTCTCTAATAAAGACATTATCTTTTTAGATTCATCAGAACCAGATTTATACTCAATACCTGCATAGATATCTTCGGTATTCTCTCTGAAAATGATCATATCAGTGTCACTGGGTCGTTTTAAGGGGCTTGGAACACCTTCAAAGTATCTTATTGGTCTAAGACATACGTATAAATCTAATCTTTGTCTCAGCGCCACATTTAAAGATCTGATTCCTCCACCAACTGGTGTAGCTAAGGGACCTTTAATTGATAAAGTATAGTTTTCGATAGCCTCGAATGTTTCCTCTGGTAGCCATATTCCATCCCCATATACTTTAGTAGCTTTTTCACCAGCAAATACTTCCATCCATATAATTTCTTTTTTTAAGCCATAAGCTTTTTTAACAGCAGCTGATACGACTTCTTGCATTGAAGGAGTTATATCCTCACCTATACCATCTCCTGTAATATATGGAATAATAGGGTTATCTGGAATAAGGAGTGTTAGATCTGAGTCAATCTCAATTTTTTCTCCGTTATTAGGAATTTTTAATTTGCTTGACATAACTACCTTTCTTATTATTTTAATTTCATGATCATACTTTTTAATAAGCCTTACGGGGTGATTACTCAATTCTCAGAGCATAATGTTTATGCCTCTTTGAAAGATTATATTCCCATAAAAAATGTTTACCCAGCTGGAAGACTTGATGCAAACAGCGAAGGTTTAGTTATTTTAACTGACAATGGTCAATTTCAGAATAGATTATCCTCACCATCGAGTAATATTAAAAAAATATATTTAGCCCAGGTGGAAAATATTCCAAAAAAAGATGAGATAGTTAGGTTAGAAAAAGGTGTTCAAATATCATCTTATGTAACAAAAAAATCTAAAATTAAGATAATTGAAGACCCTCAGTTATGGGAGAGAGATCCACCAATAAGGAAAAGAAAATTTATTCCCACATCTTGGTTGGAGATAAAAATTTCTGAGGGAAAAAATAGACAAGTAAGAAGAATGACTGCTGCAATAGGCTACCCTACCTTAAGATTGATTAGGGTTTGTATTGGAGATTATTTCTTGGGTAATCTCAAGCCTGGACAATATAAAATAGTCGAATAACCATAAATTAATTAAAATCTATTCAAATGATATAATTCACCATATTATTAATGAACTGTAGGAAGGATTATGTCAGGTAATACTTTTGGGCAATTATTTTCACTTACATCTTTTGGAGAGTCTCATGGCCCAGCAATAGGTGGTGTAGTTGATGGGTGCCCACCTGGATTAAATCTTAATGAAAAAGATTTGCAAATCGATTTGGACAGAAGAAAACCTGGCACTTCAAAGTATGTAACTCAAAGAAAAGAGGATGATTCAGTTGAGATACTCTCGGGTATTTTTGAAGGAAAAACTACTGGTGCTCCTATTGGCTTTATAATTAGAAACAAAGATCAGCGAAGCCAAGACTATTCTAAAATTAAAGATACATTTAGACCTGGACATGCTGATTTTACGTATCAACAAAAATATGGCGCTCGAGACTATCGTGGTGGGGGTAGATCAAGTGCCAGAGAAACAGCAGTAAGGGTAGCAGCTGGAGCTATTGCAAGGAAGTGGTTAAAGGAAAATTTAGGAGTAATTGTACGCGGATGCTTAACTCAGTTAGGAGAAAAGATTATTGAAGTTAAAGATTGGGGTGAGGTAAATAAAAATCCTTTTTTTGCAGCTGATCCATCAATAATAAAAAATATTGCTGATTATTTAGATGAAATACGCTCTGATAGAAACTCAGTTGGTGCAAAATTATTTGTTCAAGCAACCAATATGCCTATTGGTTTAGGCGAACCTGTTTTTAATCGTTTGGATGCTGATATTGCTTCGGCAATGATGAGTATCAATGCAACAAAGGGAGTAGAAGTAGGCTCAGGGTTCTTGAGTGTATCTCAAAAGGGGACGGAGCACGGAGACGAGTTAGATAAAAAAGGCTTTAAAACAAATAATGCTGGAGGGATACTTGGGGGTATCTCAACGGGGCAGGATATTGAAGTTAGTGTTGCTTTTAAGCCAACTTCAAGCATTCCTCAAGACAGAAAGTCAATTGATCAAGAAGGAAATGAGATTGAAATGAAAACTACAGGTCGTCACGATCCTTGCGTGGCGATAAGAGCAGTGCCTATAGTTGAAGCAATGTTAGCACTAACTTTAATAGATCATGTGTTAAGAGATCGCGCACAAAATATGGAAGTAAAAAGAATAAATCCTTTCTCAGTGTGACGAAACTACTTTTTTGGCAATTAGCACGCTTTTACTTTATTTTTTATTTTTTTGTTGGACTTTTTACGCCCTATTGGGGCTTATATTTGCAATCACTTCATTTTAATGCATTTCAAATAGGTATTCTTTTATCACTTTTTCAATTTAGTAGAATTCTTGCACCTAATTTTTGGGGGTGGCTAGCCGATAATACTCAACAAAGAGCGCGTTGGATAAGATTTACTGCTTTGGCTGGAGCAGTCGGATTTTGTGGTATTTTTTTAGCAGATTCTTTTTATTTAATCCTCTTAATTATGATGTTTATGAGTATTTTTACATGTTCGACTATGCCATTGGCAGAATCATTGACTCTTTCTCATCTTTCATCACACAAAGGTAATAAGAGTTATAGTCATGTGAGATTATGGGGATCTATTGGATTTATTTGTGCAGCATTCTCATTAGGATTCATCATAGATATTACAAATATAAATGCTGTTGTTTGGGCCTTATTAATAATCCAAGGATTGATTTTTTTCTTTGCAACACGAATGCCAGAAAAAAAACTACCTTTATTACAATCAAAAAAAAGACCTATTGTAAAGGTCTTATTTAATCCACAAGTTATATGTATTTTAATGGGTTGTGCTTTGATGGTATCTTCTCATGGCCTGCTCTACAATTTTTATTCTATCTTTCTTAAAGAAAATAATTATTCAAGTTTGATGATAGGTTTACTTTGGTCAATTGGTGTTATATGTGAAATTTTTATTTTTTTAATAATGCCAAGAATACTAAAAAAAATTAATGTACGACAAGTTATTTTAATAAGTTTAGGATTGGCGGTAGTTCGTTTTTATCTTATTGGATCCTATATTGATACCTTATGGATTTTAATATTTGCGCAAACATTACATGCAGCAACATTCGGAAGCTTTCATGTTGGCTCAATTCATATTATCGAATATTTTTTTAATAAAGATCATCATGCAAGAGGCCAGTCATTATATAACAGCGTTGCTTATGGTGTTGGTGGAGCAATTGGAGGTATTGGGGGTGGATTGATGATAGAGAATTTTGGGGCCAATTTAACGTTTACTCTGTCAGCAATACTTCCATTATGCGGATTTGTAATAATATTTTTTGGTCTTCGAGATTTTCCAAAGAATATCTGAATATGATTATTTATCCCTTGATTAATGCATACGCAGAGTGATTGTGAATCGATTCAAAGTTTTCTGACTCTACAATAAATGAATTAATATTTTTGTGAGCTTTTAAATCCGTTGCAATGTCACGAACCATGTCTTCAACAAACTTAGGATTATCGTAGGCTTTTTCGGTTACATATTTTTCATCTGGTCGTTTTAGTAAGCCATAAAGTTCACTTGAGGCTTGTTTTTCAACAATCTCAATTATGTCTTCAATCCACACAAAACTATTAGTTTGAATTGTTACTGTTACGTGAGATCTTTGATTGTGTGCACCATAATCAGAAATATTTTTTGAACAAGGGCAGAGGCTAGTAACAGGGATAACTACCTTAGTGGTGTTGGTGTATACACCATTAAATATTTTACCGATAAAGCTTACCTCATAATCAAGTAAACTTTGAACCTTTGATACAGGAGCCTCTTTGTTTACAAAATAAGGAAAGGTCATTTCTACATCACACGATTCAGATTCTAAACGAACTAACATTTGCTTTAAAATAGTCTCGAATGACTCTACAGATATCTCATCTTCATTTTCATTAAGAATTTCAACAAATCTAGACATATGAGTGCCTTTGAAGTTATGAGGTAAATGAACATACATATTAAAATTGGCCACAGTATGTTGAACTCCACCCCTCTTATCTTTAACAATTACCGGATGTTTAATGGCTCTTATTCCTACCTGATCGATATCAAGGTGTCTTTTATCAACAGAGCTTTGAACGTCTTCAATTAATTCTGGATTGGTTGGTCTATTCATTTAATTCACTATTAAGTAGGTAGAAACAAATTCTAACATCCCTTATGTTGTTTAACAATTTTGTTCTTGATGGTGTTTTTATCGAGTCCACACTCTTTAAGGACCTCTTTTTGGGATCCATGTTCAAAAAATTTATCAGGAATACCAATTGCTAGTGTTTTGCATGATAATTGCATTTCGCTTAATGCTTCTAAAACTGCTGAACCACCACCACCACTTACAACATTTTCTTCAACTGTAACTATAAAATTATGATCAAGGCAAATTTCCTTTATCATTTTCTTATCAATTGGCTTCACAAATCGCATATCAACTAAAGTAGCATTTATATCTTCAGCAACCTCTATGCATGTATTGACAATTGTTCCAAAAGCAAGAATTGCAATTGAATTACCATTGCGTATTTTTTTTGCCCTACCAAACTTTATTGGTTCTGTGGTTTTATTTAGGTCTTGATTATGACTTATACCTCTTGGATATCTTACTGCACATATTCCATTATAATTGTATCCAAAACTTAGCATTTGATAACAATCAGCTGCATTTGAAGGTGCCATTAATATTAGGTTTGGTATACATCTTATAAAGGATATATCAAAATTTCCAGAGTGAGTTGCACCATCAGCACCAACAATACCTGCTCTATCTATTGCAAAAAGCATAGGTATGTTTTGTATAGCAATATCATGGATTAATTGATCATATGCTCTCTGAAGAAAAGTTGAATATATAGCTACAACAGGTTTATGTCCAGACAGAGACAATCCTGCTGCAAAGGTCAAAGCATGTTGTTCCGCAATACCTACATCATAAAACCGTTTAGGATATTTTTTCGAAAATTCATTTAATCCAGAACCATCAGACATTGCAGGAGTTATAGCACAAAGCTTATGATCTTTGCTAGCCTCATCTAAAATCCAATCAGAAAAAACTTTTGTATAAGTACGTGGCTCAGCTAAATTATTTGCTATTCCGTTTTTGGTATCAAATTTACTTACACCGTGAAATTTATTGGGATCATTTTGAGCGGGTTTATACCCATACCCCTTTTTTGTTGCAATATGCAAAAATTGAGGACCCTCTAATTTCTTAATATTTCCTAAGGTATCAATTAATACATCAAGATCGTGACCATCTATGGGGCCAAGATAATTGAAACCAAATTCCTCGAACAGAGTTCCTGGAATAACCATTCCCTTTACATGCTCCTCAGTTTTTCTTGCTAGCTCAAGAACAGGAGGCACTTTAGCAAATACTGCTTTACCAGATTTTTTTAAACCGCCGTACAGTTTTCCTGAGAGTAATTTTGCTAAATAATTATTTAATGCACCTACATTATTAGATATAGACATATCATTGTCGTTAAGTATAACTAATAGATTATTTTGGGTACTCCCAGCATGATTTAATCCTTCAAATGCCATACCAGCTGTCATTGCACCGTCACCAATAATAGCAATAGCTTTGTTTTTGGACCTTTTCTTTTTAAGTGATTCAGCCATTCCAAGTGCTGCTGAAATGGACGTACTAGAATGACCAGTTCCAAAATCATCATAAATGCTCTCGATTCGTCTAGGAAAACCTGATATCCCACCTTTTTTTCTAAGGGTATGCATTTCCTTTTTTCTACCAGTTAAAATTTTATGCGCATAAGTCTGATGACCAACATCCCAAATAAACTTATCTTTAGGGGCATCGTAGACGTAATGTAACGCTAAAGTAAGTTCAACAACTCCAAGATTCGATGAAAGATGCCCACCTGTTTTTGAAACACTTTCAATAATAAACTGTCTCAGTTCAGATGCTAAACTCTTCAGCTCTTTACGATTAAGATTTTTAAGATCTTTCGGATAATCTATTTTTTCGAGTACAGACATTAGTAAGCTCTTTTATAAATATGATGTACAAGACTTTGTAATATTTTTAGCTTTCTTGGAAATTGTTCAATGCTTTTAATGAGATCTTTGAATATGCTAGCTTTTATTTTTAAGGCTTCTTCTTTACCCACAAGAGAGATATAAGTCATTTTATTATTTTTTTTATCTTTACCAGAGGTTTTTCCAAGTATCTCTGTGTTTGATTCCACATCTAAAATGTCATCTGTAATTTGATATATTTTACCTATTAAATGGCCGATATTTGCCATATCAGTTATGCCTATTTCATCGTAATTTTTTGATAATAAAAAAGGAATAACACATGCAGCTTGAATTAGTGCTCCTGTCTTTAGTTCTTGTAATTTTTCAAGGACCCCAATTGATGAATTTGTTTTATTTAAAGCAATATCCATTGATTGTCCAAGGGCCATACCGTTTAATCCAATAGATTGAGAGAGAATATTAATAATTTCTATCTTTATATCATTGTGAATGTTCAGATTTTTATTCGATAACACTTGAAAAGCTAATGATTGAAGTGCATCGCCCGCTAATATGGCTTGACCTTCATTAAATTCAATATGGCATGATGGCTTTCCTCTTCTTAGATCATCATCATCCATTTGTGGGAGATCATCATGAGTGAGTGAATATGCATGGATAAGCTCTATCGATAAGGCAAGTTGATCTAAATGAAATTTATTTAAGATTTTTTCATCTTCACCAATCGCATAAATAAGTAATGATCGTAACCTTTTTCCTCCATTTAATAAGGTATATTCACATGCTTTTTTTAATAGAGTATTGTCTTGTTTGTTAAAAAAATCTTGGATTGTTTCATCTATTCTTTTTTGATGTGCTAAGACCCATTGATTTATGGCGTCTTTAGTCATTTGAATCAAAATCTTCTAATTCATTATTTTTTGATAGTATTTGAACGCGCTGCTCAATTTTTTTTAAATTTTCTTGTGCAGTTTTTACTAGTGCAATTCCTTTTTCATAAGAAGAGAGGGAATCTTCTAAATTTAGATTATCCTCTTCCATTTTATTTACTATTGATTCGAGCTCATTTAATACTTTTTCAATACTTATATTTTTATCTTTCATTTTATACTCTCATTAAAAATTTTTTGATGTGTTGTATTTCTTCAAAAATTACTTCATGACCCATGTTAAAAGTTACAAAACGAAAGTTTTCCTCTTTAATTAGTATTTTAAAACTTTCTTTTGCGTATTCAACTTTAATAATATCATCATGAATACCATGAAGGGCTAGTATTGGTATTTTTGGAATGATAGTTTTTTTGGCCTGACCTGGTAGATATCCTGATAATGAAATAATACCATCTAATTCCACTGAACTATTCAGTAAAAAAAATAATGATAAAGCTGCACCTTGAGAAAATCCAACAAGACAAATCTTAAGCTTTTCTTTATTGGTTTGTCTCCGCTTACTAATAATATCTTCAATCATTTGCATTGATTTTCTTAGACCTCTAATATCATGCTCATGATGTTCAAGTGATTTTATGTCATACCACCCTTGCATTTTTAGACCCTGATTAAGTGTAATTGGAATTAAAGGTGCATCTGGCAATATAAACTCAATATCACCCATATTTAGAATTTCAATGAATTTTTTAAAATCATAACTATTGGCCCCAAGTCCGTGAAGCCAGATAACTAAGATTCTAGGGTTTTTTTGATTATTAATAATTAACATAAAAAAAAGCGGATAATTTATCCGCTTTTGATAGTTCTTTAAGATTTATTTATTTAAGGCTTTTTTAAGATCAGCTAAACCTTTATCAACAATTTTTTGAACAGCTGCTTTAGCTGTTGCATCGTCTTGCCCTTCAGGTATCGGAGGATTTAATTTATAAAGTCTATAGAATCTGGCAGTCCATTGAATAACTGATTCATTATCATTTTCTCCTTTATTTACAACAATATAAGCGTTGTAATCAGTGAAAGGACCATCCTCTTTTAATAAAGCATATTTGACTTTCTTTAAGTCATCATCTGTTGATCTAGTTTTCATAAATTTTTTAAATTCTGAAAATTCTTTGAGTATTGTATATGCTTTATCAGGTGATATTGCAACAGTTATAGATTCTTGAACCTTTTGCGGTGTTGGCCCATGAGCAAAAGTTGTTAAAGAAAATGCAATTGTTAAAAGAAATAATATAAATTTTTTCATTGAAAAAAATCCTTTTCATAATATGTTGTAATATGTTTATTTTACTACAAACCAATTTTGTTTGTCTTTTATGGAGCTAATTTGTATAAATAAATTGCCCAAAGGCTCTACTTTGTAATCCTGATTTAATTTCTGCAATAGACTCCTCTTTAATAAGGTCAATTATTGATACAGAATCTCCTCCCCAATTAGCGACAATCAATCTATTATTGATTGAGTCAATACTCATATTCTCCGGAGTTTCTCCAGTTTTAATTTTTTTTATTTCTGTAAATCTATTTAAATCAATCACGCTTATACTATCCCCTTGTGCATTGGTAACATATGCTTTTTTATTATGAGAGATAATGCTATAAGGGTTTAATCCAACTTTAATAATTTTTTGATCCCAATTATTAATGTTGATAATACTTATAGAGTCATCATAAACATTTGCTGTAAATATCAAATCACCTTTTGATGATATACCGTATGGATGCTTGCCTACATTTATTGTTTTTTGCAACTTATAATTTTTATCATCATAAATTTCAATAGTGTTAACATCTCGATTTGCTACTATGATGTAACTATGTTTTTTGTTGAATGCAATTCCAGAGGGAGTCATTCCTACATTAATTTTGTGAGTAATCGTAAAATCTTCTGTTGATAATATTAGTACTTTATTTTCGTACCAACTTGTAATTAATACTTTATCTTCAGATGGATGGACTACCATACCTAATGGAGCAGTTTTAAGCACCACAGTTTTTTTCACTTGGTTTTTTTTTAAATCAATTATAGATAATGATTGACTATCTATGTTGCCAACCACTGCGATAGCTTTATTTTTTACAATAGTTATACCCAAAGGGCTTTTACCAACTTCAATTTTTTTTAGAATCGACAATTTATTAAGATCTACAACAGTTACTGTATTTTCACCTTGATTAGTTATATATGCAAAATTAACCGGCACATTTTTACCGATATATATGAATGAAAATAAACCAAATATAAAAAGTAGTGTGCTAATGAAAAATAATTTTTTTTGATTACTCATAATTGTTTCTATTAAATTTTAGGTTTTTATGGAAAAATGCATATAAGTTACAAGGATACCATTATGATAGATAAAGAAGGATATCGTGCCAACGTTGGGATTATTGTATGTAATAATCAAAAAAAGGTTTTATGGGCTAAAAGAGTAAATGAAGATGCCTGGCAATTTCCGCAAGGAGGAATCAATGAGGGTGAAAGTCCGGATGAGGCAATGTTTAGAGAGCTTAAAGAGGAGGTTGGGCTCGAGCCATCCCATGTTGAAATAATAGCCAGAACCAAAGATTGGCTTAGATATGATGTGCCAAAAAATTGGATAAGACGGGACTGGAGAGATCGGTATAAAGGCCAAAAACAAATTTGGTTCTTGTTAAGATTGACGGGTGAGGATTCTGATATTTCGCTTAAAAATACAAAAAAACCAGAATTCGATGCATGGCGTTGGGATGATTTTTGGTCCCCAATTGATCAGATTATAGATTTTAAAAGGGATGTATATGAACAGGCGCTCAAAGAACTTTGGGAGCATCTTTCAGTCCACTAATGCTAGATATTTGCAATGATAGTTTCAGTATTTTTAACAGTTTGACCTAAGTTTACTTTTATTGAAGCATTCGTAGGTAGATATAAATCTACTCTAGAACCAAACCTTATAAATCCATATCTTTCTCCAGCTTTAATTTCATCACCTTTATCTACGTAACAAAGAATTCTTCTTGCAATTAACCCTGCAATTTGAACGCAAGTAATGACCTTTTTATCTTTTGTTTGGATTGTAATGGCGCAGCGCTCGTTTTCTGAGGAGGCCTTAGAGAGTGCTGCATTGAGAAATTTACCTGGAAAATAATATTTTTCAAGTATTTTTCCATCAACAGGACATTTATTTGAATGCACATTAAAAACATTCATGAATACGCTTATTTTTATAGATGCTTTGTTTGTATAAGGATTAGTCATTTTTTCAATAGCAATAACTTTTCCATCTGCAGCAGATAAAACAACATTTTTTTTGGAAGTAGGCTTTACTCTAAAAGGGTCACGAAAAAATTGTAATATAAACAAAGTAACAATCCACGCAATCCAACTAAATGGATTTTGGATGTAAGTTAGTGAGGCGCTAGTAAAAACAGCAATAGCTAAAAACAGCCATCCTTCTTTGGCAAATATGGGGTACGATTTTTTCAATTAATTTTTGGACTTATCAACAATTTTGTTGATCCATGGCATCATTGATCGAAGTGAAGCACCTACCTCTTCAATTTTATGTTGTTTTTGAACTTCTCTTTTTTCTGGTAATGATCCGACATTTTGAACAAATTCTTTAGCAAAAGAACCATTTTGAACTTCCTCAAGAATTTTTTTCATAGCTTTTTTAGTTTCGGAGGTCACTACGCGAGGGCCTCTAGTAACATCACCATATTCTGCAGTATTAGAAATTGAATATCGCATGTTAGCAATACCACCTTCATACATAAGGTCAACTATTAACTTTAATTCATGTAAGCATTCAAAATATGCCATTTCTGGCTCATATCCAGCCTCTACTAACGTTTCAAAACCAGCTTGTACCAAAGCTGTTGTCCCTCCACATAGCACTGCTTGTTCGCCAAAAAGATCAGTTTCTGTCTCATCCTTAAACGTAGTTTCTAAAATTCCGGTTCTACCTCCACCTATTGCTGATGCGTATGATAATGCAATTTCCTTTGCTTTGCCCGAAGCATTTTGATTTACAGCAATTAGATCTGGTATGCCACCACCTTTAACAAATTCAGATCTTACAGTGTGCCCAGGTGCCTTGGGAGCAATCATAATAACATCTAGATCTGAGCGAGGCTTAATACGTTCAAAGTGAATATTAAAGCCGTGGGCGAAAGCTAGAACTGCACCTTTATTAAGATTGGGCTCGATACTTTCTTTATATATTTCTTCCTGAAACTCATCGGGAGCTAAGATCATAATTAAGTCTGCCCAGGCTGTTGATTCTTCCACTGACATTACGTTTAAACCAGAATCTGTTGCCTTTTTTGCTGAGCTAGATCCAGGTCTAAGCCCTACAGCTACCTCCACTTTAGAATCTTTAAGATTATTTGCATGCGCATGGCCTTGGGAACCATATCCAATAATTGCAACTTTCATATCCTTTATAATATTAAGATCAGCATCTTTATCATAGTAGCGTTTCATAAGTTTCCTTTATTGTTATTGAGCTTTAAGGATTCGGTCACCACGACCAATCCCTGAGGCTCCAGTTCGAACGGTTTCAATTATAGAGTCACTGTCTAGGCTATCTAGATAGGCATCTAGTTTACTGGCAGAACCTGTTAATTCTATGGTAAATGTATTATCGGAGACATCAATAATACGAGCCCTAAAAATATCTGAAATTCTCTTCATTTCATCACGATATTTATTTGATGCCTTAACTTTTACGAGCATTAATTCTCTTTCAATATGCTTACCATCATTAAGGTCTAAAACTCTTACCACATCAATTAATTTATTGAGCTGTTTTATTATTTGCTCTATTACTGAATCTGACCCACTTGTAACTATTGTCATTCTAGAAAGAGTGGGATCTTCTGTTGGAGCTACTGTTAATGACTCAATATTATATCCCCTAGCAGAGAACAGGCCAGAAACTCTTGAAAGAGCTCCAGATTCATTTTCCATTAACAATGAAATAATATGTCGCAATTATTTGTCTTCCTCGGCTAAAATCATTTCAGATAAGCCTTTACCATTAGGAATCATTGGAAATACATTTTCAGACTGATCAGTAATAAAATCCATAAAAACCAATCTTTCTTTAAGTTTTGGGCTAAAAGCTTCTTTTAATGCAGGTTCGATTTCAGATGGCTTTTCTATTTTCATTCCAATATGACCATAGGATTCAGCAAGCTTAACAAAGTCAGGAAGAGCATCCATATAAGATTCTGCGTATCTATTTCCATAAAAGAATTCTTGCCATTGCCTAACCATTCCCATATAGCGATTATTAAGATTTATAATTTTAACTGGTAAGTGAAATTGTTTGCATGTAGATAATTCTTGAATACACATTTGTATAGAAGCTTCACCAGTTACACATGCTACCTGTAATTCTGGAAAGGCAAGTTGACAACCCATTGCATAAGGTAGACCAACCCCCATAGTACCAAGTCCTCCAGAATTTATCCATCGTCTTGGCTTTTCAAAAGGATAGTATTGCGCAGCCCACATTTGATGTTGCCCAACATCTGAGGTAACAAAAGCATCGCCTTTAGTGACTTTATGTAAAGTTTGTATAACTTTTTGAGGTTTAATTACCGATCCGTCATCTTTATATGCCATACAATCTTTGCTAGACCACTCTCTAATTTGTTCCATCCATGAATTTATATTATTCTTATCGTGCTTTTCTTTAAGCTCGTTATATATCAAAAACATATCTTCAAGTACACTTTTTACATCACCAACAATAGGCACATCTATCTTGACTCTTTTAGATATTGATGCAGGATCTATATCAACATGAATAATTTTTCTTGGCTTAGATAAGAAATGATTGGGATTACCAATAACACGATCATCAAATCTTGCTCCAACAGCAAATAAAACATCACAATCTTGCATCGCCATATTGGCTTCATAAGTGCCGTGCATACCAAGCATTCCTAAAAATTTATTATCAGAAGCTGGAAAGCCACCAAGGCCCATAAGAGTATTTGTTATTGGAAACCCCAGAGCATCGACAATTTTTTTTAATGCATCAGATGCATCACCCAGAACAACTCCTCCACCAGAGTAAATCATTGGTTTTTTCGCATTAAAAAGTAATTCTAAGGCTTTCCTTATTTGCCCGTTATGTCCCTTTGAAACTGGAGTATATGAGCGAAGATTTATTGTATCTGGATAAATGAATTCAGTTTTATCAGCAGTTATGTCTTTTGGAATATCAACTAAAACTGGCCCTGGTCGACCAGAAGAGGCAAGATAAAATGCTTTTTTTATTGTGCTAGCTATTTTTTTTACATCTTTCACAAGGAAGTTATGTTTTACACATGGACGAGTAATACCGACCGTGTCACATTCTTGAAAAGCATCCTCTCCAATTGCATGAGTAGGTACTTGCCCGCTAATAATAACCATGGGAACTGAATCCATATATGCAGTAGCAATCCCTGTAACTGCATTTGTAGCCCCTGGGCCAGAGGTTACTAGAGCAACTCCTACCTTTCCAGAGGATCTAGAGAACGCGTCAGCTGCATGAACAGCTGCCTGCTCGTGCCTCACTAAAACGTGTTTAAAATACTTTTGGTTGAAGATTGCATCATAAATATTTAGGACCGCACCACCAGGGTAGCCAAATACAAAATCTACACTTTCTTTTTGAAGTGAACGAACGACGATTTCAGCGCCAGTGATTATTTCAGGTTTCATGCAAAAAGGCTATTCAATTAAACAAGTATAATACCCTTTTGGCGCAATATCCTCAAGCAATCTGCATCAAAATGTATCAATAATCATTGAAAAATCAATTGCTTCGATATTTTTTGTGATTGCGCCAACAGAAATTCTATTTACTCCAGTTTTTGCATAATCTAAAATATTGTTGATATTAACATTTCCAGAAACCTCTAATGTGGCAAAATTATTATTTAGTATCACAGCTTTTTTTGTTGAGGAAATAGAAAAATTATCTAACAAAATATTTTTTGCACCTAACTTGATAGCTAATTGAAGTTGCTTGAGGTCTTCAACTTCAATCTGATAATTTGATATTTGTAAGTTATTATTAATTATTTGTAATGTTTTTTCAAAACTACCAATTGATTTAATATGATTTTCCTTGATTAAAATTTCATCATAAAGTCCAAGTCTTTGGTTCATTCCCCCACCAATTTTAACTGCATATTTTTGTGCAATTCTTAATCCTGGAATTGTTTTTCTGGTATCAAGAAGAATGGTAGATGTTGCTTTAATTTTACGTACAAAAATTCTTGTAATAGAGGCTGTACCAGAAAGAGTTTGAAGAAAATTTAACGCAACTCTCTCCCCGGTAAGAAGGGAATTAAATTTTCCATGAATTTTGCAAAGTTTTTGACCCTTTTTAAAGGAATCTCCCTCTCTTAAAAACCATGTAAATTTTATTTTAGAATCAATTTTTTTATATGTTTCCTCAAACCATGGTATCCCACAAAGAATACCTTTTTCCCTAGTCTTTACTTCTGCAACAGCATTTAATTTTGGTGAGATTATTGCAGATGTTTTATCTAAATTTTTTATATCTTCTTCAATGGCAGAAGCAACATTAATATTGATTGCCTCTTTTAATATTTTTTTATTAATATCCATTTATTGGTTGATAGCTTCCTTAATAAAACCGCCACCAAGACAAACATTACTTTCATAAATTACAACTGATTGACCAGGAGTAACTGCCCATTGTTTTTGCCCAAACATAATTATTGCTTGACCTTTGCTGATACTGTCTATTTCACATGGAGCATCTGGTTGCCTATATCTAGTTTTTGCTGAATAGACCCAATTTTCTTTTGGCCGCACACCCTTTATCCAATGCATTTGTGAGGCAACAAGACCATCTTTTAGTAAGGATGGATGATTATGTCCTTGACCAACAACCAATTCATTTGTTTTAAAGTCTTTATTTATCACGAACCACGGCTCTCCATTTCCAGTTTTTACGCCACCAATTTTAAGCCCTTGCCTTTGCCCAATTGTGTAGAAGTTTAAACCCTCATGATTCCCTAAAATATTTCCAAGATCATCAACTATTTTTCCTGGTTGTTTTTTTATATATTTACTTATGAATTCTGCAAAAGGCCTTTCTCCTATGAAACATATACCTGTTGAATCTTTTCGATCATAATTATGTAGGTTATTTTTCTTTGCAATTTCACGCACTTCTTTTTTTAATATAGAACCCAAAGGGAAAATAGATTTACTTAGTTGACTCTGATCAAGTCGATGGAGAAAATAGCTTTGGTCTTTTGTTCCATCATCCCCTTTTAGCAAATGAAATAGTCCATCTTGTTCCTGTACTTTTGCATAATGACCTGTTGCAATTTTTTCTGCACCCATTGAAATAGCATGATTTAAAAATGCATCAAATTTTATTTCTGAGTTACAAAGAATGTCAGGATTAGGTGTAATACCTCTCTCTAAATCATTGATAAAAAGTGAAAAAACTTTATCCTTATACTCTTTTGCAAAGTTTACCACCTCTATATCAATGCCAATTTTTTCAGCTACAGCAACGGCATCAATTAAATCTTGCTTACTTGAGCAGTACTCATTATCATCGTCATCTTCCCAATTTTTCATAAATAATGCTGAAACATTATGTCCTTGATTTTTGAGGATCCATGCAGTAACAGCAGAATCTACACCGCCTGATAAACCAACTACGATATTACTTTTTTTCATTTAACTACCAATTTTTTTTGCTCTTTTATAGGCTTCATTTACTGCAATAGATATTGTTTCAGCGAAATGATTTTTTTTCATGGAAATAATAGCTTGTTCTGTTGTACCACCTTTTGATGAGACCTTTGCTATAAATTTATCCAATTCATTTATAGTAAATTCACTCATCATTGAAGATCCTAGTAATGTTTCTCTAGCTAAGAACTGTGACTCTTCTTTTGACAAACCAATGTTTTCCCCTGATTTAATCAATGACTCAAGAAAATAAAATACATATGCTGGACCACTCCCTGATATCGCTGTAACTGCGTCTATTTTTGATTCATCATCTAACCAAATATTTTTTCCAATTGATTCCATGATTTCGTGAGCTATCTTTTTTTGGTTTGAAGGTAATTGATCGCTTGAATAAAGGGCTGTAACACTACATTGAATTTTTGCCAATAAATTTGGCATAGTTCTTACAATATTTTTATGATTATTTAGCCACTCACTTATTTTAGAGGTAGTAATACCTGCAACAATTGATATGATTAACTGGTCTTCTAGTATTAACCTTAGTTTATTGCAAACCCCATTTACATCATTTGGTTTGATAGCAAATATTAAAGTATCATCTTTGTTAAGATTGATTAGTTCGTTGGCTGCGTTAACAGGATATTCCTTTTTTATATTTTGGAGTTGTTGGGGGCATGAATCAATTACAGTTATATTATCTTCGTCGAAGTTATTTTTCAACAACCCATTTATCATTGATTTGGCCATATTTCCACCACCAATAAATATAATATTTTTTTTATTATTCATTATTTTCTGACCCCAAATATGTTGCTACCTACTCTTATCATATTAGCACCATGGCGGATTGCTTTCATGTAATCATTTGACATGCCTACAGACAACTTATCAACATTTTTATATTTTTTCTTCATTTTTTCGAATTTATCTTTTAACAAGCCAAATTCGATTGTTAATTGTTTATCACTTATCATATTTGAAGGAATAGCCATAAGACCTCTTAATTTTAAATTATTATATCCTTCTATTTCATTAGCAAAACTATCTAAATTTTCTATAAATAAACCACTTTTTGTACTTTCTCGACTTATATTTATTTGTATGCAAATATTTAAAGGTGGCATACCTTCTCTAGCCTCATTTATACGTTTAGCAATTTTTAAACGATCAATTGTATGAACCCATGAAAAGTTTTCTGCAATTAATTTACATTTATTGCTTTGTATTGGACCGATGAAATGCCACTCAATATCATACTCTTTCAGCTGCTCTTGTTTTTTTAGTGCTTCCTGAAGATAGTTCTCTCCAAAAATTCTTTGCCCCCAATTTATAGCCTCAATAATTTTAGTTAATTCTTGTTGTTTACTTACTGCAACTAAAGTAATACTTCTGCCCACATCACAAGACATTAAATTATCTTTTATATTATCTAAATTTTTTTTTATATCTGTCATTTGTTAAAAAAAAACCAAGCTCAAGCTTGGTTTATAAAAGCTATCACTAATTTAGTCACTATTTTTTCTTGGCAACAAGCTTCTTCTTAACAGCTGGTTTCTTTGCCGATGTTTTCTTAACAGCTGGTTT
>CEOO01036102.1_pt1 | contig 18515 bp, 18 predicted proteins | sample 530321 | NCBI WGS metagenome assembly CEOO01 (sample SAMEA2619927, study PRJEB7988) | marine metagenome | biome: marine biome (ENVO:00000447); feature: surface water layer (ENVO:00002042); material: "saline water (ENVO:00002010), including plankton (ENVO:xxxxxxxx)" | depth 5 m
GATGATGATTCAGATTTAGAAGAAGATTATTTACAAAAGATAGATAGTTCAATGCAAACAGATATAGTAAGCAGTCATCATCCAGAACTATTGCAACATAAGACAGAAGAAATAGATACTTTAAGTAAGGTGGTAAGAAATGAAGAAAATATGATAGTGGATCCTTTTCATAAAACAGTACCATTTTTAACAAAGTATGAGAAGGCAAGAATATTAGGAGAAAGAGCAAAGCAATTAAATGCAGGTGGAAAGCCGTTTGTGAATGTGGATCCTTCCATATTAGATGGATATTTGATTGCAGAAAAAGAGTTAAACGAAAAGAAATTGCCATTTATAATTAAAAGGCCAATAACAAATGGAGCTTGTGAATATTGGAAAGTAGAAGATTTAGAAATATTGTATTAATATAATTACGGTGAAATTATTAATGAATATAAAAATGAATGAATTAAAATTGATAGATACAATAGAATTGGATGAATGTCCAATATGTTATGAGGCCGATATAATAAATAAAGTATGTTTGAGTTGTGGTCATGAATGTTGTTTTGATTGTTTTAAAACATATTTTTTTTATGTATTAAAAAGAAAAGAATCACAACTACAATGTTTTATGTGTAGACAAAAAATAAATGCAATACATTTATCAAAAGAGAATATGTTTATATTGAATTGTGTATTAGAAGAATTTCAAAATATACATAACGGAGATTATTCAGTAGATGATGGCGTAAATTATGTTGAAAGGAGAAATAGAGCATTTAGATATATAATACCAATTCTATTCCTTTATTTAATATATTCCAGTTTTTATGATAATAAATAAGTCAATAAATTTATTATCATATTTTAATCATATGGAAGAAAGAAATATAGCAAATGGAGTTTTTAAAGTATTCGGAATAAAAGAAAAAGATATAAAATATAATTTACAGGAATGTCCGTTATGTTATGAAAAGTTTAAAGAAAATAGAATATTATTTGATTGTTTTCATGAGACATGTTTTAATTGTTTTTTTAAATTATCAAATACTAATAGTGAATTAAAATGCTTTATGTGCAGGAGTCCAATTAAAAAAGTAAAAGTATTAAATAAAAATCTATGCAATTTTATGTTTGAAATATTTATGCGTAAAGAAATACATTTAGACCCTGATGAATTTAGACCTTACAATTCAATCCATTTATTTAAAGAACAGCTTCATTATTTCTTGGTAACCTGTTTTATTTTATGTTTTTTATATATTAAGATCTCCAGTTTTTTCCACAGTCTAGGCATGTAACGAAAATAGTAGCAGGTTCATCCGCACTTCTAGTCTGTAATTCATAAAAAGTACAATTCTTGGATTTACATTTACGACATGTGAACATATCTGTAGATGCTTGGACTTTTTTATCTAGAAGATGAGTATCTCTTTTCATCTTTTTGTCAATTAATGTTTTCCAATGGGCTGGATTCATTTCTTGGTGGTCCATAAAAGCAACAGCTTGTGGTGTAATCTCATTAGAACGAATTCTTTGTATCAAATCTGTTTTTTTAATATTAGTATAAATAGAATAAAATCGGTCTCTATAAATTTGAACAAATAGAGGATTTTCCCATTTTTTAATAATTTTATTTTTTGTAGATTCTTTAATTGCAAAATTAAAAATACCAATCTCTAGGTTTCCTGCAACTTTTTCATCTAACTCAAACTCAGTTAGTTTTTTTCTAATATTTTTTCTGAATGTGTCAGGGTTATTAATCTTATACATGATTTACATATAACACATTTTTATATTTAAATCAATTTTTTATACAAAATATTCCTCTTCTTTTAATTCACTAGTACAATCAAATTCATCCATTTCATCATCATTAAATGTAAAAATATTTTCCGTAGATTTATTTTTTAGCCTTGATGACCTTCGCACTCCTTTTTCTTTTTTAGGTTTTTCTTCAATAATATCATCGTCTTCATCAATTTCATCTTCTAGTTCATCATCATAATCCTCAATTTCCTCTTCATCTTCATCTTCGTCATCGTCATCTTCATCTTCATCTTCGTCTTCCTCATCTTCTACAACAAATCCATCTTTAGCGTATCCAGTTGCAGTTTTGTCAAGGTCTTCATCTTCATCTTCGTCTTCTTCTTCATCATCGTCATCACTATTTAGATCTTCAAATCCACCAAATAGATTCTCATAAACAGCTTTCCATTCAGTTAAAGAAAGAGAAACATAAGAGTCACCTTTTTTATTAATCAATAAGACACCTCCAAAAAAGAGTGTATTGTCAATGGGTGGGGGGAAATCATATTTGTTTTCTTGATTAGCTCGTCCATCAGTCTTTCCATAAACGGAAATATTATATTTCTTTTTATTTATTTCAGTTTCCCATTTAGTTTGAAATTTAAAATCTTCTTTATTATTATTTTTAAATCCAGCAAGTTTATAAAATTCATCTTGTTTAAATTTCTTCACATTTACACTTTTTAAATTACCAGTTTTCTCAACAACAATTACCTCAGTCATAATAAATGTAGGCCAATTTCTATTTATATTCTTTTAATTATTATTTGTAAGTTTAATTACAAAATCGTTTTTCTAATTAAGATATAATGGGTCTCATTGGATATTTGGTAAGCAATATTTTGGTATCAATTTTAGTAATATATATTTTTCATTGTATATGGAATTATATAATCAATAAATTTAGCACAAAAAAGAAGAAAGATATGGTAAATGGACAAATAAGTAAGTACAATAAACTGATAGAAGATATGAAAAATAATCCTGTTAATAAAAAAGAAGAATTTACAGATGAAATGAAAGTAAATTTAGAACAAGACTTAAGTGAGTTTATGGATTTATAAAAATAATAATGTAAATTTTAGATTATTATTTTTTTGTTTTTTGTTTCTTTGTTTTTTTATTTTTTTGTTTATTAATTCTTTTTTTTGTTCTTCCACCTGTTTTTCTTTTTTTACTTGGTTCATAATCTTGTTCTGCAGGTCTTTTATTATTAAGAATATTCACAATTTCTTCTTCAGTTCCATCACTTTCATCACCGTTATCATTTTCATTTTCATCTTCGTCATCTTCTTCATCATCATTGTCTTCTTCATCTCCTTCATAGTTAATAATATCAGGAGTTATATTATCCCCATTTGTTATAGGGATAAAAGAAGTATTAGTAGATATTTGTGAAGTAGCAGATGGAGCACGACTACTTATAGGTGTAGTTAATGTTCTAAGCATTTCTTTCCACTTATGAAAATATTGTAATTCTCCAGCAGTAATAACTTGTTTATCTGTGCAATCAGCACCTAGATATCTAACTGCATAAGCTAATGATAACAACCCTTTTTTTTCTTCTTCAAATTGAATATTTTCTACTATAAATATTTGTTTCTCTCTATTTTGTGGATTAATTAAAGCAAATATATCTGTTAATGGAATTAATAATCCTTGAATTCCAAAATATTTCATATTCATATAGGCAGTTTGAGATAAATATTTACCTAATTCTTCTTCACTTGGTTCTTCATTTTGTTCATCATCACAAATAAAAATAATATTAGATAAAGATAAATAATAAGATTCAATTCTTTCCTCATTTGTTTCCTCATTTATTTCCTCATTTATTTTCTCACTTGTTACCTCCTCAAGAAATGTAGTAATTTTTTCCATATCAATTAAATATGGATACCAATTATTCTTTTGTTTTTTAATTATTATTTTGTGGTTAGGGTATTTGGTTTCAAAATTATTTATAAAGCCTGCATCTAAATTGATTTCACCTTCAATAATATCAAAAATTTTAACAGTTTCATCATTTTCTTGAGGAAAAAAATTATTATTAGGAACAGAATTACTTTCAGGAATTTCATATTCAACATCAATTGCACGCTCAATAACATTTATAACTCTTTGTTTTTGAGCTTCAATCTGAAGTCCGTATTCTTCTTCATCATCTACATAATCTAATTCTGGAACATTCACATCATTAATAACATAATTTTCGTAAGGTCTTTGCGTTCGTCGATCTAAATGAATATTATTTATACTTCTATAATTCTCTTGGTTAAACTCAGTATTATTATAAAATACATTATGTCGTATATCGCTATTTATAAAACTTAGATTTCGTATCTCATTTGCAAATTTACAATCAATAAGCGTATAATTTTCAAATTTTATATTTCTTGTTACTAAATCATCTGGAACTCCAAATAATCCTTTAACAATTAATCCATCGTGAAAAAATATTGTTCCTTCGTAACGAATATTTCTAAAATTTACTCTTGACATATCATTTCTTGTAAATGATACTCCTTGAAAAACTGAACCCATAAAACTTACAGCATGATAAAAACTAGTCTGTTCATAATCAAAATTTAAGCCTCTAGGGACTGGTCGGTCATCACTAAACATGGAAAGTGCAAATATACAAGTTTGAAAGTTACAATAGTTGAGAACTAAAGGCATTTTAGTATGTTGAAATACAGATTTTTCAAAATTAGCATGATTAACATCAATATGCCTTAAATCACAGCGATTAAATCTATTATTTGAGTAATTTAGTAATCTATTTTCATCGGTATCTGTTATTTTAATAATAGATTTTTCATCATCTTCATCTTCTTCTTCAGTTCTTTGAAATACAACATAATTGAAATCAGAATGTGTAATCGATGAATCAAGAAATCTTGTATCAATAAATATTAGATTTTCAAAATTACAAAAATCAAGATAAGTTAAAATAAATGCAATATCTTTAAATGAATGCTTCGATGAATCTTGTATTGCTGTGCCATGAAAATTTGAATCTTCAATTACATTTAAAGTTTCATAATTACAACTTAAAAAATTACAGTCATGAAAAGAACATGAAGTTATATATGCACCAAATATAGTTGTTTCAAATAATACATTACGAAAGGTTATATTATGCACATTTGTAAATAAACATTCTTCACGAAATGTAGAATCTTGAATTAATACTTCGTTGCTTGTAAAATTGCAATCTTCAAAACTACATTTGTGAAAAATTGTATTTTCTGATTCTAATTTACCAAAGACACATTGTTTAAAATGAACACCTTCTAAATATAAATTACTAAAAAAATTGGGTTCTAGATCTATAAAATTTTTATTCTCAAAAATAATAGGATGTTGTTTGTTTTTTTTATATGAAATATCTTGATTAGCTGCATTAGGTTGTTTATATTCTTCATATAAATCTGACTCTTTATCTTTGAATTTATTAATATCAGAATTACTCATTTATAAATAATTATGATATTATTATTTATTTAATTCAATTAGTTGCTTTAATCCTTTACATTTTCTTTCTTTTTTATTTATTTCTTCTTCATTTAAATACCACCATGGTTTATGCACACCAAAACTTTCATCACTATAAATTCCTTCATTAGAAAACTTATTTGCTGTTGTTATATCTGGAATATTTAAATTATGTTCTTTTTCAGTAAAATATTGGTCTTCATATTGTCCATCTTTTCTTTTGAAATTTTTTATAACATCTAACATTTTACTTTTTTTTCTTAATGAAAGACCGCCATTTCCTACCCATTCTTTATTAGGTGCTCCTACATAATCATATTCTAAAAATTCATTAATATTGTCTTTATAATCCTCACATATCATTGAATCTGTTTGAAAAATAAGGAAAGTTTCGGTTTTAATATTATCATAAAAGCTAGGTGTTGTTAATAATTCATTATACTCTTCAATAGTTAAATTCTTAACGCCTAAATTAACAAATTCAATGTTATGATTATTATTTTTTATGTCATTTGCAATAATATTTTTAATATAAATTTCATTATTAGTTCCATGAACAATAACAATGTCCCAATTATCATCTAAATTTTTACAAAAGTTTTTTAAAACAAAAGGAAGTGCTTTATGTTCTCTTGGTTCAATAATAATAGCTGTGCGTCGTTCATTCATACCTTCTTTTCTGTTTTTCAAATAATAAAACAAGAAAATACCTAAGATAAGGAACAAACAAACGAAGAAAAATATTTTAATCATTTTTATAATTTTAATGTAAAATATAATTTTTTTTATTAATTTATAAACAAGAGTAAGGTTCATTTATATATAGAGACATTAAAAATTGATAAATAATAAATATATAAAAAGAAGTAGATATTAGTAACTATGGACTTGACATCATATCAACTAAGTGAATCATTAAAAAAGTTCCCTGAATTTGAACTTTCCTATGAAACGATTCAACATAAGAAAGTTTGTATAAATTATGATTTGTGTATGGCTATACCAAGTGGTAAAAAATACTTTATATGGCACACATTTCATCGCAATTTAGATGTATGTTATTTACTAGAAATAAGTAAGCAAAAAGAAATAGTAAAAGGAACATGTATAAGTAATAGTGGTAATTATAAATTTTCGCTGGGAACAGTAATATATGGAACATTGTTAGAGGATACCAATGTGTTTATTTGCGAGGATGTATATTATTATCAAGGTATAAATCTTAAGAAATTATTTTCTAAAGAAAAGTTGTATATTTTGAAAGAAATCGTAGAAAAGTCAAACGAGTTGAGATATAATAAAAAAGAATTACAATTTTATTTACCAAATATGTGGAAAAATCAACAAAGTGAAATAACAAATAAAATAACAAAAGATATTTCTGAAAAAATAAAATATGAAATACATCATATTCAGTATCGTTCTTTGAATGAATATCTTCCGTTTATTAATATACCATTAAATCAAAAAATAACAGCAAATGTAACAAAAGAAAAAATAGAAAATACGAAAGTGTATAGAACATATACTTGTGATTTTAAAAGAACACAATATAATTATTCAGCTGTGTTTATGGTATTTGCAGACATTGAATTTGATATTTATAGGTTATATGCGTTCGGAAGAAATAGTAGTAGTGTTTATTACAATATAGCATATATTCCAAATTATGAGAAAAGTGTATTTATGAATAGGTTGTTTAGAAAAATAAGAGAAAATGAAAATCTGGATTATATTGAAGAAAGTGAAGATGAAGAAGATTTTGAAAATGTAAATGTTGATAAATTCGTAGATTTAAAAAAATCAGTCCCAATGGAATGTGTTTTTAATAGAAAATTTAAGAAATGGATTCCAGTAAGAGTAGCAAATAAATATGAAAAAATAGTTCATATAAATAAATTAGTATCTGATTATTACCAATAAAATATAATTATAGTATATAGATGAATTTTAGCGAGTTGAACGAGACTAAAATGGCTCTTCCTGAAGAGAAGCCTAATCATGTTGGTGGAGAAGCACACAAATATGAAGGAGGAAAAAAGAAAAAAACAATGAAGAAAAAGGCTAAGAAGGCTAAAAAAGCCAAGAAGGCTAAAACAGCAAAAAGAAAGACAAAAAAGACAGGTGTCTTGAAGAAAATAATGAAACTTTTTAAGTAAAAATACCGATTTAAATATCTATATTTTTTTTAATGACAAATATAGATAGTTCCGGAAATGAGTTTGTAGAGTTAGAAAATATCAAAGACATCAAAGATATGAGTCAAAATAATGTAAAAGTGTCCATAGAAGATAGATTGGACGGTATTTATGATGAAATTCCAATTGAAGGAAATGAATTTTCAGATTACGATTCTGAAGTAGAATCAGTAAATACAGTAAATTCAATTTTTATTAATGATGCAAAACGAAGTCTTAATGAAAATGTATATCATTCTCCTAAGTTCTCATCAACAATGTATAAAAGGCCTTCAGAAAAAGACCAAATAAACAGTAATAGCAGTAAAACACTTACTGGTATATTAAAAAAATCATTTAGTGGAATATTGAAAACCCAAAATGATATTAATGAAGAAAAACAGCAAAATACTGAAAAAAGTCAAAATAATAAAGATGTAACAGATACAAGTAGTAGTGACTCCGCTGAAACAGAAGAGATTAAGCCTAATTTAGATTGTGTAGAGATTACAAAAGAAGAATTAATTTCATTATTAACTATTAAATTAAGAAATTTAAAAAAATATGATTTTGAGTCTGCTAGAAAAGATATGGTTTCTAATAATTTAGTGTCCATGAGTTCTACTCATTTAGATATAATTTCTAGTTTTTTAAATTCACAAAAGATGATTTATACAGAGTCAAGCTATTACACATCAACATGGTTAAATTATTTAATGATCCCAACAATCATTATATCAGCTAGTGCTTCCGTTATAAGTGGTGCAGAAAATAGGATTCCAAACGCACCTTTTATAATATCTTGTATAACAGCTTTTAGTGCTTTTTTATTATCTGTTATTAATTATTTAAAATTAGATGCAGCATCGGAAGCACATAAAATATCTGCACATCAATATGATAAATTACAAAGTCATATTATGTTTTTTTCAGGAAGAGTATTATTATTTAGTGAAGCAAGTTTTCATTTTGCTTCAAGAACGCAAATAGAAGATAAAAAATTATTAGAAGCAAAATTAAAAGTCTTGAAAAAGAATGATGATGATGTTGATGATATTAAAACAAAAATTGAGAACATGAAATTAACATTTAAAAAACAGGAAGAAGAAATAGACAAAGATATTGATAAAATAGATATAGAATTGAAAGATATAATGAAAGAAATCCAAGAAAGTAAAGAACAAGGGAATACAGAATTTTTAATCAAGCAAAAAGAAGATAAGGAAAAAAAGTTGGAAATTAAAAAAAATGAAAAAAAAGATAAGAAGAGAGAATATAATGAACAAAAAATTTGTAGAAAGGCAGAAATAGAAACATTTTTATCAAATGGAAAAAAATCAATAGATAGAGAAGGGGATTTTGCAAGAATTGAGTTGAATTCTCATGAAACTAAGCTTGTATCTAAATTATTAGATGATATAAAACTAGAAATAGAGAATGTTCAAGAAAAAATAAAAGATATTAAAGAAACAAATCAATTTGAGGTGCCGAAAGCAATTAGAAATCGTTATCCAGTTATCTATAATGCAAATGTATTTTCATGGATTAAAATGATTGAAGATTATAGATTAATATTAATAATTAAATTATGGATATATAAAAATAAGCTTAAATATTGTGAAACATGTATAGTAGAATGCCATAATATAATACAATTTCGTCCAAATTTAGATGCTACCAGTAAAAAAATTATATATGATGAAATAGCAAAATTTAATAAATTAAAAAAGAGATGTGATGAAATAATTTCATTTATATTTGAATCTGCAGTATCTTTATCTATATCCTATTCTGAAATAGATGCAATTTTCGAAGATGAAATGAAAAGCGGAGAATTAAAAAAGAAATGGAAATATTTATTTTGTGTTTGTCCTTGGTTAGTAAGTGTATTTCACAACGAAAAATGGATGGAGGATACATTTATTTGGTTTATTTATAATAATGCATCTAAAAAGAAAAATAAATTGAAAGCACTAGAGGGAAATGATGGTAAAAAAGTATATTGGTTTAAAGAAAATGGACATATTGATGAATTGGATAATATATTAGTTTAATCAAAGACACTAGCATCTAACATACATTTTTTTGGTGCTTCTTCAGGTTCTTCTTGTTCTTCGGTTTCTTTTTCATTAATATTACTAACTTTTGGAGTATATGTTATTTTCCATGTGTCCATTTTCATACCCTCATATTTATTAGAATTAATTTCAAATATTTTATAATTACATTTTTTATAAAATCTTTTTCGTTGTAACCATTGTTTTTGAAATATATCATGAGGATCCACAATATCAACAATAATTGGACTTTGATGTTTTGTCCTTAAAATTCTTCCAACTGATTGTGTAATATCTGTTTTTGGAGAAGCCATAATTAATGTTGAAAGCGTTTTAATGTCTAATGCTTCAGCAGCCATTGCGTAGGTTGCTAGAACTATATCTTTTGTTTCAGTTTCCTGTAGTTTTTCTTGTTTCATTCCTCCTACATAATAACCTGTTGTTCCAATAGTATGATGTGTAATATACTCATAGAAATAGGTTAATAAACTCCTATTATGGGCTAATATCATAATTTGTTTTTGTTCATTTTCTTTTCGTAAATCTGTTAATACTTTCATTATGAAATCACTGCGACGGTTATAATTACTCAACTTGGTTATCATAGAACTAAATTTTGGATTTCCACGATAATCCAATAATGTATCATTAAAATCTTGGTCTTGAACATTATAAAATATAGCACGAGATTGCACCTCTTCATCGTCTTCTCTTTTTTCCTCATATATTTTTTTACCTATAAACATATATAAAATTTTAGTTAATTTATCTTTTCTTTCTACAGTTGCCGAAATACCAAGCATATATGGAGTAATCGTTTTGAAAAGAGTTCGTGAAAATTGCTCACTTCCTATACGATGAACCTCATCTATAATAGTCAATCCAAAACTGGAAAATGCATCTTCATCATAAATTTTATCATATATAGTTTGTATCATTCCAATAACAATATCTTTATTTTCTATATTAAATTCAGGTCCTTGAATCTTTCCTATTTTTGCTCCTGGTAAAAATTCATTAATACGCTCAATCCATTGATTCATCAAAAATTCTTTATGCACGATAATCAGTGTCTTCTTTTGTAATTTTGATATAATATTTAACGCCATAATTGTCTTTCCACGACCACAGGGAACCTCTAATATGCCGCCATTACCTTTTGTGGTGCTATTTTCAGTAAGAGTAGAATTAACATAGTTCATATAAATTCCTACAATATTTTCTTGATAATCTCTCAATTGTTTATCAAAATGAACACATATATCATCACCTGTTTGTAGTTTTTCATCTTTTGGAACACCGTATCTATTTATTCCGTAAAAACGAGGAATATATATTTTTTTACCTGATTCACGATATACAGGAAATGATTGTGTTTCTGCTGCGTCTTTTCCACCATAATTCATATTAAATATAATAGGTTTAACAAACAATTCTTTCTTCAAAGTTTCATAATCTTTTTCATGCAATGCATTTTTGGGAATAGTATAACCCTTTTTACCTAAATAAGAATTATCTCGTATATTTTCTTTATAATCATTTGTAATTACAAATCTCTCTTCTTTTTTAGTAGGTGATTTATTATGTTTCTTCATAGTTATTAAAATAGTATAAATTATTTAGCATATTTCAATTTTTCATTAGCAAGAAATATATATACTTATTTTATAAATGGATATTCAAAAACTTTTGAAGAAAATTCCCATGGGAAAAATGACCACTATAGAAATGATAATTGTAGGAGTATTTATTCTTTACTTATTATTACCTATTGAAACCCCTGAAATGCTAGCCTTTTGCATTGATTCATCTTTAGGTATGTTGGCTATCTTTGTTATTGCAGCCATTTTATTCTTTAAGTCTCATCCTTTGATTGCTATCTTATTTATATTTGTTGCTTTTGAACTTATCAAGAGAAGCTGCAATGTAACAAACAAACCTGTTACCATTATGGAACACACAGAAGAACAAAATAAGAAAGATAAGAAGATGAAGAATATGAATCCCGAGAAGAAAAGCACACTTGAAGAAGAAGTTGTTGATAAAATGGCTCCTGTAGGACACAGCGAACCTATTAAGTTTTTATCCAGTTCTTTCCAACCTGTAGCAGAAGATGTTGGAAGTGCTTCTAAGGTTTAAATATAAATTATAATAAACTATTATAATTTATCAGTTAAGATTATGATTGTTTTGCGGGTTTAGTTAATATAGTTCTAACGGGTATGCTTATCAAAAATGAAAAAATGAGTCCTAAAACTGTAGATATAGCAATTTGAGCACCTGTCAGATTCTGTGTAATTGATACTGGAGTAATAATAATAGTTAGGATTACAAAACCAATTAACATTGAAAACACGAAAGGAGGGACGCCCATTATTGTGTCTGCTTCTTTAATCAAGTCACCAGAACTTAATAAATTAAAAAATACTGTAAAGAAATTAGGTGAATTATGCTCATCAATTTTAGGAGGGTCTATTTCAATGCCGTTAAAAGACCAAAATGGTTTATTTCCTTTACTTATCATAATAGTAAGAACTGAAAAGAAAGTAACAAGTAACCAACTAATACCAAAAATAAAAAAAGAATTCATTTTGTAAGCTGCTCCAATTAAAAATAAAACAAAAATAAATACATTTGCTAAAAGAATCCACATATCAAGTCCAGCAATAGCTTTATAAATATTATTATTTTCACCTCCAAATGAAGCTACAATAGGATTAATTAATAAGTATTTATAAAGACTTGGAGCACAAAAGAATACTGTAATGACAAGTATGAAAAACAACAATAAATCTACCAGAATAGTAAGTCCATCAACTGTTCCTTTTGATTTTGTAAATTCACTAGAAATGGGAGCAACATATCCAGGTGTAGTTGCTTCAGATTCTCCTGCTGGCTTACAATCTAAATAATAACCATCATATCCTTCACGAACAGAAGAAAACATAGAAGCAAAACCCTCTTTACTAGTTTTTGGTGTAAAATCTACGGAAAAGAATTTTTTATCCATTGGTGCATTTGTCTCAAATAATTGAGTTTTGTAAGTTAAAGTATTTAAAAAATCAGCAGAATCTTGATTCACAGATATAGGCTCTAAGAAAATATAGATATGTTTCTTTTTTCCAGGAGTATTAGACTCGTAATAAATAACCTCTTTTTGTTGTGGAATATCATCATTTAAAACAACTTTTTCTTCAAATGTAGAAGTATTTTTGTCTTTATTTTTAATTAATTGAAGAAGTTTATCCATTGAATTTTCAACATTTGTTTCGTTATTTTGAAGCAAAAAACAAGTATAAACATTACTTTTTCTAGGGCTTAAATTTTCGTGTTCAATAACAATTTCACCAACAATATTTTTATTTGAATATTGAGATATATTATGATGAAGAAGGCCATATACATACATTTTTTTAGTATGAAAATTACCAGATTTCATTTTTAGATCTTGAAATTGAAATTCTCTATCAGTATATTGAATTTCATAATATTTATCTTTTATATCAATGAGATCACCTTCAAGTTCAACATATTGATTTGGTTTTCTCATTGTTTGTTGATAATTTAATTTTTCTGAAATATCTCTTTTATTAATACTTTTTTCTGGATAATTAAAATCTATTTTCCCTTCTATAAATTTACTTTCATTGGGATAAAAAAATGACATTATATATAACGATTATATTTTCTTATTGCTTAAATTCATTTTTTATTTCTTAAATCACAATTACTACAAACTCCATAAAAATGGCAGAAAGAACAATTTTCTTTTATAGGGTAAATCTTTATGTTTTGATTACTTGAAAAATTAAATCTCTCAGATTTCCATGATTCTCTAGAGTTAAGACTTTGTTGAAATTGGTCCTTAACTCTGCTAGTAGATTTGGGGAAAAAGTATGAAAACATATTATAAGGGATTAATAATATGTTTAAAGATCAATTTTTTTACAAATATGGAATATATCTAAAGGTATCATTTTCATACATTGTTACTTGAAATGCATCATTGTATCCTTGCACAAATACACTGTCACCATTACTAATATCTTCGCAACCATATTCTCTGGAACAGCTTTTACCATTAACACTAATAGGTAATTTTGTATTTACACTTCCTGTATTGGAAATAGCGTAATATTCAAATTTATCTCTTCCAGTGACGCTTCTTCTTCCCATAAGAGGTAATATTAATTCAGTTCCGTTCATTCTGGTTAATATTCCCATTTGTTGAAAGCTTTGTTCAACACCTCGTGTAGAAACATTAACAGGAATTCCACGAACATCAGAAGAATCTCTAGGATGATAATACCCATTTTGTTTTAATGGAGGACTGTATGGGTCATTAAATGGATCATGACGAGCAGAAATGGAAGCTAGAGGGTTCATTCTAGCCGGAGAATTAAAAATGAAAAATTTATTTGGGTCTTCTAAAATAGCGGGTTTAATTAAATATAAATAAATGAAATACAAAACAATTCCCAAAACAATTAATATAGAAACTAATGTAATATTTTCAAAACATATGACTCCAGGAGGACATTTCTTAGGCATTATATATTTAAATTGATATTTTATTTTTAATCATATTTATCAAATATAGCTTTAATTCTGGGTTTGATGGGAGGTTCTTTATATTGGACGTATCTTTTTCTTATTTCTCTGGGTTCTTTAACATCTGGCCATTTAACGGATTCATTCATATGTCCTTTAGAAACTCGTGCTGCCCATTTCATTTTCGTTCCGGAAGCCTTCTTGATTCTTTCATTGAAATTATAATCAACAGCCGCACCTATTTCATTAACAACACTCTTTTTTAATCTAACGCATGTAAAACATCTCTCTCTAACATTTTTAGGCCAATAAATAATATGAAATCCTAACCAATGCCATGTATAACCATCTACAATTCTGAGTCCATCCCAAGTTCTTGTTTCTATCCAAAATACATCAATGCCAGCAAATGTTTTCAAACCCCACATGACTAACCATACAGGTAAATAAATCAAATAGAATAAAATTTGAAAAATGTAGAAAAAAATACAAAAATATATATTTTTTATAAATTTTATACCGCACATTATATAAGTTCTTACTAATTCACCAGAACCCGCAAATAACCAACCCATGGTTTTAAACCCAGAACCGATACTATCTATTAATAACTTAATCTCACCTTGTATCCCATCCATAAAAATAACTTGAATACCTGCAAAAACATTTTCAAAACGGGGTTTTAAAGTTTTATTAAATTTATTAACATAAATGCCAAAATCACTAATTGTCTTTGCAATACCTTTCATGGGAGCAGCTGCATCTCTTAATGCATTTTTAATAGCTCTTGTAGCTTTTTTATTCGCTTCGGACCCAGCATCATTTACTCCCTTATTTGTTTCTTCATATCCTTTTTTAATTGCACCACCAGTATCTTTTAGTCCCTTTGCAATATTATTTCCAATATCTTTTAATGGTTTAGTTGCTTTACCCCAATCAAATCCTTCTTTTATTGGTTCTTTATTTTTCATAGTAATGTTATAATATAAATACAAATAAATATTATAATATTAATTAATTTCCAGCTTTTAGAATATCAAAAACTCCACGATTAATAGTGTATTGTCCTTTCTTAATATAACCAGGTATGTCTTTTGAAAATTTTTCATCTACTTCTTTTGCTTTTCTTGAAACAGTAGATGTTTTTAATCTAACACATACAAAACAACGTTCTCTAATTGGTTTTGGCCAATACATAAAATGATATCCCGTATATTTATACATTAAATAACTCATATCATAAAGTCCATCAAAAGCTTGTTTTTCTCTGTCATAAAGGTCCTGACCAAAAATATGTTTTGAAACCCATAACATGATTCTAACTGGTAAATATAATATTTGTAAAAACATTTCTACTATGTAATAAAAAAAACAACTCCAAAGATTAACAAGCATTTTTACAATACATTCTAAATAAGTTGTAATAAATTCACCAATATAAGCAAATAAAAGTCCGATTTCATAAAATCCTAAACCTATACTTTTTCCAATTCCTTCAATAATTTCACCAATGCCATAAAAAATACCTGCTGTTCCATCAAAAACATTGTTTACTCTTCTTGGAACAGTCTTAAAAAATTTTACCATTTTATTAAACTCTTTTATAACTCCGTCTATACCAACAGTAGGATCAAAAGTTTTTAAAATCTCTCTTTTTATTGTATCTCTCAAGACATTCACTGATTTTACGAAACTTTGTTTAGTTTTATTAGCCATATCATTAATATCATCTCCTATGTCATTAAATACATTAGTAACATCATTAAAGGCAGAATTGAATTCATTTTTAACAGGATCAACAATAACCTTGTTTAAATTTACACCTTTCATAGCATCACCTAAAGAAGCAAATCCTTTAACTGCTTTACTAACAGCTCTTCTCAAAGCTTTAAAAATACCTTCTTTAAATTGTTCTCTTAAAATAGGGTTTTCTATATGTTGTAGTTGTTCATCTAATATTTCTTCTTCTGACTTGACATTAATATAACTAACATTATTATTAAATGATTCTTTTTGTTTTTTTATAAATTTAATTCTATTACTCATTTTGTAAATTATATTTAAAATATACAAATATAATTCTTATTAGATTTAATTTAATTTCTTTTTATATCCTTCAAATTTTTCAACAAAAGTTTCAGCTTTAGTTAATAAAGGATCGATTTCCTTCATATTATTCATGATGTTTCTTTGTAATTCTTCAAATTCAACCATATCATTTTTAAGGTCATTATAAAGTGCTTGTTTTTCTTCTTTCTTTGCTTGGTCTAATTCTTTTTCTTCTTCTTTTTCCATTTTACTAATTTCTTTATCAGATACTCTGTCTAAAGAGTCAGATAATTTCTTATCAAATTCAGGTGTATCTAACATATCTTCATCCATATCTTCCATATTTTCTTTTTTTTTGTCTTCTTCTTCCATATTTTCTAATCCTTCAAATCGTTTATGTAAAGCAAACTTGATTAAATTAGAAAGAGCAATAGCGACAAAAAGAATGATAATCATATTTTTGCTAAAAAAGGACATTAATAAAGCAATAATAATAAAGGCAAATACAGATTGGTAATCTTTAAGATATCCAAAAAATAAAATATTTAAAATGGATACAATAGATAAGAAATAAAGTAAAACTTTGCTTCTAAGTAATGGTTTAAGCATTTTTCCTCCTTTGGAAATTTGATTCAAAACTTTCATTATAGAGTATAAAGGGAAAATATTCTTAAACTTCATCAACTAATTCATCATAATATAAAAAAGATGGGTCCTTTTCAGTACTATAAATATCTAATACTTCTTTTACAACTTCTTCTCTCTGAATATCATCTCTTTGAAATTCAATACTTGTTATGCTAGAAGAACGCTTACCCTTAAATTTATCTAAAAAGTCCTCTAATCCATTGATTCCTTCTTTTCTGTCATGTTGGTCTAAATCTCCAGTAATAACTAAACGACTGTTTTCTCCTAATCTTGTTAATAACATTTTCATTTGAGCAACAGTAGAGTTTTGCATTTCATCAGCAATAATCCAAGCATTTTTAAAAGTTCTTCCTCTCATGTATCCTAATGGAGCGATTTCTATTGTTTTATCTTCTAATAATTGTGTTACTTCCTTAGGATGAATAAATCTATATAATATATCATAAATTGGACGAACCCATGGCGCCATTTTCTCTTCGAGTGTTCCAGGCAAATAACCTAGGTCTTCATCAACAGAAACAGAAGGACGAGTGAAAATAATTTTTTCAATATTATTCATAAAAAAGTTTTTTATTCCAAATTCAGTAGCAAATAATGTTTTACCAGTTCCTGCAGGACCAGTAGCAACAATTATTTTTCTTTGTTTCATTTTTAATTTACGAACATATTCTTCTTGACTACTATTTTTTGGTGAAGTATATTTATCTTCTATAGTTTTCTTTTCATTAATAGAAAGATATTGAAAATTATCGTATAATTTTTTTTGATTTTTTAATGATTTTTCATTTTCTATTTCTTCACGATATTCATAATAAATCTCTTTTTCATTCATTTTTCTGCCCCTCCTACCTTTTCTTCTTTCTTGTTTTACATTTCCAATATTATCCTCAAAAAGAACGGCTAAATTGTTGGATTCTTTATTGGCCATCTTTAACATATAATTGTAAAATAAAATCAACGATTAAATTTATGGATAGCATATTTTTAATTATATAACAAAAATAAGCGTTGTTATACCTGTAATATAAAAAAAATCTGTATGTTAAACTAATGACAATTATTTTATTGAAAGGTATTAAAATCTAAATAGTATATTATTTAGGGCATCTATGAGTGAAACCTTAAACACAGAACAACTGTTAAAACCAGACGATAACCGCTATGTAATGTTTCCAATTGAACACGATGATATATGGCAAATGTATAAAAGACAAGTTGATTGTTTTTGGAGGGCAGAGGAAGTAGATCTTTCCAAAGACTTAAAAGACTGGGAAAAGCTTAATGAAGATGAAAAGAAATTTATAAAGATGGTGTTGGCATTTTTTGCCGCATCTGATGGGGTTGTATTAGAAAATCTCGCCGTGAGATTTATGGGAGATGTTCAAGTATCGGAAGCAAGAGCGTTTTACGGATTCCAAGTTGCAATGGAAAATATTCACTCTGAAATGTATAGTTTATTAATAGATACATATATTCAAGATTCTAATGAAAAAACAAAGCTATTAGAAGCTACACAAAATTATGATTGTATTGCTAAGAAAGCTAATTGGGCGAAAAAATGGTTGAATGATAACAGAAGTAGTTTTGGAGCAAGACTTGTTGCATTTGCAGCCATTGAAGGAATTTTCTTTTCTTCATCTTTTGCTTCTATTTATTGGATTAAAAAGAGAGGATTAATGCCTGGATTAACTTTTTCTAATGAGTTGATTTCTAGAGATGAAGCTTTACATACTGAATTTGCAGT
>CEOO01109810.1_pt1 | contig 18470 bp, 15 predicted proteins | sample 530321 | NCBI WGS metagenome assembly CEOO01 (sample SAMEA2619927, study PRJEB7988) | marine metagenome | biome: marine biome (ENVO:00000447); feature: surface water layer (ENVO:00002042); material: "saline water (ENVO:00002010), including plankton (ENVO:xxxxxxxx)" | depth 5 m
TTTGCCATTAAAATGTTCCAAAGTTCTTCAAATGGACACGCAACAGATGCACACCCCAAAAATATAACAATCTCTACAGTTAATACAGCATCCGGTTCAGCAATCTTTACTGACGTGGGTTCATCCACTAGCATTGAAAGATCATCTACAGGTGGTGATGTAGGTAATATTGTGAATGCTTCGAACACTAACGAAACAGTCGGTTTAATGTTCTATCAGCAAGGAATTGCTGTTTTTGATATGAAAAAAGTATTTCACGGATCGCAAATAATGACTGGCTCGGTTAAGTCAGTTGGAGCCAAAAGTACAACTCCTGTGTCAGGAGCATTTATTCCTCATTTTGTTGTATCTTCTTCTATTGATGATATTGTTGATCATATTGCTGAAACAAGATTTGGGAATGGTTCAAATACGACAATAACTTTTCAAAATAATACAAAAATTAACTCGACGCTTTATTTCTGCCGAGCTACAGCAGATGAATATAATTACTCATCTAATCCATCTTACACAGATGCACAAGGTAGAATAAGAGTCATCGGAACAGGGCAAGAAGGTTTAGATAAGTCTTTTGCATTTGTAACAACAGTTGGGCTTTACGATGCCAACGAAGAATTACTAGCCGTTGCAAAACTCAGTCGACCGGTAGAGAAAAATGATGAAAAAGATATGACATTCAGAGTCCGTCTAGACTTCTAAGGAAAAAAATGTCATTTATTAAAATAGACAACAATAATTTTGAGCACGTTTCACTTAATGTAAAACCTAGTGTGTCTTTTATTTCTTCTTCTGTGGGAGGTAGTGTATCAGGATCTTCTTATGTTGCACCTGTTAGATCTAAATGCTTGAAAGAAATTTACCCAAACACAAATGACCCAGAAGTAAAAGTAAATAGCCCGGACGTCGCTTTAACAACCCTTCAAAGCAATACAATGTCTTACGGGTTGGCTAATTCATATTTGTCTAGTGTCAATAATGCCAACAAGATAGAAAAGTTTACAAAAGTAATCGATATCTTTAGAATCGATCAACCTATAGACTTCAATAAGAATAAAGTTGTAAAGAACGTTGTTAAAAATGTGATGATGAAAAGTCACCAACACCGGTACGATAATTGCAATTTTTCATACTCAAATTATAACACTCTTAATTTTTTTACTTCAGCTACAATACCTACCGGATCAGCACTAATATATCCCAATAAAGAAGTTGGTGGGAAAGGTGTTTACGATCTGCCTCCTGAGTTTAGTGTAAACTTCTGGATTAATCCCAGGTATTCAGAGAAAGATGTATACCATGCCGGTACAATACTACATATGTCTTCGTCAATAGCCATATCAATAGTTTCCGGATCAGATAGAGATAAATTTAATGAAATTAACAACTTTAAAATTTTAGTACAACTTAGCCAGAGTGCAGATACGCCTCCATCTAGTGTTTCTTTAAATAATCTGTCAACTAACTATCCAAATGACTTGATTTTTACATCATCACATTTTTTGACAAAAAACAATTGGCACCATGTTTGCGTTCAGTGGGGTGAAAAATATAATAACTCTTACGGATCGATAATTATTGATGAAAAAGAGTCTAGTTTTTATGTGCCTTCTTCTTCAGTGTCAGCAAATGCTAACAATACAGCAGCGGGTATAGTTGTAGGTAATTTTTATGACGGAACTGTTAACAATCTGACTTATCTTTTAAATAGTGATATTGCTACGCAACAAGGTTTCACTTCAATGATACCGGTGGGAGCATTACCTGTAGGCTTCCCTGTCAACAGAAGCAATACTTTTTCTCACCCACTACAAGCGGAAATTCATGAGCTAAAAATATACAATAAAACTTTAAACACAAAAAGTAATGTAGAATCAGAGTTTCAAATTCAGAAAAGAAAAGGGCCATCTAATTTTAATAATTTGATATTTTATGTTCCTCCCTTCTTTTATCCGGAAACAACAACAAGGGAAGTACTTAATACACCTTTCCAAAATATAACGAGTACAACTGATGATCCAATCAACGTTGGCTTTTCTTTTGGCCTAAATGGCAAATTAATCAACTTAGAAAATTTTACGCGTGAGTTTGTTGTGGGACAACAACCTAGACTTCTAGGACTTTTTCCAGAAATTATAACATCGACGACACAGAACACAACAGTAGATGAGTTCATATATAACACCGGTTCTCATAAAAAAAGAAATATGACCATACTTCCCAATGACAACGGTTTATTTAGTCCAAGTTATTATGCTTTAAGCTCATCACCAATGTCACAAAGTGCAAAATTCTTCTCTTCTGGAGACAACACACTAGGCGCTGCTGATTATGAAATTATTTCTTTGGAAACATTAATACCTACTGCATCTTTGTTTCCGGGGTTAACTCAAGCAACCGGTTCAATATTCACACAAATCTTATCACAAAGCGCAAATAATCCTGGTGTAAATAAAGGTCAAACGTTAACGATTGCGCAAAGAACCAAAGATGTCAGTAGTAATGAAGTAACAATTTTTGATATATCTAATCTTTACTACGGTAACAGAATTCATCCGGGAAGTTTCACCCTTTATGAAAAAGACTTAACCGGTTCAGATGGTAAAATTAAAATAACGCTTAAAGACAATAAGCGTGGATCTCTTTATAGAGCAGATAGTTTAACTAAGCATGCAGAATGGAACAATGTAGGAACGATACTTTATGATGAAGGTATCGCGATGATAAAGTCACCACATTTGTTATACTTTAACAGAGATGAGACAAACGTTTCTTTTAAGGGTGAGCAAAACATTCATACAATGATCTTAAATGTTCCTGCGTATAGAGAATTATTTACGTCCTCTTCTAATCCTACGTGGGTGTCACTGCCTCCTAATAATGGAGTCAATGATGAAAATTTAAATAGTTTGTACATAACCACTGTTAACATTCATGATGATAACTTTAATATTATAATGAAAGCAAACTTTGCTCAGCCAATTATGAAGACTGAGGAAGATGAATTTATTATAAGACTAAAAGAGGATTTTTAATGTTATTATCACTAGATATATCAACTAGCTGTACAGGATATTGTATTTTTAATGATCAGAATGAATTAGAATTAATGAGTTACATTGATTTGAAGAAACATAAAGACTTTTATGAAAAAGCTAAAGAAATTAAACGTGTAATGTCTAGAATTAATGAGGATTACGAAATTAAATATATAGCTGTTGAAGAAAATTTACAAGCATTTAGACCCGGTTTGTCTTCTGCCAAGACACTAATGACATTAGCCCAATTTAATGGAACAGTTAGATGGATCTGTCATGAAATTTTTGGACTTAAGTCTGAAGCTATTAATGTTAATACAGCAAGAAAATCAGTTAATCTAAAGATTGATAAAAAAGATAAGTCTAAAACAACAAAAGAAAAAGTATTAGAGTGGGTAATGAATGACAATCCTGAGCTAACATGGCCTACAAAAGTTCTTAAATCTGGTAGAAACAGAGGACAAGTGAGAAAACTTGATGCGTGTTACGACATGGCGGATGCATATGTAATTGGTAGATCTTTTTTGATTTCTTAGATATGTATAGACATCGACGAGGTATTTAAAAAATGAAAATATCAAAACATCAACTTTATAAGATTGTAAATCAATATCTAAACGAAGAAAAAAAACCAGTTGAGCAATCATACCCGGAAGAATTAGATCGATTAGTAAAAGTTTTTTCTGAAAATTCCGCTAGCCGACATGAAATAGTAGACGCAGCATATGATGCAGGTATTTTAGAAGGCGAAGCAATCAGCATAATTGACAGTTTAGAATATTACCTAAATAGCGGGAAAAATGCACCAACAGATAAAAAAAATCTAGAGATTGCAAAAGATTTAATTAGATACATGTGCAGAATATATGATGTCCCTGAAGATAGAAAATATCAAATTATGAGCGCTTGGGAAAATTTTGGGCGCCACATCGTAAACCCGGCTTCACCTTTTGTAGCTGTCACACTACCATTTGGTATAATTGGAGTTAGTTTTTACATGTTTTTAGCATTTGAGGCTGCCTGGGTTACAAATAGAGACTTATATTATAAACTCGCGGAATTTGATAAACATCTAATGCATATTTTAACATTAGGAGCAACTTCCAATTTCGCTGAAAGTTTTTTAAGTCTTTGCAAACAAAATGCAGATAAATTAATTTTATATTCAACGCAAATGTACATTAAGCCTACGTCCCCATTGAAAAAATCTTTCACCCACAAAAATGTAGTCTATAATCTGGACGGTAAAGAATCATCTATAACCGAAGCCAAAAATAATCTTAAAAGTGTAATTTATGATATCAGTTTTGAATCAGCAAAGAAAACAATTATTAAGACAGCCAAAGATGTTCTATCCCAAGACCCAGGAGCATTACATAAAAAAGAAAGAGAATCAATTGAAAAAAGTGGCGGGACAACGGCAGCTAAATTTAATGTATTGGATAACTTGTAGTTTATCACATATGTATAATCAACATTAGGAGTTTAGATCATGAAAATTACAAGAAGACAATTAAGACGTTTAATAAACGAAGTAGTTGCAGGTGAAAGTGGAAATCGAACAGAATTTTCATCTGATGAGTGTGCCATGGCATTAGGCATCATAGACGATTATAGAGCAAATGCACTGGTCGTAGACTTACCACAAGACGGACTAGATTTCAAAGAAAAGCTAATTAACTGTGTTTTGACAAATAAAGGCTTAACACCCCAAGATCTGTCAGCAGAAGAAACACAAATGATGAATATGTGCTTAGACGATATTGGTAGCTCAAAACAAGACATGCTAGATTATGCTCACCATGGTCGCAATATTGCAAAATATGGAACTGAGTCGGGGGAAAAATCGGCAATGCTCCTAAAACGAAAATAACTTAAATTTATAAATTAAAGAGTTGTGGTATACAATTCCAATATGGAAATTGTTACAAAGCAGCAAAAAATTGATTTATTAGAGTCGGCCTTCGGCGAAAGTTTATTGTCAAACAGCGGAAAAAATATTTCTGTAGTATGTCCTGTATGTAAATCAAACAGCAGGAAGTCTAAAAAGAAAAAACTCTCAATCTGTCTGGACAAAGGTATATATCACTGCTGGGTCTGTGAAGCTAAGGGTAGAAACATAGCCAGTTTTGCAAACAAGTTTTCAAGTATTAGCAAGAATACTTTTACTGAATTGACCATTACTTTTAATTTAGAAGGATTAGAGAACGAAATTAAAGAAGAAAAGGTAATTAAACTCCCTGATGACTTCTCTTTGCTGTGTTTTGACGATAGCAGACAAGCAAAGATCGCAAAGCGTTATCTGCACAAACGAGGTTGTACACCAGATGATTTAATTAAGTACAAAATAGGAATAAGTAACGATCCGGACTACATTAACAGAATTATAATTCCTTCATTTTGCGAGAATATGAAGTTAAATTTTTTCTTATCACGCTCATATGATGAAAAAACGATTAGAAAGTATAAAAATTGCGATGCACAGAAAACAAAAATTATATTTAATGAGTATCTTATAGACTGGTCAATGCCTGTAACAGTAGTAGAAGGAGTTTTTGATGCAATTAAAGCAGGTGTCAATTCAATTCCTGTTTTAGGTAGTTGGATCGATGAAAACCACTACATTTTCCAAAAAATTGTACAAAATAAGACCCCTGTTGTACTTGGTATGGATCCGGATGCAATTGAAAAAACTATGAAAATAGCAAAAAATCTCGTTTCTTTCGGAAATGATGTAAAAATATGCAATCATACCGACACTGACTTCGGAGCAATGACAAAAGAAGAGGTAAAATATTACATACAAAACGCCAAGAAATATGAATTATCTGATCGAATTACATATTTAATAAAGAATATTAGTTCAGGATCGATATTTTAGGAGATATAATGAGCAAACTATCAAAAAGAATGATTAGGCGTTTAATTATGCAAGAAATGGCAAAAATGGTTGATGAAGATAAAATTATACCACACAGTGATGCACATCGTAAATTTGACATTCCAAGCTCAGGAAGAAAAAATTCTGGTTACCCGGGTTCTATAGCCGGTGATTATGGTGGCGGTCAAGTAGGAACATGTGAGCAATGTGGTGGGATGTCATACGAAGGACAATGTCTGGAATGTGACACTTGTGGTTGTTCTGAAGGAAACTGCGCAGAAGGAGACTGTGGTACCATGGAAGAGGACATGATGTCCTTGAATGAGGGTAACTGCGGTTGCGGAGGCTCTGTTAACTACGATGATGACGGATCTGATTATTCAACAGATTCAATGCTGGCCAACCACCCGTTAGGTGATTATAGTAATTTAAATAATACGAACATAACTCCAAACCAAGCATTTTCTGCAGGTTATGAAGTTTCTGATTTTGATGATGAAGTTTACGGACTAGGTGCCACGTCAATGCATATAGACTTTCCTCGTCACGGTGAAGTCCACAAACATAAACATAATAATTACATGGCAAAACCCTCTCTTTACAAGGTTGCGAAATACTCACAAAAACTTTTACAAATGATTCCGGATGGTTATGAATTAGATGATTGGCAAAGAACAAAAATTGCCCAGATATCTGATGACATATCTGAAGTATATCATTCTTTAGACTATGACTTTTATGACGATGAGTGTTAATGAGATCTTTATTAAATCTATTTCCAGAAACAAGACAAGATATTGATAAAAATCACGCAGACAGAATGTCCAGAAGATATAGATATCTTCCTCATGACTGTGTTGATAGATTGCCAGTTTTGCAATATCCTGCAGAAAACACAGCTGAATTCATGTCTGACATAAAAGAAGTAATTAGATGTCACAATCACCCATGCATGAATACAAAATTTCTTAAAAGTGCGGATAATTCTGTTGAAGATGTATTTAAAGATTTTTGCAAAGAAAACGGTTTCAACAACATAGACTGGAAAAAAATTAAAGATGCAATCCATGACGTCGATAGTATTGTTTTAAAACTAAAATACAAAAATGGAAGGCCTCGACCTATCCATTATTTACAAGATGTAGACGACAGCCTTGAAGTTAAGTACAAAAAATCACCTAGCTTCCCATCAGGCCATACAGCTATAGCTTATTTTATATGTGATATAGTTTCAAAAGCAATACCTGAGTTAAAACAAGACCTACAAACACTTGCTTCTTTGATAGGTCAATCAAGAATTGAAAATGCTGTGCACTATCCAACAGATATTGAATATGGTAGACTGATAGGTGAAACTTTAGCTGATATATTCAACAATGAAAAATCGAGTAATATCGATAAACAACTCTCTAAAAAGCATTATAAAAAATTTGGTGATAAACTCACGACAAAAAATAAGAACTATAAAGACACATGTCACGACTTAGCTTATTTCTTAAAAAGGACGTCAGAGATTGAAAATTTTCATGTCGACTATGACGAATGCTTCGAAGCGGCTAAATACCTTATGATGGGTGTACCACCGAAAAACATAACTAGTTGTCCACATATTAACTCACAAATAGACGGTCTTGTGATGGCAAATAGGTTAGGAAGGATAGATAATAATCACAAGGTCTGCCATATACATAAATGTTTTAATAAAAACATATTAGAAAAGGGTGCACCTGGAGAGTTTAGAAATTTCTCTCATAGATCTCCATCCGGATGCCAGTATCCTGAACCATACGATCTTAATCAAAAACTAAGAAATAGTCACCAACACCACAATCATCCATGGTTACGCCACGTTCTTTATGAATATGTGCATCCTTTTTGTGATGGAAACGGCAGATCCGGAAGAATAATACTGGCTTCAGATTGTGATTTTGATTTTGCAAGAGTCAATGATATGATTGGTGAAGATTATATAGATAATATAGTTGCTTATATGCTGCCTGATAAACTTAATAAACTTTTGTAAAAGTGTAACTGCACCTACTACCATATATAATAGTATTGTCCAACCAATTTAGGAGGTAGTTTTGGCAAAGTTAAATAGACAACAGTTAAATGCTATAAAAGAAAAAGTTCGCCAACAAAAAGCTGAAGCAGCACAACAAAAGCAGATTGAAGAGCTTAAGCTTAAAGAAAGCGGCAATACACAAGATCAAGAAGATACAACACCAAAGACTTTGAAGGATGTTAAAGCTCTTTTAGAAAAACAAAAGCAAGAAGCAGCACAGTCAGGTCAACCTCACCAAACTCAAAAGCAAAAGCTTAAAAAGATTAAAAAAGAAGTAAAAGGTAAGATACCAAAAACCAGGCGTCGACAGATGAAATGGAGCTGTGGTATCGGAGACTTAGTTATACTTCCTGGTCGCCTTTACGGTGCAAGTGAAGACCTATACGGCATAATTGTTAAAGAGTCAATTGATAATCGTGGAATTCCCGATTATACCGGTTCAAGAGTAGTTACAGATAACACGCAATATCAAATACTTACCACCGGTGGATTTAGATGGATATATGCCAAAGGTCTTAAGAAAATTGAAGTTGACTAAAAATGTAACCACACTAACTATTGTATATAATATAATCACAACCATTGGAGAAAATATGAGTAACGCATCACTTAACAAACCTAGGTTTATTGGAAGACCACATAATGAAAACTTATACTACCACCTCAAAAGCCGCGGCTGGAATATGACTCTACATAGAGGTCGTGAATCCTTTATCCGAAACGGTAAATACGATAGAAGCGCTAAATCTAATGACGGCCTGTTTAAAGGAAGTGACGGAAAATATTATTACTGTTCATTCCAAGAACATCTTAAAGACGATGGATCTTTTCACTTCTTTCAGTATTCTATACAAAAAAAGTCTAGAACCACCAGTAATTATAAAGTTCTAATGGCAGGTACTTTAACGGCAGACAAATATGAACCTTTACCACCTGGCTGGCCTGAAGACCCAAATTTTGTGCACGATGCAACACCTAAAATGGTTGATGAAAAAGTCAGTGAAATTAAGTCTTTAATAAAAAGTGTAACAGCATAATCATTATTGTATAATATAACCACAACCTAATCATCCAGGAGATATAATGGATATCAAAACCTTCGTAAAAGTAGTATCAAACCTTCCACCAGAAATTTCAGTATTAGTAAAAGGACCAACCGGTATTGGTAAATCACATATCTTTCACCAGATTGGTAAAGAAATCGGACTAGAAGTATTGGATCGCCGCCTTTCATATATGACTGAAGGTGACCTTATTGGCCTTCCAGAATTGGTCGATGGCACAACAAGATTTGCACCAGTTAACTGGTTTATTGAAGCTTGTAATGAACCACGTGTTTTATTCTTCGATGAGCTTAACCGTGCAACCTTAGAAGTGCAACAATGTGCTTTCCAAATTGTATTGGACCGCGAGCTTAACGGTCACAAGCTTCATCCAGAAACTCGTGTCTATGCAGCAGTTAATGAAGGTAGTGACTACCAAGTTACTGAAATGGACCCTGCTCTTCTTCGTCGTTTCTGGTCTATTGACTTAGAACCAACAACTGAAGATTGGTTAGAATGGGCAGAAACCATTGGTAATATTGATCCACTCACTATTGATTTTATTAAGAAGTACCCTGCTCGACTTCGTCATACAGGTACATTCGAACCAGGCACAGTGTACCCAAATCCTGCATCATGGGCTCGTTTTGACAAGGCACTCAAACATGCAAATCTAGACCCATCTAACAAGTGTGGTGATGATTATGACAGTCTTATCTTCTCTATTGGTTTGGGGTTTATTGGCGAAGCTGGTACAATTGCATTTAGTGACTATGTCCAAAACCATGCTCAAAAATTTGGTGCAAAGGACTTGCTTAATCGATATCATGACGGCAAGAACGGCGTAAAGTCTAAAATAGATAAGTTGACAAATGACAAAAAGAATGACCTTTTAAGTGTCACAATTACCTATCTAAAAAATAATGATGTGACAATCCCGCAAGCAAAAAGAGCTTCTGGCTTCATTGACAGTTGTTCAGATGAAATGCTAGTTAATTTTATGAACTTACTAATGGAAACAAAACACCTTGACAATATTAAAAAATTCCACAAGTTTCTTGGTAGTAAGGTTGTTAAAGTTGTTAATGCAGCAAATAATGTCTAAAATGTAACCTAGGCCAAAGTATTATATAATATAAACAACCACAGGAGGTTATATGATAGAAATAGCTGATACACAAACAAAAGAAGAATTAACTGATGAAAGATTTAAGAAGATTATGCTTAAGTTCTTGTTGAACGAGCCATTCTTTTCAGATATCATGAGTCATATTCGACGCCAAAAAACCTATGCCATTCCAACAGCTGGTGTTTCATGTGCTGGTGGTGATTTTACCCTACACTGGAACCCAGACTTTGTTGGTAAATTAACTACAAAAAAGGTATTTGGGTTACTCAAACATGAGTGTTACCACCTTATATACCAGCACGTTTCCGGTAGAAAGCAAAACCCACACCTTATGTGGAATATTGCAACCGACTTAGCCATCAATTCCACAATACCACTTGATGAATTACCAGAAGGTGGTTTAGTTCCCGGGCAAGCAACAAAATTTCCAGCTGATTACACACCATCACCTTCTCAAGTTAAAATGAGTGATTTTATCAAATCAATGCCGCTTAATAAGTCATCTGAATGGTATATGGAAAGAATCATGAATGATGAAGAAATACAAGAAGCTATTCAAGAAGCAATGGGGTCCGGAGAGGGTGAAGGATCTTGTGAGAATGGTTTTGGTGAAGGGAGCGGAAACGGAAGCGGTGACTGCAAACCATCAGCTGGTAACGGTAGACCTGGCCAGGGTTTTGATCATCACTTTGATGAAGAATTATCTGATGCTGAAAAAGCCATGGCTGATGCTAAAATCAAAGAAATAGTCAAAAAAGCAGCTAAAAGAGCTTCGAAAAACCGTTCTTGGGGTTCAGTTGGTGCTAGCATGCAAGGTGAAATACAGGCAATGTTCTCAGATGAAATTGACTGGCGCAACGTATTAAGGTACTTCTGTGGTTCTAAACAAAAAGCAAATCGATCTAGAACCTTTAAACGAATCAACAAGAAGTACCCATACATTCACCCTGGTCGAAAAACAAGCTATACATCAAATATTGCTGTTTATATCGATCAGTCTGGTTCCGTTGGTGATCATGAACTGCAACTACTGTTCAATACTCTTAATGAACTGGCAAAGCGTGTAACATTTACCATCTATCACTTCGATACATCAGTTGATGAAGCTAGCGAGTTTGTTTGGAAAAAGAACAAAACCGTTCGTAAGGCATATCGCACTCGAGGTGGAGGCACATGTTTTAATTGTGTTGAGGATCACTTTAGGAAGAATATTGCTAAATATGACGGCTATATTATTATGACTGATGGATATGCACCTAAACCAAAACCTTGTAAATCTAAAAGATGTTGGGTTATAATACCAGGGTGCGAACCACAATTTCAAGTTGACAAAAAAGATACCAAAGTGGTAATGAAAGAATAAGGACTCCAATATGAAAATACTTCACATAGCTGATATCCACTGGCGAGGCTTGTCTCGCCATCAAGAATACGTTTTAGCCTTCAAAGACCTATTTAGGCAAGCTGAAGAGCTGCAACCTGATATTATCTATGTAGGTGGTGATATTGTACATTCTAAGACCCAAGGTATATCCCCAGAGTTAATACAAAACTTGTGCTGGTGGTTTAATGGCCTAGCTAAAATAGCACCAACACATGTCATTCTCGGGAACCACGACGGCCTTATACTTAATAGAGACAGACAAGATGCAATTACACCCATAATTGAGGCATTAGACAACCCTAGGATACACCTGTACAAAAAGTCAGGTACTTATGAGTTTGCTCCAGGGTTTGAATGGTGTGTGTTATCTTGTTTTGATGAAGAAAACTTCTTTAAAGCTAAACCTACCAAAGACAATATTAGTATCGCTTTGTATCATGGTGCTGTAAGAGGTAGTCTCACCGATGTGGACTGGCAGCTTGAAGGCGAGTCCACATTGGATCTCTTTAAATCATATGACTTTGCAATGTTAGGTGATATTCATAAGCGACAATTCTTAAATAAGAAAGAAACGATAGCCTATAGTGGATCGACAATTCAGCAGAATTTTGGTGAAGACAACGAAAAAGGCTTTTTGTTGTGGGACATTAAGGACGCTGATACTTTTACATGTCAATTTTATCCTGTTGAAAACAGATATCACTTTGTAACTGTTGACTGGCAAGGTACTGTACAAAGAACTTACAATAAATGCAAAGAATACCCTAATCTTTCTAGATTTAGAATACGTGCTGACAATTATATTAGTCAGGCAGATGCAAGAAGACTCCAAAAAATATTGACAAAACAAAAAGCAGCTTCAGAAGTTGTATTTAAGGTCGAGTCTAAATTTGATTCTGACACGATACAGACGAGATCAGGTAAGACGATGTCTATCGATTTAAGGAGTCCTGATAAACATAAAGAACTGATTAGGGAGTACTACAAAAGCAATAATCTAACTGACGCTGATCTATCTAAACTAGATGACCTGGTTGATAGAAGCCTTTCTGAAATAGCACAATCTGACAGAGATCTTAGGAATGTTAGATGGTCCATAAACAGTCTAAAATTTGACAACTGTTTTTCTTACAAAGACGGTAATTACATCAATTTTGAGAACATGCCGGGCATTACAGGTATTTTTGGTAGAAACGCTAGGGGTAAATCTTCGATCATTGGTACTATTGCATATGCTCTCTTTAACACGTCTGATAGAGGTGCTATAAAGAATATTCATCTAATTAATACCAGAAAAAATCACTGCAAGGCAGAATTAGATATCTCCATTAATAATGTTCCGTACCGAATTATTAGGCAGACAGTTAAAAAGCAGACAAAAAAGAATGTTTGGGCACCAACAACCCTTAAGTTCTACCGACTTGATAAGAGCGGTGATGTAATTGAAGACTTAACTGAAGAACAAAGACGAGAAACTGAAAAGATCATTAGGGGTATGATTGGATCATCTGAAGAATTCTTAATGACTTCTTTATCTTCGCAAGGCGATATGAACAACTTTATCAAAGAAAAAGCCTCAGCTAGAAAAGCAATCCTAGCTAATTTTCTAGACTTGACCGTATTCGACGGAATGAATGAATTTTCAAAGAAAGAATCAGCTGCGCTCAAACAACAAGCTCAGACCTTAAACAAAGGTGACTGGAATAAGCAGATAAATATCAAAGCTGCTTCTATTAAAAACATTGAAGCGTTGATATCTGAGGAAGAATCAAAACTGACATTACTTAAAGAAGACTATGAGGCGTATGTAAAAGATTTACACTCAAACGTTAAACATGACTACATAACACAATTACAAGTATCAGTTGCACAGTCAAAGTGGAAGAACAGTCTGAAGTCTTTAGAAGATATAACACTGACAAGAGATAAACTTAAAGATGAAATATTTGAAACAGATCAAAAAATATCAAAAGTAGACTTGTTTTTAAGTAATATTAATCCTGATGAAATTAGAGAAAAAAGAGACGCACAAAAAGAGATTGAAAACCTTTTATCTTCGATGCAAAGTGACCTTAAGTACGAGAGAAAAGAGCTTTCTTTTATTGAAAAGTCTGTAGAAAAACTTAAAGAAGTACCTTGCGGTGATCAGTTTCCTAAATGTAAGTTTATAAAAGAGTCCCATTCAAATAAAAGAAAACTAGAAAAACAGCGAGATAAGGTGACAGCGCTTAAGGTAAAAGTTGACGATCTAAAATCTGCATTTCGAAAGCTTGGAAGAAAAAATTACAGCGAAGAATTGGACAAATACAACGCAATTCTCCAAAGAAAATCAGAATTGGTGACATCAATATCTTCTATTAAAATTAAAATTAAAGGCCATGAAAAAGATATCGACAATTTAAAGCCAAAAATTACTAGCTTGGAAAAAGAGTATTTAGACTTAAAAGAAAGATTTGACAATCAAGATACAGACGACGCTCATACCTTGATTGAAAGAAGGATTAAACAAACAAACGAGCTAATTGAAAGTTCAGACAATAATAGAACTAGTCTTATTACAAAGCTAGCAAAAGAAAAAGCTGAAAAAAGCGTTTTGACAAAACAGAAAAGAGAGTATGAAAAAATTAGCAAGTCTTTAAGAATATATGATCTTTTTTCACAAGCGACTTCAAATAAAGGCATACCGGTACAAATTATACATGCCATGTTGCCACAGATAAACGCAGAGATATCTAAAATTCTTAAAGGGGTTGTCGGGTTTACAGTTGATTTAGAAGCAGACTTAGATAGTAATACAATGGATATATTTATTAACTATGGGGACAGCAAGCGTATAATTGAACTAGGATCAGGAATGGAAAAAATGATGGCATCTTTAGCTATACGAGTCGCATTAATTAATGTATCATCTCTCCCTAAGACAAATATGTTAATGATTGATGAAGGATTTGGTGCGCTGGATGAAACAAACTTAGAAGCATGCGGAAAACTACTGCAGTCACTTAAGAAGTGGTTTAAGAATATTATTGTTATATCACATATTGATGAAATTAAAGACATTGTCGACAATAATATTGACATTTTAAGAAAAGGAGTCGACTCATATGTCTACCAGCCGTAAAATCAAAGTTATTGGAGAAGTAAAAAAAGAAAATTTTTACTGCACAGTCTGTGATTATCCGCTTATTACAAAAAAAGACTTTGAGTCTAACGAATTGTATGAGTGCTGCAATGAATGCTTCTTACAATTCGCTGAGTCTAGAAGAAAAGAGTGGAAAAATGGGTGGAGACCAAATAAAACTGATGTTAGAAGTTATATATCTATAAGAAGAAAACTTTATAGAAAAAATAGTAAGGAGAAATAATATGTCACTTAGCTTCGAAGAAGTAAATACTTTAGGAAATTTAATTAATGATACATTTGGAAAAAGCTCAACCACAAGCCCTTATCCGTCTAGATTAGGTAAATATGATGAATCAACTGTTGCAACAAAATCGTCTTTACAAGGAGACCAACTGTGTGTGACGTCATTGTGTATCAAGAATTTAGGCCCGCACGGTTATCAACACCAAGTAATATCTGACACCGAAGGGGAGCTAGACCAAAGAATAAATAAATACATGTCTGAATTAAAAAAAGATTTTAAAAAGAAAGAGAACGCTGGACGTGCTTTAAAGACAAAAGAAGATAAAAACAAAAGATCTACAGATGTTCAGATGATTAATCACTATGCAGAGACACGTCAAGCTTACATTTTTAGAAGAGCTTATTTCGAGGTCAGTTAATGGCTAAAATCACCAAAAAAGCGCAAATTGCTGAGATCATTAAGTGTGGTAAAGATCCTAATTATTTCTTCAAAAGTTATGTAAAGATACAACACCCTACAAGAGGGCTTATTCCTTTTGAAATGTTTCCATTTCAAGAAGAATGTGTAGAGGACTTTAATGAACACAGATTCAATATTGTTCTTAAGTCTAGACAACTTGGCCTTTCTACACTAGTTGCTGCTTACTCTGTTTGGATGGCCATTTTTAAAAAAGAGAAAAATATTCTTATTATCGCAACTAAACTTAAAGTTGCACAAAACTTTATTATCAAAGTCAAGACCATGATTAAGTCTTTACCAAAGTGGCTTCTTCTACCTGACATTGTTTCAAACAATAAACAAGAGATAATGTTTAGTCACGGATCCCAAATCAAAGCCATCCCAACCTCAGAAGACGCCGGTCGATCTGAGGCTCTCTCTTTATTAATTGTTGATGAGGCTGCTTTTGTAAGAAATTTTGACACAATTTGGACTGGTATATATCCTACGATTTCTACCGGGGGTAATGTTATTATCTTGTCTACACCAAACGGAGTCGGTGGTCAATATCATAAATTATACACAGAAGCTGAAGCGGGTGTTAATGAATTCAACCCTATAAAGATAATGTGGGATGCTCACCCAGAAAGAGGAGAAGATTGGTTTGCTAGAACAACAGCAAACATGTCAAAAAGACAGATCGCACAAGAATACCTTTGTGATTTTGCAATATCTGGTGAAACGTATTTAGACACAGTTACAATTGAGTGGCTTGGAAGTATTATTACACCTCCAAAGATGAGAGAAGGCCCAGATAACAACGTGTGGATCTGGAAGCAGCCACTAACAGAAAACGAATACGTAATCTCGGCTGACGTTGCAAGAGGTGATGCTAAAGACTATTCTACTTTTCACATAATAGACGTATCTAATTCTGAAGTAGTTGCTGAGTATAAGGGAAAAATTAGACCGGATAAATTTGCCGAGCTCATTAATGAATACGGAATGAAGTACAACAAAGCTTTGGTCTGTCCGGAAAATAACAGCTATGGGTATGCAACAATCCTCAAGCTTCAAGAATTAAACTACCCTAGACTTTACTATAGAAGACGAAAAGGTGTTTATATCGGGGGCTATGTACCTCAACAAACACCAGATGTAGCTGGATTCAATACTAACGGCAAGACTAGAGGGACTATATTGACAAAACTCGAAGAAGTTTTAAGAAATAAGCAACTTGCTGTATACTCTAGTAGGTTCTACGAGGAATTAAAAGTGTTTGCAGTCAATTCTAATGGGAAAGCATCAGCGAGAAGAGGTTACAACGACGATCTAGTCATGAGTTTAGCAATCGGAACTTGGCTTTTTGATGCATCATCTGATTATAGTAAAAATACAAAAGCTCTGAACGACGCGATGCTTAGTGCAATGAGTAGAAAAGCAACGCCATACAGTGACACCCCTGAAGCTGCGACAACACCGGTTAATATCTTCTCTAGAGGAAGTATAAGTAATCAAAATAGAGAATCTGGGCCAAAAAGTAATGAGTACTCTACGACAGCAAAAAACAGAATAAATATTAAAGATAACAGTTGGTTATTATAGAGGTAATAAATGGCACAAAATAATTCAAGAAATCTTTTTCAAAGGTTGACCAGGCTCTTTAGAAGCGGCCCGGTTGTTAAAAGAAGTGTACTTAAAGATAACGATAAGGGTTATACAGCTTCTGCTTTTGAATCATTTAGGAAAAATCAATCACAAGTTTACAGCAACGCAATGTCTGCTTACGGAACTTATGATAGAATGGCGCGCTACTCTGATTTTTCGGAAATGGAATACACACCAGAAATTGCTAGTGCACTTGACATATACTCAGAAGAGTCAGTATCTGCTGATGAGAGCGGTAAAACTTTGCACATATATTCTGATAATTCAAAAATACAGCAGCTCTTAAAAGAGTTGTTTTATGACACTCTTAACGTAGAATTTAACATGTCATCTTGGGTTAGAAACTTAGTAAAGTACGGTGATTGTTTTCTCTTTAATGACGTTCACCCTAAACACGGCGTGATAAATGCGTATCCCTTACCAATATCAGAAATTGAGCGAGAAGAAGGTTTTGATCCTAATGATCCAATGGCAGTTCGCTTTAGATGGGTGACTCAAGGAAATCAAGTTTTAGAAAACTGGCAAGTCTCTCATATGCGTCTACTTGGGAACGATGCTTTTTTACCGTACGGATCGTCTGTTCTTGAACCTGCCAGAAGAATCTGGCGTCAGATGATTTTATTAGAAGACGCAATGTTAGTTCATAGAATTGTAAGGGCTCCGGATAGGAGAGTTTTCTATATTGACGTAGGTAATGTCCCACCTGAAGAAGTTGCAAATTATATGGAACAGGCACAGTCTTCTTTAAAAAGATCATCTATTGTTGACAAGTCTAATGGTCGAGTAGATTTAAGATATAACCCACTCTCAATTGATGAGGATTATTTTATACCTGTTCGTGGTGGAGACAGTGGGACAAAAATAGACAGTGTGACCGGTCAGACAATCGCAGGTGAGACAAACGACGTCGAGTATATTCAGAAAAAACTTTTTGCAGCACTTAAAATTCCTAAAGCTTATTTAGGCTACGATGAAGGTTTAGGTGCAAAGGCGACACTTTCTCAAGAAGACATCAGATTTAGTAGGACAATTGCCAGAATACAGAGGACCATACTCTCAGAAATGAACAAGATCGCAATCGTGCATCTTTATTGCAATGGTTACTCGTCAGAAGACTTGTTAGATTTTAAATTGATGCTGTCAAATCCTTCCACGATAGCACAACAACAAAAACTAGAACTTTACAATACTAAATTCACGACAGCAGGTACCGCGCTTCAAACTGCTGGTTTAGTTGATAGAACTTGGGTCCAAAAAAATATTTTAAGACTCACAGATGATGAAATTAAGTCTATCCAAAAAGGTATGAAACAAGATAAAGTTACTGATTTAGAGATAGAAGCAACGCAGTTATCAGCTCCAGACGGTCCTGAAAATCCTGCTGCAGGGTTACCACAGTTTGATGGTGGTAATGTAGAGTTAGGCGCCGGCGGAGGAATTGATCTGGGCGCTTTATCTG
>CEOO01043758.1_pt1 | contig 18212 bp, 8 predicted proteins | sample 530321 | NCBI WGS metagenome assembly CEOO01 (sample SAMEA2619927, study PRJEB7988) | marine metagenome | biome: marine biome (ENVO:00000447); feature: surface water layer (ENVO:00002042); material: "saline water (ENVO:00002010), including plankton (ENVO:xxxxxxxx)" | depth 5 m
ATTTAGGAAGAAGGGATTTAGTATTTATTCAGCGGGTGTTTCTTCTGCTACTGGTGCTGGTGCTTCTTGCTCACCTTCTAGAAGACCTAAAGTTTCAAGACCACCCTGTAGTTTGATCTTATATTCTTTTGCTTTGACTAGGTTTTCTTCTAATTCTCTAATTTGCTTTTCTGTGGTAGCAATTTGCTCCTCAAAATTTTTCTTAAGTTGTAGTGGGTCCATGGTAATCACTTAAATGATGTGTGTATTATTTATTTTAGTTGCAATTGCGGATAAAATCAATCGTAAATGGAACTTGATCATCTTTTTTAGCAGCTAATCCTAATCTGTAAAATCCTCCAGTCTGATTGTCTGGATGCAACATTTCATCTAGTCTTTGAGTTGCACACCAATCAGTGATATAAATTTGTGCAAACTCCCAATCTGGAAATGCTTTCACAACTTCTTCTTTCACATCAATAAAAATTCTGCGACAAGAATCACATCCTTTATCAAGGATGAAAGTAAATCTTTTTGGTTTTGCTGCTGCCCAAGATTTCACCTCAGCAAAATCATCAAATTTGGAAATAATCATGGGATTAAAGAATCTTTCTAGTATTTATATGCAACTATCTTATCAACGGCGGGTAACAACCGACCAATGATTTTGAGAAGAATGAAATAGTTAATCTATCAGAAGTACCAAATGATTTTGCAGCATGATAAATGTCTCCCCCAAAAAGTAGTAATCTGTTATACACATTTTCAACAGTTACTGTTTCTTGATATTGATCATGATACTTGTCAAACGATTGATTATATTCTTCATCTGACAACGATACGCCATTATAAAAAAGTTCTTTAGTTCTCAGTAACTGTGGAACATCATCCGAATATCCTTTTTTTAATTTGTAAATACTCGTTCCTGTATTTTTCTCAGGGTTTTTATTTAAATAAATTACTCCACCAAAAAATCTATTTGTGTCTTTATGAACCCATCCAAGATTTTTCTTATTAGTTGGATCTTCGTGTAAAGGAGAGGTTATCTGAAACGACATTTCCATTTCCCAAAATTGTGGAGGATTCTCGTAAAAGATATTATGGATTTTGGTTCCAACAAAAGCAAACAATTCATGATCTAACTCATGAAAATATTTTGATCTTTTACCTGGCCACCTTCCATTGGGATCTGTTAAGTATTCCAATTGTTGTGAATACTCTACTATCGCATCTGGATCTGGAAAGAAATTATCTTGAACTACTACAGGATACATGGTAAAAATTAATAACGATAATCAAAGGCAATATTTCCAGCTAAACTAACTCTTGGTTTGTCAGTTCCTTTAAATGGATAAACTACATGATATATCCAAGACGGAAATAAAAGCATAATTCCCTCAACTCCTTTATGAACATTATAAGTATGAAACGCTTGACTATATGGATCTAAAAATTCTGTACATCCATTTAAAACCTTTTCTGGTTTATCAATGTAATTTTCATGTTCTAACTGATCTTCCAATGTATATGGAATGTCCATGAATATAATAAAACTCAAAAGACCATCATGTCTATGTAGTTTATTGTAAGACCCAGCATACATTTCATTGATCCACAGATCTTTTACATAAACATTTGAAGGTGGAACATTTTGTCTTATCTCAGTAAAAACTGGACTTCTTCCATGTTTTTCTGCAAAAACATCCGAAAGGTTTAGACAATGACTAGTGAATATAGGACAGTCATTTAAATCTATCTGATGTTGATCTGGAAAAACTCCAACCAATTTATCAACATAATTTGATCCTTTCTTTACATTTGAAAGTTCTGCAAAAACTTCATGTGGTAATTTATTTTCTAATATCATTGGAGAAACCCAATGACAATCAGTTCCCTGCCGAATATCCAACGGGGAACGGAAAGACTCTTCAAATTTCATAAAATAAATTTCAATAAAAGTATTATACTCTAATACTAGACAATCTCAACATCAACGTAACCAAAAGCTCCAATACCACCACTGATATAATTTGCTCCAGAAGTTCCGATTTGGTTTGATCCAGCGTTATACGATCCGCCACCGCAACCGCCATGACGGGATGTATACTGGACTTGGCAACCGCCACCGTTATAGCCGCCACCGCCGCCACCAGAAATAAAGCAGTTACCGTGACCACCGCCACCGCCGCCAAATCCACCAAATGAATTGGTAGTATCGTTACCTTGTCCGCCAATAGCACCATCTAGGAAAGACTGTCCTGCAGTAGTTTCACCCCAGGTTGGATTACTTGATCCACTATTACCACCACCGAAGAAACCACCACCAGGATTACCTCTGTTAGATCCACTATTTCCTCTGTCTCCAGCGTATCCGTTACTACCTGCGTTACCACCTGCTCCGTTTACACCAGCATTTGTGATCTGACCATCTTTACCACCTGCACCGTTTCCAGTTGTATTTGTTCTATCACCACAACCTTGACTGTTGTGTCCTGAGTTACTTGCTCCTCCGCCACCAGCAGCAATTAGGAGAATAGATGCGGTATTGTTATATGGACTCTTGATAACATAAGTTGCACCACCACCACCAGTATCACAATCATTGGGACTAGTTGGACCAGGAATTCCACATAGAACTTTAATAACTTCGCCTTCGCTTAGAGTAAATTCTCCTTGTACAAATGCACCACCGCCACCACGGCAGTTTGCAGATGATCCACCTTGAGCACCATATGCTTTAATTCTATAAACTCCACTATATGGAACTGTCCATAATTGGATACCACCAGACAAAGAAACTTGTCCATCTAGAGAAGTTCCAGCATAAGTAGATCCAATAGATGTTGGAGCATTTCTTTGTGGAGAACTTACAAGTGGTAGAAACTGTCCTTGGAAAGGAACAGCAGCAGTTCCGATATCAGTCCATCCAACTTCAGCACCAGTGTAAATCTGAGTAATTTTAGCATCGGTATTGTAAACAATAGTTCCCACAAAAGGAGATGTGGGTCTAGTTGCATTGGTTACATTTGGAACACCAAGTCCAGAAACTACCTGAGCATTACCAGCAGCATCAAATTGCAAGCAAGGTACGCCAGCACTATTTTCAATATTATTGACTCTTAAAGATGACATTTCTTAAATCTTCAGACAGTTACACTATGCTTTATTTATAACATTAGTCGCTAATAGTCCAAGTCGCACCTTGCTCAATAGTAATTACAACACCTACAGCTTGGTAGACAGGAGATCTACTATATGCAATAGTATTTGCTGGAATAGTAACATTTTGTGTAATGGTGCTATTAGTTACTCTGATAATACCATCAGCATCTAACCACTGAGCAGTTCCGTTAACTCGGAATGCACCTGTTAAATTGAAGTCTCCATCAACATCTAATGTGTAATCAGGATCTACTTTATTAATACCAACAGCAGATAATCTGTAGATATCTTTAACATTGGGATCAACAATATTAGTAGTTGCTTCTGTCCAACGAGAAGTTACAAACTCAGCATTGTCTTGGTAAAGATCACCATTGATATTAACATCACCCTGAATATTCAGGATATAATCTCTATTTACGTTTGGATCAACAGTTGTGTCTGTTCCAGAGAAATCAGTTGTGTTAATAGCAACTCTATTGTTAGTTCCTTGAACAGCAATAGCAGGAGCAAGTGGAGTGCTTAGAGTATTTTTCCAGTTAACACCGCCATCTGTTCCAGATGAGTATAAAGCAAATACATCAACACCAGCACCAATATTATTGCCAAGTCTGAAGTTTCTACCACCACCAGGAGAAGTACCAGCACCTTTAAATTGTACATCCGCTTCTGCATTTCCAGATGCATCACCAATTCTCACACTATCTTTAATTACACCAATGTGAGCATGAATCTGCTGCCACTTAAGTGCTGTAGAACCGATAGATTGTGAATTGGTTGCTCCAGGAAGGATATTACCACCATTAGTAAATCTAAGTCTTTCTACACTTGTAGAAATATCAGTTCTAGTTCTAAAAATAAGTTCGCCTTGATAATTAGAATCTCTGCTAGTAGAAATACCCCACTGTGCAGTATTGGTCTCATTATGTTGTAGTAAAATACCACTTTCACCACCACTAGATTTGTTGAATACACTTGATTGATAAATTGTTCCTTGAGAAGATAGAGCAGTGCCACCTTGGAAAGCCACAGATCCAGCATCATGGTAAACATTAAACTTGAGTGGATTTGTTTCAATTACAGCGCCAGTTCCAGCATCTTTTTCTGTTCCAAGAGAAACTCTATTGTCTGTGTGATTTACATAGAATAAACCATCTTCAACTGTGAAGTCATCTTCAACAGTTACAGAAGCAAGGAAATCTGCTCTACCAGAAACGCTAAGTGCTTGTGCTCCTTCAGCAACATTTGTGATTAGGAGAGCACCAGTCATGGTATCTCCAGATTTTAAAACGTTGAGTGATGCAGCACCAGTTAAGGTTGCTGTAATTGTTCCAGCAGAGAAATTGCCACTTGCGTCACGCATTACAGCAGATCTCAATGCTGGGGTAACACCATCAGCGAGATATGTTGTAACTACATTTGTATCATTAAATGCTACGTTTGAAGCATTCCAAATAACACTGCCATTAATTTGTACAGCATTTTCGTTTACAGCAGTAATTTCAAGTGTACCAGATCCTTCAGTAGCATTTCCACCAGCGGCTTGAATTTTTACGTTAAACGAAGGATCACCATTTGCATCCACAGCAGGAGTAGCTGAAGAATTAAACCAGATGTATGGTTGAGAAGTGATACCATTTGTTCTTCCCAATTGCAAGTATCCGTCACCTGCATCATTTCCAAGTTCTGCTGCCTTGAAAGTATTATCATCATAAATTTCATAATTTTCAAATGGTTCTTCTTCACCAGCAAGACCAATATATTTTGCTAATGTTAGATCTCCTCCAGATGGGAGTCTACCAATTAGAATTGTATAAGTTCTTGTGCTATCATTTACATCAATATGCTGAAGCGTTTGAGTAATGAAGAAGTCACTAATATCTTGGAAAGCAGCATCATAAACATTGATTTGAGAGTTTGCCTCATAATCTCCACCAACGGAAACATCAAGTGCTTTTCTAACCAGAATTCTATAGAAGGTGTCGGTTCCAGAATATGATTTAATTTCAATCTTATTTCTGAATTTTGTTGGACTTAACCATCTAGGCATTCTGGTCTCAAACAATTCATTGGAAATAATATTCCAACCATCTTGATACCAAAGACCTTCTTTGTTATCTAATTTATCAGCATCAAGTTTTGAATCAATACCGTGGTTTCCAGAAGACCAAATCTTATTCCAAGATCCAAAAGTAGTTGCTGTAGCAGCTTCTGATCCAGAACCACGAAGATACATATTATCATCATCAGCAAATGCAAGTTGTCTTACACCACCAGCAGTTGAGATGGTATCACCTTCATTTCTGATGGTCATTACAAGATGCTTTGTTGATGTTGGTGTTGAGTTAGGATCGTTAGGATCAACACCAGTAATTGATGGATATTGCGTTGATAGTCCATTAGAACTATTAAACACAGTATTCAATACAACACCTTCAACGAAATCTTTTGGTAAAGGATTAGATGATGGGTTTGTAGTACCAGTTAGTAGTCTAATTGTATTTGCAGACTGACCAGAAATACTGATATTATATGTGCCCGATAATCTATCAGAATCAAGAGTACCAGAGATAATATTGGTAGCGTTAGTGTAGAAACTACCTTGTGCGCCATCAAGCAAGTCAGCGTCAAGACCACTATCTGGACCAGTTTTAATTTGAACAGATCCATTACCACTTTGACCTAAGAGGAATTGTGATTTTCTAAATCTAGCAACACCAATTGTTCCAAATGCATCAGCAGAAATAGTCAAATCAGAGACACGCTGAACATCAAGCGAGACGTTAGCATATTGTCTGTTGACTGTACTAATTTTGCCAAGAAGAACTAAACTTGTTCCTGTTCCAATTTCTGCTGGATTTGGGGTGATAGTAAAGTCACTGGTGTATCCAGTTCCAGAACTTGTTACAGTAACTTCTGTAACTTCTCCGCTAGCAACAATAATATTTCCTCTAAGACCTGTTCCAGCTCCACCATCTAGTCCAACATCAAAATATTGTCCATCAGTAAATCCTGTTCCACCATTAGCAACTACAACTTGATCTACAAATCCACCTAAAGTGTAAGAAGATTCAAATGTTAGTGGAGAAGCTCCTCTTTCAAATTCAATAATTGTTCCAGCTGGAATGTCTGCTGTTAATGGATTATTGATAGAAACTGTCGTCAATCCACCAGTAGTTACAACACCATTGATAGATGTATCATTAGCAATTCCAGCAATATTATTGACAACTTCATGTCCAACTAAAGTATCTGAGTTAGTAGTGAAGATTAATTGACTTGCACCAAGAGTTGCTTGAGAATATAGTTTCGCGAAATATCTAGATTCTGCTCCTTTTACAGATTGAACTGCTAGAGCAAAATTCTGGTCACCACGTAGGAATGTGAAGGAGTTTGCAGTACCACCAGATGCTAATCTATCTGTTTCAATAACACCAGATGTAATATCAGATGCTGCAATTTGATTTGTTGATAGAGATACCCAATTGCTATTATTATTACCAGAAGTGTTAACAACTCTGTTAATATTAACTGTATTTGATGCATCATCATCAAATGTATCAGTATCAAGCATTTTGATATTGTTAACAATATCTCCATACAATCTACTTTCTAATAATGCAGTACCAGTTGCTTGTGTACCTGCTCCAGGAGGAGCTGCAAATGTTACTGTTGGTTGCGTTGTGTAACCTTTACCACCCTTCAAAGAAAGGTTTGTGGTAATAGTTACTGTAACAACTTCTCCATTGGCAATAGTACAAGTTGCCGTTGCTGGAACAGCACCAGCACCAGGATTGCCGCCCGTAATAGATACGGTTGGTGGAACAGTATAACCAGAACCACCATTAGTGATATTAATTTGGAATACAACACCTTCTCTATATTCAGTGGCTTGAATTCTACCAGTAGAAGGTGTGCCAGTATATACGTTATTTAAAGTGAATGATAGTGATGGATCAACAGCAAATCCTAAGAACAAACTATCAAGGTCATTGTTTAGAATAAATGACTGTGATGTGTCCTGTTGGATCGCGATGTCACCAGCAAGTGCTCCTTCAATTGCAAGTCTTGCTGCTTGATCGGCAACAGTATAAACACTGAATGGTCTGAGTGCTGGGATCTGGTCAATAGAAATCTTACCAGAGTCAGTTAGTTCAACCAGTGCTCTAGGAACAGCGTTCGTGGAGTATGGTTTGTTGATGTATGGTCCGAGGTTGTTGGTGATATAATCTCTAACTGCCTTCTGAGTAGGTAGTTTAGAGTCAGTTGCGTTAGCACCACCAAGTGTATTAGATGCGTCAAAACCAGTAACAACAACATCACCACCCTTCAACTTCAAGAATTCAACTTCAGAGATCGTAACCGTACCAGTAAATGTAATATTACCAGTTCTGTTTTCAATCTGTGCAAAAGTACCAACCTTAAAGTCACCTAATTCATCAGTACCAGAACAATAAACACGACCATAGTTTTCAGATACTTGCTCATTAGCTTCAATTTTTGTACCACCATTTTCTGGTAGTGCTAAGTAATTAGTACCAGATCCAGCATATTCCCAAGTATGAGAAGAAGAGTTAACAATAGATGGTCTATGTAACCTTAGCGTTGCATTAACTCCCTGTGGAGTCAATTCATTCTGTAAATTAGTTAGTCCACTGATAGTTGCTCCATCGGATTCTCTAATCAATGAAAGCGGACTTCCTGTTCCATCATCAAGAGTAATTGTTGCAGAGAAAGGAGGACCAACTGTTACTCCAGAAACAGAATCAATAAAGAATTCTTTATCTGGATCTGCATTTCTATATCCATCAAATTTAACAATATAATGTTCTAGTGGTTCTCTACCAAGACCACTAACAGTGAGAGTAGTTCTGAGAGTAGCTGTTTGCGAAACTACATCAACAGTTGCGGTATCAAATGAATATGCCTCTCTTCTAAATCCAGTTCCTCTTAGAGCAAACTGACCAAAGTTTGTAGCAGAGTTTGTAATAGATGCATAACCACCAGTTTCTGCAAGAACACCATCAGCACAGAAGATAACAAACACAGAAACTAACTGTGTATATCCATCTTCAATAACCTTATAACCTGTACCACCAAAAGAGACAATCGTAAATGCCGCAGCAACCATGGATTTACCTTGGTTGGGGAACGACGCTGTTCCGTCTAGCTCTAGACCAGGGAAGGGACAGTTAGGTTGTTTGACTTTAGAACCGTCAACTAACGCACCACTACCACCCAAGAAAGAAATAATAGAAGCGTTCTGTGTGTATGGAGACGCTTCAATGATAGGATAATCATCATAGTCTCCACGAAGTGCCATCCTGACATTATTGAAATCATTAATATAACTATCGGGATATGTAATAATATCTACGAAGTTGAATAATGTTCCATATGTTTTAGTTACAGAAGTCGGTGCAACTGCTGTAGGACTTGATGAATTTTCGCCATATTCTAGAATAGAATCAAATGTTGCCATTGCTGTTGTAATAGCACTCGCTACTCCAGCACAAGATGGATTTGCACTATCTTCTAAAATACTCCAATCTTCAAATTTGGGAATATCAACAGTTACATCAACAGGAGCGTATATGATCTTAGTTCCATTTGCTAGAGCAGATTGGAAAGTATGTGCATCCGTATTGCTTCCTGCAGCACCAGGATTCAGAGTAATTGTAGTGCTTCCACCAGAAGAACTTACATTGGTAATTAAGAAACTTTGACCAAAGTTTGCGTCAGTTCTATATGGACTTGCATCATTACCACCACCATTAGCAGCACAACTATATGTAATAGCTCCTTCAGCAAATGCAATTCTATCAGAATTAGCGACAGGTGGTGTTGCAGGGTTTGGGATGACAACTGTCATTGCACCACTTACAGGATCATATGTAGATCCTGTTGGGGTTGTTGCAAGAACATCACCATCAGACCAGTTACGCATTGCAGAGATAGCATAATCTCTAACTTTCGTATATGCATATCTAGTTTCTTCAATCTGTGCAGCATCAACTCCAGAAAGAACATTAGCAGTGAAATATGATTGTGCTGCAGAAACAACACCAGCATTTCCACCCATGGCAAGATCTCTTACCAAACCTCTTACAACCAAACGAATATCTCTAATACATTTTCTTTCGTGGATGTCAGATAATCCAAGAGATGGATATTGTGTTTGTGTATCTGCAAGAGATTGATGTGCAATCAAATCTGCATTCTTTGCAATTAGATATGCAGCATCTAGATATGTTCCAGATGTATTGTTTGAGATAACATCTACCCAAAGATATGATAGAGTATCAATAGCAGATCTAACATCATCACATGCATGTCCACTATTATTTGCTGATCCATCAGCATTCAATAAAGCAGTGGTTGTAATAACAGAATCGTCAAAATATCTTGGTAATGAAGAATATTTTGGTGTGTAAATTGGATCAGATACAGTTCTGGTCTTAGTTCTCCAATTACACATTGCATAAATTGCCAGTTCTCTAGCATATTCAATAGCACGAACATTTTGAAGAATTTCATCTTCAATATATGCAATCTTTCCATCAACAACATACTTTGATGCTGCTTCTAAAATGTTATGGTTTGATCCAAATTCTAAATCTCTTACTAGTGCATTCAAGAAATGAACAACGTCTTGACGGCATTGATCATCACTCCCAGGTGCAGAAAAACTTGGATATGTTTTTTGCCCTTCAGAACAAGTGACAACAATTCCCTCAAATTTTACAATTTGATCTTCCGCAATTGCTGGAGATAAACTTGATACAGTAACGGTTGCAATGCCAGTAGCAGAATTATCATAAACAAAATCGGTAATTGTATATGTATTTCCACCAGATACTACTGTTCCAGTTGGATTTTGATTGTCATACGTGTTTGTAAAGCTACTTGTTCCCAGGAAAACTTGGAAAGTATTTGCATTGGTGTCTACATTATATGCTGAGTAATATTCAGTCTTAAATTCATCGTTAATTCTTCCTACTACTTCATCAGCAATAAAGTCTCTATTGTTACGGATGAAAGTAACAGCGTCTTGATATCTTCTTTCAACTGGCGTTGAAATTTGGAATTTGTTTGGAGAGTTTAGTAGTGATAAAGTAACACATTTGGAATATGACTTTACAGTAGCAAACTCGCCAGGATCAAAGTTAGCGGTTAGTAAAGTAGGGAATTTTTTAGGGATAACAAATCTTCTTGCACGACCATCAGCATCTTCAAGAACTTTATAAATCCTCTGTTTACCCATCAAGAAAGATAGGTCTGGGTTGGAAGTAGGTAATCCCTCAATTAAAATTTCTTGTCCTTCTTTCAAGTCATGAGTGTTTGTTCTACCAACTAAAGCACTTGTGTAGAATACAATACCACCAAGATCTTCTGCATTACCAAACTGCTCAAATTGGAAACCACCAGTTGCGATGCTTGGATCTCCCTGTAGTGAGAAGTCAATTCTAGAAATAGGTAAAGATGATGTAATATCTTCATCAACAGATACAACTTCACCTTCTGCTCTAATTGATCTTAATTGAGTAGTATCAATTACTTCTTCTGTTGGAGTAGCAGCATTGATAGTAATAGATGCAGAAGCTGTGGTGTCCCAATTTGGAGCTCCTAGAATAGGAACAAATGCGACATCCCAATATGTTGGAGCATTTGCATCATCAATTCCACCTACTTGATAATAACCCGATGTAAAATTAGCATCTGTTGTATCATCTAAGAAAACATATGTACCAGCTGGAATATCTCCAGTTGGATCTGTAGTAAATCTAAGAGTATTTGCCCCAGCAGTTTGAGAAATTGTTTGACTAATCGCTGCTCCAGTTGTAGCAGTGGTAATATAATTATATTGCTCACCCTCAACGAAAGAACCAGAAGTAAGTTCTACATCAATACTACCAGAAATGTAAGCATTCGCACCAGTTGTAGAATCAAATACAACCTCAATAACGTTTGCTCTAGAACCAGTGTTAGCGCCTACTACTTGCACACCAGTGGTTAGTGTAGCTAGTCCTGTATTGTTTTGAAATTTTACTCTAAATCTATTTGGTCCAAAAATTTGGTGACCAATTGGAAAATCAACACCAAAGTCTCCATTGACTTCATTATCAATAATGATTCTTTGCTTGTCATCAAAGACCATCGCAAAGTCCCAAGTTGCGACAGCATCTCCATTTGCGTCAACTTGGTCTCTATACGTTACACCAGTAACATAGTTTTTATCTCCAAACTTAAACATGTGTTTGTTTGGATTTCCTGGTCTAATAATTACTAGACGAAGGTTGTCACCAACAACAGAGCAATCTGGTGGGAGAGAAATTGGATTGTCTTCTACATAATTTCCACCAGAAACAATCAATGTTTCTTTAATGCCAGGTGTTGCCCATGCTAACTGTGCTGCTCTTTTAATGGTTCTTACTGGGTTTACAGCAGAACGACCATCGTTCAGGTCAGAACCAATCTGAGACGAAACGTAAATTCTACCACCAACGTCGTTTGTTGCTAGATTAAGAACGTATTCTGTAGTTGCAATCTTGTCTGATCTGTCACCAAGTAGAGGTGTGATAGATCTTGGAAATATACCTGCTTCTCCAGTTTGTAAATAAAAATCTCCCTCTGGATCTGTGACTCTAAATCCAATGTGCTTAAATGTAACTTCGCCATTAAGAGCTGTTCCATCACTATGAACAGGACCAGTAGTTCCTGTTTGACCAGCATTTAAAGCTTGATATACATTAGCTCCAAAATAACGATAATCATTTTTTTGTACAATTACGCTGGAAGCCCAAATAGTTCCAGTGCCATTCATGTAGGTCTTGAGGTTTGGTCCTCTTAACTCTAAATCAGGAGTAACAAAATTTTCAATATCTAAGTTTAATACTCTCGCTGTATCAGAAATAATAGAAGTTGATGTTCTAATCGCACCATTAATATCAAGTTCAAAATCAACTGTATCTAATTCTGTCTCAGCTGACGCACCAGCACCATTACCACCAGTGATACTAACTGTTGGTGGAGTTGTATATCCACTTCCTGGATCATTAACGGCAATAGACGTAACAGAACCATTAAAGATAAACGCAGACGCTAACGCTTGTGTACCACCCGCAGGAGGAGCAGAGATAGTTACTAATGGAGCTAAAGTATATCCAGAACCACCAGCAGTGACATTAATATTATTAACTCTCTGACCAGTTCTGTTGATACCGATACGTGGTAACTGAGTATTCGGGTCTAACTGAGCCCTGAACACTTCACGTTCATCACTTCCCGTACCAACTCTAATAGTAGCTTCATTATCACCGATGAGTTTGGGGTTTACGCCCCTAATTTTCTCTTTGTCGGAATTAATATGAAAACTCATGGCGCTCGCGTATCCTTGATTTTTTTCCCTATCTTATATTTAGCATCAAGCCCATGCAATACTCACAACCTGAGTAGATACGACCCATTTAATTACTTGTGTTGTTCCAGTACGAATTACATTGTAACTGAATCTATTAGCAGATGAAAATGTATCAATGTCCCAAGATTCTCCAACAGGAACATCATGCTTGATAATAGTTAGCATACTAGAAAGAATACTGACTGCTCCGTTTCCATCACATGTAACAGAACTTTCAATTTTTCCACTGTATACAACACCAGATGGATTACTTGCTAAAAAATGACCTGTTATAAAATTAACAGTTGAATTTTCAATAGGAATTGCTGTACCAACATCGTCCAATGCCAATGTAGCGGTATTAGCTCCTCTCAAAATGTAAGTAGTATTCTTACTGTCAGAATAAAATTTATTCTTTACTTCTAAAGTGTTGAGATCTTTTGCATTTCTGTTTTCATCAACTACAGAAACTTGATCAACTGAGAATCCAGCAAGGGAATCAAATTCTTTTTTGTTTGTTGGCATTTTACTTAATTACCTGAACTAGTACGGTGAATGAAATAATATCGGAAGTCTGATGATCATCGCTAAGAGTTAATGTGATTCTAGGATCACTGTTTGGATCATAATCAAATGCCGCTGTATATTGATCAAGTGATGTATTTAAAGATCCAAATTCATTGTGAAAAATATCAGTACCATTATCTATAACATTATATTCTGACATGGATCTCTTTCCAGAGTCTGATTTAGATACAACAACAACCTTACATCCTTTTGCAGTAGCTCCATCGTATAGAACAACAGCAGAAGATTCAGATCCACCTTTTGTTAAACTAAATGTAGATGTTGCTACCTTGTAATCTGCTAATTCAAATTCTTTTAGTTCACCATCAAATACTTTAACACCATTAAAACTACCACTACCAAATGTAGTGTTTAGATAAACATCACCTTGATCATCAAGTCTCAAAACAGGGTCTACATTTAAACCAGAAGATAGACCAAGATCTAGATATTGTTTTGCTGAACTTATAAACGTTCTTGTAGCTTCTCTATTATCAATTGTAGTTTCATTATTACTTAACGTTACGAGTGGTGTATCAAGAGCAAGATTGTTCAAACCACTGGTGGTAATAGTATCAATGTTTGTAAAGTCTAATGCTGTCTCTGATAACTGTAGTGTGTTAACGTTGTTGTTGTAGAAATATAGAATATTCTCGTTTGCTGCAGGTGCAGTTTCTGGAATAATGTAAGTATTACCATCAACGTCTCTAACACCACCAAGAGAAGACCAGTTAGAACCACTATATCCTTCAAACTGTTGAATTTCTGTATTGAATCTGATAGATCCAGGAATAGCAGATGCAGTATTCTTTTGGTTATTATTTCCAGAAGGAATTGCAAAATGAGTATATGCATCAATTACAACTTTTTTACCTGGATTTGGTTTAATGACCAAATCTTCAGTAAGAGTTGCGATAGTATTCCAATCTGCAGATGTTGTTCCACCCAATTTCAAAGAATTGTTGATAATTAAAGGAGCATCCTTGTCTGGAGCTACTCTCAATTCTTCTACTTCTGTAATTGATAGTGGAGATACAGATGGAGAATACCAAGTAAACTGAGATGTTCCATTATTTTGAACACCACTAGTGTGTGTTGGTTCACTTCCAACGGTTGCAGTAGTACCAGCACCCGTTACTTCATACAAATTATTTCTATACTTGATATAATCACCAACACTTACTGGAGTATTTGCAGTCCATACAGAATATGCTGGCAATCCAAGTCTTGCTGAAGAAATTTTCTTAACACCTCTGAAGTCCATAAACTCAGAAGTTAATTTCAATGTGTTTACACTATCATTATAGAACCAGAGAGTATTATCATTTGCTCCAGCAGTTAGTTCTGCTAAAATGTATGTATTGCCATCAATGTCACGAACTCCACCCAGAGAGGACCATGAAGTTGTGGATGCATTATATCCTTCATATTGGTTTGTTTCTGTATTGAAACGAATTGCTCCATTACCAAGTGCCCCCGTGAAATTAGGTCTCTGAATTGTATTACCAACGGGGATCTGTAGAGCTGTAATAGTGTCTACTTTTACTAATTGACCATCCGCAGGATCTAAAACCAAATCATGAGTTGGAGTAGAAGCGATAACATTGCTACTAATAGTAATCTTATCATCTACATTAATAGTGTTAGTGGTTTTTATAATACCATTGGTAGTAATATTTCCATTGCTACCAACCATTTGAATGGTGGTTCCAAGATTTACATTTTGAGTAAACGCAACAGTTGGTGCATTTACATTCAAAGTTGCCGTAGAAATAATACTACCAATTGTTAAAGTTGTTCCTGAAATTGCTGGAGAAGAAAGAGATCCAGTAATAATAGCATTTGAAACATTAGCATCAGTAGCAGTCAACGTTACACAATTTAATTCTCCAGTTGCTGTATTTGAAACTATATTGTTCGCTACGGAAATTTCATCAACTGTAATTGATAATCCAGTACCAAATGTTTTAGGGTTATTTGGATCAATAGTAATTGTAGCTTCATTACCGTTAGAACCACCCATATTTGGATGAGTCTGACAATAGTAGTATAAGTTTGGTGTGCTATCTGTAATCTTTACAGTTAAATCACCAGATGTTTTTGTTACACCATCTAAGAACTCACTACCAGTAAATGATAAAGTTGCTGCACCAGTAATATCTGGAACAGAAGAAAGTGTCAGTGTTGTAGGACTGTCAATGCTAGCAACTGTAGTACCAGGAGCAACAGCACCAATATCACCTGTTTGTGGTGTATTGTTTACAGTCATTCCAACTAAAATTCCTGTAGTTGATGTAACTGTTATTTGTGCAGATCCTGTATCTAAAGTAGTTGTTACATTCTCTACCAAACTTGGAGCGTGAATTCCATCAGGGAAAGCACTGAGTCTAAAATCATGACCAGACAGAGAACCACTAGTTAAGTCAAACTTGTATTTGTTTCCAACATAAAAAGTAAAATCTGGGAAAGCTGTTGGAGATCCTCCAACAGTCATAAAGAATCTAAACTGTGTGGCACTAACTGTATCTAGATCGTATAGAGTTGTAGATCCAACTTTGTATATGTCATTTCCAGAAACTAAAGTTTCTGATTGGTCATCTTCTACCAAGAGACCAGTAGTAACACCACCACTAGTGAAGACACTATAAATCTCTCTTTCTGCAGTATCAGATGCAGTATCTACTGTAATCGTAGCGTCATCTGTTGGCGATGATCCACCAATTAAATTACCAGCAATAGTTAGAGTATCACCGTTTTGATAGAATCTACCTCCAGATACTACTGAAGCAGAAATACCACCCTGTTGATCTCTAACGCAATTAAATGTTGCGGCACTACCATTACCTCCAGTAGCTGCTAATCCAGAGTAAGTGTTTCCAGCTTCTGCTACTATAGAAGTTCCAGATGTAGATATTTGCTGAACTTCTCCATCAACTAGTTTGATAGTATCACCAACTGCAAAAGCATTAGTTGGAATATTTGTAGCAGTAAAAGATAGATCAATAACTTGTCTTGCAGTTACTGGAATATTAATAGGTTGAGTTAAATCTGTGGGATTGACATTAAATACGTCTCCTACAATATATCCACTACCACCGTAATCAACAGCAACATCACTAATAACACCAAGATTTCCTACGGTATATGAAAAATCTGTAGCTGGATCTCCAAATGGAGGTACAATGGATAAATTAACTAATCCTGCTTTTGTTGGTGCTGGAGATAAAGTAATTTCATTTGTCTGCTCATTTATTCCAGCTACTTCTGTTGGGGTTGCAAGAGTTCCAGATCCAGAAGTAACAATAACTTTATAACCATTTGCAATTCCAGAAGTAGATGAAACAGAAACAGCAGCAAGATTTCCTGGTGATCTAAAAGAAAGTGACGCTGCACCATCAGCTGTTGGATTTGCAGAAAGAGTTAACTCAGTTGCACTATCAACACTTTGAACTGTTGTTGATTGAGCAACTTGTCCTGGTTGATTTAAATCAGCTGTAACTTGCATACCAGCAACAATGCCATCTGTGCTGGTTAGTGTTACAGTGGTGCTAGCAATACTTAAAGTTGTTGCTAGATTTAATACTTCTCCTCTTAAATTTACTGATGATAATGTTAATCCCGTTGGAAGAGCTAAAACATCTCCAGTTTGATATCCTACACCTTTTGAAGTAAATGAAAATTCTTGTACAGTTCCTGGATTATTTGTAATATCAAATACAAACCCACTACCAGATCCACCAGTATTTGAATTGTTTACTCCTAATGTATCTGTTGTTAGGTATCCTTCGCCACTTTCTGTAATAGTGACGCTATCTACAACACCAGTATATGTAATTCCAGTAACAGAAAAACTAAATCCACTACCAGTTCCGCCTAAAGTATCAATAGAAAGAGTGTCTCCATTTTGGTAATCAACACCACCAGAGACCCAATCTGAAATAGTAACTGCTCCAGAAGTTACGGATAGATTTGCTGACGCACCACTACCATACTCACCTGTGGATCCTGATGATAAATTAATATCAGCACCCATTCCACTATGATTTTGACAATAATATTGGAATGTATTTAATGAAGCATTAGGTTTAATTACAATATCAACAAATGATCCAGCAGTTCCAGGTTGAGCAGCACTAGATCTAATAATATATTCTGCGGAAGGTAGAGTATTTCCACCCAAATTGAAATTTATGGGATGACCAGATACAGAAGCATCAGAAGTATCAAATCTATATGTATTTCCTTTTACTAAATTCAATACTTGTTGATTTACACCATTGATTGCATAAATGTTATCAGGTGGTGGTGTTCCAGGATTAGATACTACTGTTACTGTAAATGTTGTTGTTGGCGTATTGAAAAACTGAACAGATTGATATAGTCCATCAGAATACGACGATCCATTGCTAGTGGTAGTTCCAGTTAATGCAGATCCACCAACAACTTCTAATGTTCCTCTAGCTCCAGTTCCAGAACCACTAGTAGTTAATGGAATATCTGTATATGTTCCTGGTACATAACCAGTACCTGCATTTGTAATAGATCCTTGAATTTCTTCAATTGTAAATAGTACAATCGCACCAGATCCATTACCCCCAGTAAGTTGAACACCACTATAAGTTCCAGGAAAATATCCAAGACCTGTATTAGTAATAGTTCCTACAAATTCTGTTACAGTAATAGTAGCTGTAGCATCTTCACCAGTTCCTCCTAAAAGAAGTGTTGCTGGATAAGAACCAGCATCATAGTTCTGACCAGGATTCGTTGTACTAATCCCTTCAGTTGTAATAAATCTTCTTTTTAGAGTTACATCTTTGTATGAAATTAATCCATCAACACCAATGTTGAGAAGTTCTTTGTTATTAAAAACATATCCAACTTCAGAATTGGATGTTTTGAAAATGCCTAACCCAGCGTCAGACGTGAAAGCTAGAGATGGATTTGCTAAAGTTCCATCCCCCAACTTTAAATTTCCAGTGGCAAGATCGCTACCACCAGCAGAAATTTGAAAAATCTGATCGCCAATCTGATTGATTTTTTGCCTTTGGAGCTCAAATGTATCAGTTCTAGCTACTTGAATTGCTGGCATTTTTAATTAACTCTC
>CEOO01092962.1_pt1 | contig 18052 bp, 10 predicted proteins | sample 530321 | NCBI WGS metagenome assembly CEOO01 (sample SAMEA2619927, study PRJEB7988) | marine metagenome | biome: marine biome (ENVO:00000447); feature: surface water layer (ENVO:00002042); material: "saline water (ENVO:00002010), including plankton (ENVO:xxxxxxxx)" | depth 5 m
GAATACCCTTCCATAACCCAATGGAATTGATCCTCCTTGAGATGCAGTTTCCCGAGATGCGCCAAGAAGAAACGACTTGCTTGAATTATCTTCTCCGCGAGTTTTTACCTTATCTTCTGGTGTTTTTTGTAGTGCAGATATCGCCATTTGAGCAAGCCCACCCCAAAGAGCAGCGCTCATTGCAGTTGCTGCCGCGCCAGTTGCAGAAATTCCAAACATAGTACCTATTGCCGCAGCAACAAATCCACCATACACACTTGGCACAACATGTATTTCTCTATTGATTTCATTTTCTGCAATTATATTATCAATCAAATCTTTTTCAGACTTTAATTTGTCGGGATGTTTCGCAAGTAAAAAATGCCTATTTCCCTCTAGTTCTTGCTTTACAATATATGCAAGAAAACCTTCATTGTTTGCGTCTAAAGCTTTGATTACTTCTTGTGAATTGCGCGCATCAACTTGATACTTTCTACCAAATCGCTTGCCGATGCCGCCATGTAAATATACCGTATTCACTTTAAACCTTAAACCTTGAAGTCTATTACACTTTTATTTTCATATAGGCAAAAGTTATCATCAATAGTGCTATAAATTAAAAAAGGTACCTCTAGATCATCAGAGCACGATCGATCCAATTTTGATGGAGCCGCACTACCCAAGCAGTGAGAATGAACAATCACGTCAACATCATAATCAATATAAACATTTGAATCTAGTGCAAAATATTTTTGTTTATCGAGAGCAATATTTTCACACGGTATGAATTTTTGAACGCCATTCAGTTTAACAATTATTCCACAACTCTCTTCGTTTTTATATAGGTTGCAGTAATCAACTATTTCGCGCAATATTTTTTTATTGATTTTACATTTCGTATCCATATCCTGCGACACCAGGAAATGCGCCAAAATTCAATATATTATCCTTGCTTGCTTTATTGTGCTCTCCGAGCGGCTTATCAAATTCATTGATTGCCCCAGAATCAAATCTGCGCTTGCAAGACTTCAGGGTTTTAGAGCAATCATCCTTCAGCCAATATTCCTTATCAAAAAACGGATGGTGATCGGCAGGGTGGACATGATCTTGTATACATACAAAAACTTGTGGCGCTCGATGATATGGATTATCGGAAGTTCTTGAAATTATTTTAACAACATCACCCAAAGAGTATCCTGTTGATGACGAAGAAGATCCGTTCTTTCCATGCTTTGACCACTCGGATACATCATCTAATCCAGCTGAATAATCATTTGGATTCACAACGCCAGGTTCATTTGCATTTTGATTGAACGCAAAACCCTCAGTTAAGTCTTGTTCTTCTACAGTCTCGATAGGTAATCCTTTATAACCACAACCAATTTCGCAACGATATGTCCATGTACAAAGATTTGCGTACAATTTTCTTGCAGGTAACCAAGAATCTTTCAATTCTAACGGAGAAGATAATTCAAAACTTATGCCATTTTTATCTTCAGACATTTTTCTGTTTATATAATAAACATCATCTGGCAAATAAGAATCTCTGTCTGATTGCCCGAATGGATTCTTTCCCTCCGAGTTTAAGTTCTTGTTTTGAAAATTTTCATCATCTAAAAACCGAACATACGTTCTTTTTCGCGTTATTTTACATCCAACAAAATCATTATTATTGTATATTATTCGAGAAAATATTCCGTCAGGATTTGCTATAATAAGCTTTGGTCTTGGAAACCTCCCGTCATTTTTACTCTCAAAACCCTCAGCCATGATCGGCATGGGCTGATATGATTTACCCTGCCATACGATTGGATTACTGGAATTTATTGATGAACAAAATCTATACACAGTATCAGCTCCAACATTTATACCGTACATATCTTTTAATTGCTCGAAATTTTCTTGCATATTACTAAAATCAATCTCAAACAACTCAATCAATGCATCTGGTTGAAGAGATGATAATTGCTTATTCAAATTGGATTCTGATTTTGACATTATCTATAAAGCTGTATACTTAAATTTGTTCTTATTGTTTCACTTGATGAATCGCTATGAGTTACATCAAAACTCAACTCACCATAAAAAGTTTTTTCTTTAGAGGTAACACCGATAATTCCCCCAATACCCTCGACTTCGGTATTAAAATCATTCACGCTCAATGATCCATTGTAATATACATCTATATATCCAGTCTCCCCTGACTTAAGGGTTGACTCCTTGTTGTTTTGAATAAACATATCATTTATATAACCATTATAACTAGAATCAGATTCTCCTGTAACTAAATTTTTTATTGTTCCAGTATTATTTTGTAAAAAACTATTAGGTTTTCCATCTAATACTACTCTATTTCCCGAACTATCTACAACAGCAAAGGTAATACCTCCAGCAACACCTTCAGAATATTGCTTAAACATCTTGGCAGGACTGTTAGTTAATCCAAAAGGGAGCGCAGTGCTTACTGGTAAAATAAACAAGTGATCATATGTTTTACCCTCTATCAACACAGGAACATCTTCTGGTTTAAATTTTGCGACTATCGAAAATGGACCATCTTCTATACTTACATTATTTATAGTCAAGTCCTTATCGCCAGTATTTCTAAAAGTTATTCTTTTTCTGAATTTATTTTCCACTTTTAAATTCTCTATATTATCATCAAACCTAATTGAATCCGCAATCAAGAATTCAGACTCTCTTAAAATTGGCTGTGTTACAATTGCATCGTACTTGTCTGCAGGCAAATTAAACGGAAATTCCTCAAATTTAGCTTTTATACTATGATTATTTTTATAGTTGTATGTATGCGTCCATGCCTGACATACAAAATTCCTATCTTTTTCGTAAGGGGCTGGAGCATTAAACCTAAATGGAACACATCCATAATGATGCTCAAGATAATGCAGTATTGCGCGCGCTTCATCATCTGTTCGGTTATTAAACTCTAGATCCAAAACGAGTAGATTTTCATTAATTCCGTCGCGGTGTATCTGAGTATAATCCTTGGTTAAGCTCAAAGCTTTTAATCTTGGTTTTTGCGAAACTTTTAACCCCAAAGATGGTTTCCATAAAAAATCTCGAGTCCACATGCTTTTATTAGCCTCTAAGAAATAACCTCCATTTCTTTTCCATGTTGTTGTTTTTGTCGCAGGACTTTGTCCAGCCACAGCATCATCAGAAACACAATAATAATATTTATGATTATCCTCGAATAATACAACATCATTTTTTTGATAATATACATTATCTGAATAACTGCTCGCACCAGCAACATACAAACTTTCAGATTTATTCAACAATGATGTGGTAAAATTATTAAGTTTGATTGATATATCGTTGCTATTTTCAAAATTCAAAGAATGACTATAATCTAAACAGTAAAATGTTTTTGATTGCATATCCGTAGAATCGTATGGATGAAATGTCGATTCGCCAGCCCAACGAAAACCATCAATTCCTTGATTATATTTTAAATTTGGAGATGCGCGATCTTTATCGTATTGACCAAGATGACTTTCAACAAAATGTATGATTGCATTTGTTTCACGATTTGTTCGATTTTTAAATTGTAAATCAACTTCCATTTTCACAGAGTTTATACCCACAGGTTGATAGGTATAATATCCATCAGAATACTGGTTTTTCCTGTTTTCACATCTAAAAGTTACAGACGATCCATAATCCGCATCGAAGAAAAATTGATCCGAAACCCAATCAGGAGAATCTACACTTGGATTTATGTTTTCTGATGTTATGGTTATCTCATTGGTCGAGCGAGGCTCATAAATATCAACGGAATCATTATTAGAAGAACCCTTCAACCACACTCTTGTTCCATAATTTTTTGTTTCTGCCAATTCTTGCACCTGAGATTGTTGATAATTTATATTTATTGTTGGCGCTGCACGATTAATGTCATCTTGATAAATTCTTCCATTTTTATAAACATACCACTGCTCTTGATCAATGGAATACAAATCAAAAAGTCCATCTTTAATTGAGCTACTCGACGGATTATGAGGAATAGCATAAACTATACCCGCGGCTTGACCCAAGGTATAAAACTTATTATAACCAAAAGTATAATTATATAGCTCATTTTTATAAATAACCGAAGGATTATATTCTAAATTTATCAAACCTTCCAGGCTTGCATTCGCAGACAGATCGATCGAATTTTCTATAAGCTCTCTGCCATTAATAGAAACCCATTCTCCAACATCATTCAACTCAAGCATGGACACGCAAGTTCCACGGTAACCATAATAAGTTGAACCCAAGTTTAAATGAAAAGTATTCTGCTCAAAATATTGTAAGTCATAATTTTTCTTAGGATTAATGCTCCTCCCAATCACAGCGGCAACCCTAATATTTCCCGACTGACTCTCACCAAAAATTAAATCATTTACATACATCGAAGAACCAGACTCCCTGGTTGGAAAAATTAATTTCTTGTGAACCCATTGGTCACCTTCTTCAATATAAGAATCTTCATTAACCTCTCCAATTTTTGTATAAGATTCAGTATATTCATTAAATATATTTTTAATATTAGTAATATTATTATCACCAAAAGTTACAACAGCTGTTCCATCATAGTTTGTTTTTATATTATGAGGTCTTGTTCGCAAAAATCCCGAGACAATATGTTTTTTTGTTTCTTCAGGAGTAATAATCCTTTGAATATCAACAGGCCACACAATATCCTCTGGATTATTACCGTCTATGTCTTTATATTTAGTCCATCCATATTCAATTGACTTTTTAATACATATAATATCTGCATTATTATCAACATAAAACAATCTTTGTCCATCTGGACTCAAGCAAACATAAGAGCCTTCATTTCTATAAAATTTTTCGTAATCAGAGCTAGCATCAACATTAACAAATTTGCCATCCATGGCAATCACATTTTTCGCATTATTGAATCCATTGTAATAAGCCCCAGTACCACCTCCTCTTAACACCATTGTTATTCCCAACGAGTATTGAAACTCATCAGCAGCCTTTTGGTTACCCTCCTCCAAAAAACCATTGTAACGACTCGAATCAATTCCAAATGTTTTTTCCCACTGTATCCCACTGTATTCATAAATGGATATTTTTTGAGAGGTTCCGGCAACAATTAAATTATTAAATATACTGTATTCCATCGACTCAGGCTCAAAAAAACACAAAGTATTTCCATCAGAACTAAAGTTAGCAACTAACCCTTTTTCCACAACCTTTTCCACTGTATGGTCTAATTCCCACGACTGAGAAGTATCACTATATTTATAAATTTTAACATCTCCGGCATACTTTAGTTTAAAGGTTGATGGAGACTGTTCGAAATCAATGAATTTTTCAACAGTCCCAGTTTCCTCAATTTTCTGCCAGTCCACTCCAAAAACTTTAGCGGAAATAGTCGAATCGCTTGTTACCGCCGAAGACGAGTATATATTCGTTGTATTTAAACCCTGATTGTATTCATAGTCCGTATTGTATTCTATTACAAACAAAAAATTATTCCCAGAGTATGTTACATAATAATGATCCTCGTATGTTAATACCGCAATTGTATTACAGTCTTCATCACAAGCAAGGTATCTAAATGCTCCATTAAAATCAAGAGACGCGCCAGCATTCCAAGAATCATTGGATTTTGTATACCTAGTAATTGATGAGTTATCTCGAGCAAGCATTGTTAGTCCGTCCGAGCTAACATTTATTTCTTTTGTATTCTCATCTTGAAATGTCTTATTTTCATCTGATTTAACAAAACTATATTCATCTTCTGCTGTTTCTTCATAAGCAAGAATAGCGGAATTTCCATCAGCCCAATCCTTTTTTGAGAAAAACCAAATTGGATTAACGACATTCTCCTCCTTAGAGTCTCCATTGATATAAAACCACACAGACTTATCAGAGGGATCGAGGCTTGAATTAGATATGTATACCCAACCAAGAAATATATGATATACCCAATTACCGAGAGCAGCCAATGGTATTGATCTATTTTCTGTTTCTCCGTATTGTTTATAATGCTGTCTTCCCCATTGTTCTTTTGAAAGTGTTGTGCCGCTAGATGAATATGCATCAAATAAATCAATATAGCTATCCACATATGATACAAAATCTCGGCCGTTCCAATAAAAATCATAACCCCCAAATAGAAACCAATCAGAAACAAACCAATCATCCAAACCCTCAACTCCATTGAGCACTTCAGACAAAACATAATCACCAGCTTTTATTGCGTTTGGATTGTAGTTTTCTTCGATGTTTATTATTTTATATCGTCCATCATTTGTAAAAGAGGATCCATCGATTTTTATTTGTTGACCAATTTTATAGTTGGCCATATTATTTTGCGCATCAAAAAGATAGTATGTTTGCAATCCATTATACAGCGGCCCATTTGGATCCAATGTAAAACGATTAACATCTGAAACTATATATTCTTCTTGCCAAGATATATCATCCTTCGCATAATAATACAAACCATCTGCTTTGTTGTATACAAAATCAAATTTTTTATAATCAACACCAGTTTTATATTCTCCAAGATAATTGGATATGTTTGTAAGGTTTTGCATTATTTTATTATTTGTTTTATTGTTATGCTGCTTTTTGCATACGACCCTTCAGATATTGCAACATTTTGATTTTGAATTTTCCCTTGGCATTGAAAGCGTGAAATTCTCTCTCCGCCCAATGAATACATAAATACATCAACCGCAGAATCTGGAATCGTCGCAGGATTGCTTGTAAATTGCTGATCACCGTATGGATTCAAATTGTCGATCATATCGTTACATTCTATTGTCGCTTCTGAAGTGATTGATTCTACACTCACACGATTTGGCAACGCACCACCAGCATATGTATTGATCGCGGTGTTTTCATTCTCTCTTATTTTGTTACTGATTTTTCTCTCGACATTTATATTGTATCTTAGACCTGCAATCTCAAATTGTTCGTCGCTTTCTTGATTACTTATTTTTACTTGACCAAATGATTTCATGGCATGCGCGAAGTCCACATCTGATTTTGAAAAATATCGGTCAGTTATACTGCTGATTGTACCATATATATCGTATGTTGCATTCGCAACAATCAACTGAAACGGACTCATCTGAAAACTAAAACTCGTAAGAAACATATTATCAAAACCATATCGCCCAACCACATTACCATGTATTGGTGCTTCTGAAATTGTATTTTTTAAATTCGATGGATTGGCTACATCAATCAATTCAAACAATCTATCAACGCTATTCGGAGAAACAACATCAGAAGATATATAAAAAGATATATTCAATTGTCCCTTCAAATTTTGCGTTGGTGCAAAACCTACAAATTCTGTTCGCGCGCCACCAATTGATGCATCATAATCCCCGTATACTTTCTCAACACTCATGCTTGGAGCGATTGATAGATTCGCAGAGTTGACCATAAGATCCTTGTTGTTCAAGGTGATCTTGCCATCTTCAAATCTTAAAAAAGGTCGCGCCATAATCAAAGTTCGTTGTGATACGATTCGTAACTTTTATACGACAAAGATATATTCATTTCGCCGTCGATGGTGCTATTCAAACTTTCACTTATTAGACGTACATTCTTGCCTACAAAACTATTGATAATATCAGAGTGATCATTGGCATCGCAAATTTGTATAGTCACATCGCTTCGCGGTGCGGCTTGCAGTCGATCTTTAATTTCGCGCATTTCATATTCATTTGCAATCATTGTTACAGTGATATCTGTTTCAATTGGATATTGTGTGTCCATCTGAACGGGTTCTAATTTTGGATCGCTAACAGTTTCTCCGGTTTGCCAAGTCACAGTATTTCCTTTACTCAATGCATAAACAGGTACAATATTTATTGACCGACTATAACTAAAATCAACAACAGCATCTACAGTAAAATCACTCACAATCAATTTTATACTTGACTGATCAGGATATTGTATAATTTGGTCTTCATGAATAATAACATTTTCAAAAGGCTTGAAAACAAAAGCATCTTTTCCAAGATATGCTCTCTTCAATGAGCCGCGCCTTCTGAAACTTGTTGTTTCGGGAAGCGATTGATACACATCGTACTGTATAGTCAATGAAGCATCATTCCACTGAGCGGTAACATCCGATCCATTTAAATATACAATTGCAACAGTATAACTACCATCAACTTCAAAAGGATAATATTGATGCGATTGATTTACTACATAAGTTGATCCACTTGATACATTCTTTCCAAGATCGCCATATACAGTTATATCAGTTTGTATGTCTGGTACATTTCCAACACTGCATGTTACATTGTATCTTGATACCCTACCTTTTGTAAAGCCAAAGCCTTTGGTGTCATTGTCGTACATGATAACACCATCAATTTCTGCTTCGTCGTAGATGTATTTTCCTAGCGAATTGATTTCCAATAGTGGATCTTTTCCCACCATTTTTCGATTGATACTAAAATTTCCTTGTAGTGGCGCGTCACTCACAGCATCAATAAAACCAACACCCGCCACGCGAATTGGTTTTTCATTTATACCATAACTTCCATCAACACTTTGTACTCCCAGCAATCGATGACCATTTATCACTACAGTTTGTTCGTAATTCGAGTAGCTCATTATTCACTCAATAATCCCCCTGGACGTTGTTCTTCTACAATAACAGATAATACTTGTTGTTTTATTTTGTCGGCGAGTGCAAGTGAACCTTCTTGATTTGCACTGCCTGCCGCGACATCAACACCTCCTCGATCAGAAGATTTGCTTTCTCCTTTTACAGATCCACCTTCGATATTAACCGAGATATTTATATTGTTTGTGTTGCCGCCAGATCCAGAAGTTTCTGAATTATCTGCAACTTTTTCGATCGGTCCGCCGTCATTAAATTTTCCTGCGTTTATACGATCAAGCATTGGACGACCAAGCTGACGAGCACTGCTTGCACGAATAACATACTCTCCTTCGCTGAGCATTGCAGGAATTTGGTCGATACCAGGAGCGCCCGAGATGTATCCACCGCTGGCGTATTTACGAATTGGTCCGCCGTAGTAATTTTCATCTGGCCGAGTAGGATTAACCCAATTCGTATAGCCAGCCCCCTTACCAGTATTTATATTATTCATTCTAGCCACAGCGCTCGGCAGACCTTTTTTCGCATTAATCAATAATTGAGAAGCGTCCATTCTGCTTAGGTTTTGACTTTTCATTAATGACTCAACCTGACCAGAACTAACTCCAGCTTTTGCTAGCAGCTTGGGAGCTTGTGGGCCAAATTTATTCATCATTCCGGTAGTTATTCCAGCCATCGCAACACTACCAATCAAACTTATAATTTGATTTACTCGAGCATTTCTTCGCGCGGCTGCTTCTTTTGCTTTTTGTACAGCCTCTTCTTCTTTGCGTCTTTTTTCTTGTAGAGCACCTTCTATCTGAGATGCATCCTCTTTGAGTCCTACATTTTCTCCCCTACCATAAAAAGCTCCAGTCATTTTTTTGCTTTGGTATGCGCGGCCAGATTTGTATTGAAAGCCCTCTAATTTTCCTCCATTGCTAAAACCAGGAATGCGGCCTCCAGCATTGAGTCCGTGCATAAATGCACCGCCGTATTTGTTTACTGCATCGCGACCCATGATATACTCGCCATTGCTAACCATTGCGGGTACGCCACCTCCTTGAGAATATCGTCTTACATTTCCGCCGCGAGAGAATGGAAGCATAGCAACAATATTTGATGCGGCTTTTTGCATCATTGCTTTTTGTATCATTTGCAGAAAACTGATACCTGCGTCACGCAGAGCGTCTCCAATATCTTTTGCGCCGCTCAGACCTTCGCTCATCGCGGTGGCTAATCCGTCAGCAAAAGCACCAGGAATTTTTTCGGCAAGCTCGTAGTCCATATATTCTACTTGCTCGCGCACTTTCGCCATACCATCACTTATTCCATTACGAAACGCACCTGGTCCAGTTTGGCGCTCGCGAATTGCCTTTAATCTTTTTTCTTCTATTGCTAATAATTCTTTTTCGGCGGCGATTTCTTTATCGGTTTCGGCGTTTATGTTTTTTGTTCTTTGTTCTATTTCTTCTAATTTTTTAGACCTTTCATCAATTGACTTTTGAAGACTTTGCATTTCCTGCATATCAAATGGATTAGCTCCGAACGCTTCTTGCATAGTTTTTAGCTCTTTAAGCCTTGCTTCGGCCTGATCAGTTGGTTCAATTTTAGCCTTCTCAAGCTCTTGATCTTTTAATGCTTGAGTTCTATTTTCTTCAAGGGTTTTTATTTTTTCTTCCATTGCAAATCTTTTCTCTCCGATTTGAAATGCTTCTTGTTGTTCGCGGGTTTGATAGCTAGGGCCTATTCCAGCAAGTCTTTTTGCGGAAGCTACTCGAGCATCTATTCCCCTGATTTTCTGGGAAGATCTAACATCTTCGGCGCTCATTCTTTTGTCGCGCTCCAAGTCTGCAATAAGCTGCTTTCGATCAGCAAGTATTTGATTTATTTTTAATTCATTAGAGGCTTGTTCTTTAGTTAAGTTTTGTTGTTTTTTTAGGGTGTCAAGTTGATTATCGTAAATTAATCCTCTGTTGGTAAGAATTTCATTTGCTTTTTGATCGCTCAAACCAATCCTCATAAGAATTTTTTCAAGCTCCTTATATTCCATACTTGCCATTTTGGACGTTAAATCCATTAAACTCTTTCCGGACGGATCTTCGTCTTTAAATAACTCCCGCTTTAATGCGTCCTGCAGAGATACATTTTGGCCGATATCCTGCATAATTCCTATTTTCAATTCGCTCTCTGCTTTAGCTGCGCCAGACTCATAAGCCTCAGAGGCCTTCAATAAACTTTTATTGTATTTCATTTGAGCTTTTTGCTGCTCAGTCATTAACCCGCCCATTAACTTCTCTTGTGTATCAAGCAGGCTAGACTGTTCTAAAAACTTTGACTTGATATTAAACTGAGCATCAGATGCAGCTTTTTGGGCTTGAATTTGTGCTTTTTGTAGGTTGAGCTGGAGAATGATTGCATTCTTTTGGGCGGTTTTCTTATCAAGATATTCTTTTTCTATGCGGGTAATTTCCTCGGAGAGATTTGCTTGAATTGCAGCCTCATCTGCTTGAAATTCCTGTTCCCCAATTTTTATTTTTTGTCCCTTTAATATCTTTGAATATTTTTCTTTACTTAAATTATCTACAAGCCCACCTTTTCCTTCTCCAAAATTAAAACTAAATGGACCTTTTTCGTTTTCTATTAAATAATCAATTAATTTATTCCTAACCTCTTTGCTTGCGCCGACCTGTTGAGGACCTGCCCCAATTTGAGTTTTTGCCTGTTTTTGAAACTGTTGAGACTTTTTTATATTTTCTATTGTTTTATTCAAAGCTCCCAAAGGCCCCGTTTGCTTATATAAAAAGGTTGCGAGCTCATCGATATTCATTCCTTCTTTATAACCTTGTCGTGAAGAGTAATGTCGAGCTTGTTTTTGTAGTGCTGCCATCGATTGAGCCGTTTGTTCTTCTGTAAGATATTTGGTTCCTCTTTGTGGTTTAAGAAAGTAATCTTCGAGCCCTTGATCTACAGATTTTCCCTGTGAGGCTAATTCTGAAATAGATGGTGCCTGTTTTTGAGATGAGCCCATTATACCAAAAGCTTTACGAAGGCCTTCTGCGACTGTATTAGAACCAGTCAACCCTATATCTTTTAAATTCTGTTGTGAAAGCTTAGTCGAAGAAAGTCTAGACGTCAACTCTTCTCCTTGAGCTATACTTAGAAAACCTTGAGACATGGATTGTTTTTGAGTTTTAATTCTCTCTTCTTTTTCTTTTTTTATAGCTTCTTTGCTTTCGTTTAAAGCTCCGATCCAGCCAGTTATAGCACCAACGGCACCTCCTACGGCAATACCTAATGGACCAAGCATCATGCCCATCGAAGCTCCTGTTGCCGCACCTGTTAACGCCCCACCTGCAGCGTAGCCAAATCCTCCTTTGGCGGCCCCGCCTCCCTGCAAAAGTCCTGCGAGCATAGGAGCTCCTATCATTAAACCCATGCCCCCACCTCCAGCTAAAGACTTACCCACTCCTGTACCCTCAAACCATTTGCTTGCTGCAGAATATTTTCCAACCAAACCACCTTGTCTTTTACCGCTTTTCTTAATCTCTTCTTCTCTTAAATTTATTGCGCTAGCTAATTGCTCTTCCTCTAACTCCAAACGCATTTGTGCATCATTTAATTGAATAGAGCCTCGCTCTAAGGATATGATTTGTTTTTTATAGTTGTTTACGTTTTTTCTTAACTCTTTTATTTCCTTATCTAAATATTTTACGTTTTCATTCTTTTTACCAAAGACGGATCCCATAAAATCCCCAACTGCATAATTAGGCACAAATCCATTTGCACCAAACACATCGCGCAAACCATTTGGTTCATCATATGTATTGGTTACGCCGAGGCCGAGGGGGTTACCCTTGCTCATGAGTGCGCTGTGCGATCCTACGCGAATTTGTGAGACAGGAACACCGGCAGCTTTTTCGCGGCCTATTGCATCAGATAATGGATCGGCGAAGTTGGGAATAAAACCTGCCGCAGCGGTTTTTAAAAAAGTCTGTTTTCTACCAAACTCCTTTATAAGTTTATCATAAAAAGATTTTCTATTGCTGTTTGATGTAGAATTATTTTTGTAGTCAGCAAGCATCATATTAGCGCTAAACCCAGTAAATATCTTAGATAACTTTCCAGCGTCAGCTCTACCTCTCACATCGAAATCCCCTTGATTTTCTGCTGGAGAGTCAGCAGAGTAGCCTAAAGCAGCATTTACTGCGCTTTCAAAAATAGCTCCAGTCGCAGCACTCAAAGCTCCCTTTGTACCCTCCGCTTTCTTAAAAGCCGTGTCAAACTCAGCTCCAGTTATAGCATTACCACCAATAAGACTTGCTATACTGGTTGCATAACGTGCCCCAATTTTTTTTGAACTTCCAAATATTTCTGAATGCAGAGAATCTGGTCCATCTTTATCTTTAAGATTTAGCCTATATACAGGCCATATCAGTTTATTTTTCCCAGTTCCATATTTAGCGCTGCCGCCTCCCCTATCTTCGGGAGGGACAAGCATTGCGGCCTTGGCTTGAGCCAGAGCGTTTTGTATATATTTTTCATTTTTTAATTTCTTCTGGAACTCTGCAAAGCTTTTTGAGCCAGTTCCATATAAATCGCTAGTAGCACTAAAAATAGTTTTCTGCTCAGGAGCAACACCCTTCCCCCAGGCTCCCTCAAGTATTCTCTGATTACTTGGATCGTTCCATTTTTTTCCACTTAATGCTACTTTTTCTAACGCTTGATACCTTAAAGTATTTAAATTTGCTCCAGCATAATTTGGTATATACCCACCTGCAGCATATGGATCGAATCCATGTATGTTACCAAATGCTTGTTGGTAGTTTTGCCCAGCTTTGCTGGATTGTGGGGGCATGATTGCGGGTTGTTTAAAGCCTGCGAAATTTTTGACTGTTTCTGCGCTGTTGTATATAACCGAGCCCTCGCCAGGCATATTCATTGTGCGAATACTTCCTGCGGCATATCCACCCCGTGCAGCTTGAGCGCGCTCTGGATCTGCATAATTAGGAATGTGTCCGTATGCCCGACGCCTACCTTGAGTCAATCCTGGACCATATCCCTTCGTATATAAAGTGCTTGCTAATTTTTGACTTACAGCATTTAATCTTTCTGCTTCCGCGGTCTGCATTTTAAGCAAGCCAAGCAATATTTTTTCTTTTTCAGTTCGAGAAATGTCGGTGCGTAACATCTCTTTTCCAAGAGCAGCGTTTTGACCAATGAGTGCAACCAAGCTTGTTTGAATCGCCTTTTGTTTTTGAGCTTCGCTTGTAACACCAATCAAAGAACTTAAACTTTCTTTGGTGAATTTGGCTGCAGTCATAAACAACTTGACAAATACAGTTGTTAAAACCACCAAGCCTGGCCCAGTAATTACATTACCCAAACCTTTTAAAAATCCGTTTGCAAATTGATTTCCTGCGCTTTCTCCGTCGCCTAATATATCTGATGCGCCTTCTGCCAAACTTTTAACAGTATTTAAAATCTTTTCCATTCCAGGAGCAAGCATCAATTCTCCGATTTGAACACTCAATTGTTTGATTGCATTACCTGTTTCTCCTGCCATTGCGGCCATAGTGTCACGTAACTGTTCATTTTTTTGTATAGCTTCGTCGGTAGCGTTCGCAGATATTTGAGTAGCATTTGCAAGTATACCATTTTGTTTTGCAGCGTCACTCAACACAGCTTTTAAAATATTGATATGAAACAATCCACCCATGGTTTGAGTGATTTGTGCTTTTTGAGCTTCACTAAGAGTATCAAATGTATTGGCTAGATCAGACAGTATTCGCTTTGCGCCAATAGTATTTCCCTCGAGGTCACGAACTGCAATGCCTAAATTTTCGAGTTGATTGAGTGTGTCGGTACGACCTGTTTTTGTGAAAATAGTTTTCAACGCATTACCAATAACCGCACCACCACGAGCGGTTTGTTGCTGTGCCGAGGTAACAATACCAATCAGTTCATCGATATCAACACCTGCACTTTTTGCTGCCTGACCAGTACGCGAAATAGCAGCCGCGAAATCTTCTGCGCTTACCGCGAATTGAACATCAACCGCCGCAAACTTACTAACAAGCTGAGTAGTGTCTTTGATTTGATTGCCGTAAGTATTCATTGCAGCAGTCAATGACTTCACCGCTTCGGCCGAATCCATGCCAGTCAATCGAGTCAGAACCAGAGCATCTCGAGTTCGTTTTAAAGTTTCTTCTACCGCCAAGCCTTGGCGAGCATATTCAGTAGCAGCGTCGGCAGCAACTCGGAATGCTGCACCAGTTTCCTTTGCAACCTTGAATAAACCATCACCAAATTGTTCAAGATTTTGATTGCTCAATCCCATCACCACATTGATATCGGCAAGAGATTTTTCTACCTGCACAAGGTTGCGCACCATTCCTTTGAATGCATCTGCAACACCATTGATGATCGCCATACTAGCACCGAACGCCAAGATACGAGCATTCGCAGCTTCCATTGATTTGCTGAACTCGTCAGCGGCGCGTTTCATGTTGCCCAGCGGCTGGGTCGCGCCCTTGTCATCAACTGTAATTTTGATGGGTTGTCGGCGAATTCTATTTATAGCCGCTTGTACCGCCGCTTCTAGCGGCTTGGTATTACCGTGTACGTCAAGATCTATCGCCATATTACCTTATTCCTTGTTCAAGGTAATAATACACTAAATTTTAAGTCACACCATGCAATTTCATCAAATCTTCCATATTTAATGTTCCGCCTTTTTTCTTTGCCTCTTCATGTAGACTCACTGAACCAGATGGTTTTTTGACTCCGAGACGCTCGTAATCTTCTTTTTTGGCACCTACGATTGTGCCGCCATCTCCTTTGTCTAGCTTGTCTTTTGCTTTGTCGCGCTCTTCTTTTGAGCTGCTACCAAACTCAATCAATTTCGCGGGATCTTTGCGTATCGATTCTGGAATATTTTCATTGTTATCAAATATATTTTTAAATACTCTAGTATATACTATTAATCTAATTTGATTGTATGTCAATTCACAAAATGGTTTTCCATAGAATTGCATGCTATCTTCTGCGAATCCAAGATACGGATGATAAAAATCTTCGAGTATTGTATATTGTATACCTTCTTCGCTGAAACTTTCGAATAGTTCATTGTATTTTAATACTACTTTTTTTATGTCGTGGCTTTCGAGCTCGTCGTATTCGTCTTGCGTAAACAATTGCTCGGTCAGCTCTTGGTTTTTATAAAAAGATTTGATGATATAAAAATCATTCAATCTATCTTTCGCGTATCGTTCGCATGTGTTACCAACAAGTTGTATTTTTTGTGCGGTTTTTTCGTTGAGTAGTTTCGTTTCTTTGGAGATGATACTTTTTTGTCGTTCGACATCTGCTTTGAGTATCAGTTTGTTTAATGTTGTTTTTAAATTTTCAAGATAAAGAGTTTTCTCGGTGATTACTTTTTCGTCGGCATCTGTCCATTGACCCTCTTCTTTTAGATACGCAAGCATTTCTGCTTCTGTGGGCACGCCTCTACGTTGCGCGCTTTGATAATACTTTTCCTCGATCTCTTCGAGTTCCACCTGATCGTGCGGGGTCAGGTGTTTGATGTATACAAATTCGCCGTCTAGAAGCGTTGTGGTATAGCCGCGAACAACGTCTCTAAAGATTCGTCTGCGCCTCGTGGTTTCCACGCATTATACTTTTCCTTCTTCGATGTCGCGGTCAAGCTTTTCGAAGTCGTCGCGCAGAACTGCTCCACTACTATAGTACCAAAAACTATACAGCGCCGCAATCTTTCCACCAACAATATCATACAATTCATCACCTTCTTCTTCCATCTCGTAATAACCCTGCAACTTTTGCTCGAAATCATTTCCTTCAAACATAGGAGTTGTTTTTTCTTCGTCTCCTTTTTGCAAGAATGTAAGATTAAGAATATACCACTGTATCACTTTATTTTCAGCTCGTACATCAGCAGTATGATTAAATAAATTAGAATAGGATGTTTCAACATTGATAATGTCTTTGCGCAACTCGGCGATTTCGCCAGTAATTTCTTTGAGTCGCGCAAGATCCTCTTCGGTTTGATCGCTCTTTAAATTTTTGCGCTCGCTTTCTTGAGACAGTTCGCCATACTTGACATACATTTTGGTGAGAGCTTTTGCATCTTCCTCGGCGAGCAATCCGCCAGTGTCGCTGTATTTTTTCGCAAGCATTGCTTTGGTGAGAATACCTTTCTTGATGCACTGACTCATCTCAACACTAAACTCAAGCTCGGCTTCTTCGATCTGACGTCGAGTTGGTTGCTTCATGATCACACGATACGGTGTCTTTTCGCTCACCTCTTTGGTGACTGACACCTCTTCTTCTTCGCCAGTCTCAGGATTTTTGACCTTGCTGGTTTCGGTGCGTTTTACTTTCTCTTCTTTCTCAAAGATAAAGCTGTAAATTTCACGCATTTTTTTGCGCGTATCATCCATTGTTGGAAGCGGTTGTTCTAATGTTGTTTCTGCCATGACTATTTAAATGTAAAACCTATAATATAATTATCTATTTCTCCCTCGATATTTCTAATTGTTTCGTTACCAATATCTAGAGTACGCTTGCGAAGATGTTGTAATTTGTCTTCGTCAAAGTAGTCGGCTTGATCGATCAGAGGCACACACCCTTCGGGTAAATTTTGCCTCAGCTTGTTGAAATGAATTTCATGCTCCTTATGGAGATCTTCCAACATCATAAGAAATCCCTTAAAAAGAGACACCGTGTTCCGTTGGCAGCATTTTCTAAAAATGTCCTCTGCGTTCATATATACCTTATACCTTACAATCAAGTACACAAAAAATTTTCTTTAGTGTAAAACTATATATGGCTGAATTTTTATCATCTTCTCAACGCGCCAGCATTGCTGCTAATCTACTTGATCTTCACGATACATTTGGACGAGAAATAATTGTATACAAAGAAGCACAAAAAGTAATCATCAGCACCGATCCAAACTATAACTATTTATATAAAAACGCAGGAGCACAAAATCAAAGCGTACAAAATGTACCCGTCAAAAAAGTATTCAAAGCAAGAATTCGATACGATACCGATCGCAGTCTAGAATATTTTGGCGAAACAGACACTCAAGTAAAAGTCAATCGAGTTGATCCAAACAGTATGGTGCGCGTCAAATTAAAAATAGAAGATTATGAATATATAAAAGACGCAAAACGCGTCGAACTTGATGGCAGAATGTTTCATGTTGAGTCGGATCCACGACCACACGGACTGTTTGATGTAATTCAATTTGTTACTCTATTTTTACGTCCAATCGAAGCAAATGCCAAATCGACTCAATAGATCTGTTAAAACCGCGATTCACAAACAACTGATCGGAAATAAACAACTGATCAATCAAACGCGTCTATTAATAGAAAAACAATTCAAAACTATTCACACAAAATTTATGGCCGACTTTGAGTCGCATCCTGT
>CEOO01046184.1_pt1 | contig 17744 bp, 16 predicted proteins | sample 530321 | NCBI WGS metagenome assembly CEOO01 (sample SAMEA2619927, study PRJEB7988) | marine metagenome | biome: marine biome (ENVO:00000447); feature: surface water layer (ENVO:00002042); material: "saline water (ENVO:00002010), including plankton (ENVO:xxxxxxxx)" | depth 5 m
ATTTCTAGATACCCTGCTCCTGTATCTCCATACAAACCAACAGCATGTACTTCATCACAATATGTAATAGCAAAATATTCTTCTGCAAGATCTATTATTTCTTTTGCTTTGCTTGTATATCCGTCCATACTGTACACACTTTCAAATACAATACAGGCTGTGCCTTCTACTTGAGCTAGTGCTTTTTCCAAACTTTCCATATCGTTGTGTTCAAATATGTGTTTTGGTCTACCACTATGATTCATACCCTGAATAAGACTTGCGTGATTTTTGCTGTCACTAACAAACTCTATGTCTTTTACTATTTTACTAAGTGCTATCAGTGTCCACTCGTTGGCAACGTATGCACTGGAGTATAACAAAGACGACGGTTTGTTGTGTAATTTCGACAGTTCGTATTCTAGTGCAACATGATAATGACTGGTCCCGCCTATGTTTCTAGTACCACCACTACCTGCTCCTGTTTGATCCAATGCAGTATGCATTGCATCTAATACAACTTTGTGTTGGCCCATACCTAAATAGTCATTGCTACACCAGTTAACAATGTTTTTTATATTGTAAGGGCCGTAGTAAATTGCTTGTGGATACTCTCCACGTTCTCTAAGTATATCGTTGAATACCCTGTAATTACCACTATTCTTTAAGTTGCTGATAACGTCTTGGAACTTGTTTTTGTCTATCATGATATTCTTTATACATCTCTTTATCAATGTGAGTCCATGATCCAAACCATGTACTTACAGTAAAGTATCCCATTTCATTGAATTCTCGTTGAACGGCATTGTAGTCTTTTATCCATTCTCTAATGTACTTTAGCATAATTATATTTATAGTTAATCTTGACAAGAAAGATTTTTTAATATATACTTTACAAAATAGGAGTCAATAATGCATATCGTCACAGGCGCGGCTGGGTTTGTAGGGAGTAATCTAGTTGCACATTTAAACAAGCAAGGACACACAGATGTGTTATTGGTAGACACTTTATCTATGCACAAAACTAAAAATTTAGCAGGATTAATTTTTGAAGACTTTATAAGTCCTAGTGAACTATTAGAAATAAACATAGACAAAACTGCCGTTGTGTGGCATATGGGTGCTAATAGTAGCACAAAAGAAACTGATTGGGATAAAATATATTCTAGCAATGTAGACTATACAAGAAAACTAGTAAGCAAATGTAATACAATGGTTTTTGCCAGCAGTGCAAGTGTTTATGGGGATAATATTGATACTCAAGAGCATCAAGTCAACGAAGCTCCTAAAAATTTATATGCTAGTAGCAAACTTATATGTGATAATATTTTTAGAAATACTGTTGGTTCCAAAATACAAAGCTGGAGATTTTTTAATGTATATGGAAATAGAGAAAGTCACAAACAAGCTATAGGCATGGGAAGTCCTTATACTAATTTTGTTAAACAAGCAAAAGATACAGGCGTAATTAAGATATTTGAAGGCAGTGACAAAGTACAACGTGACTTTGTTTGTGTTGAAGATGTAGTTCATATTATGTATGATTGCTTACAACATGACGAAAGTTTTATTTGTAATCTTGGCACAGGAACAACATATACATTTGAGTATTGGGCAAAACTTATTGCTAGTCACTATAATGCAGTAATAGAATATATACCAGTGCCTGATGATTTAAAAGGCATTTATCAAATGTACACATGTAGTAATAACGACCAACTTGATACACTTATTAACTATGATTTTCAATCTCCAGATGAATTTGTTGAGGCTAATTTGTGATTGTAGTTATTGGTGATATTATCATAGATGAATATGTTTATGGTACAAGCACAAGGCTTAGTCCAGAAGCACCAGTGCCAGTTGTAAAGCATGAAAAGACAGAACGTAAATTGGGCGGAGCAGGAAATGTATACAACAATATAAAAAGCCTTACAGATGATGTAACACTTATTGGTTATAGAAATGATACTACAGATTGGCCCGTTGAACTTTTTTGTACACATATGCCACTCAAACAGAGAATATATGCTGACAAACACTATGTAACCAGAATTGACAGAGAACAAACAATAGACAATAGTACATTGTTTGATTATGTAAAAAAACGTGTTCATAATTGTACAGTAGTCATAAGTGATTATAACAAAGGAACAATACAAGATCCGCAACGTTTGATAAAGATATTAAAAGACAATGGCTGTTATGTAATTGTTGATCCTAAACAACATTTAGATTTGTATGCAGGCGCTGATGTAATTAAACCCAACAAACAAGAATATGAAGAATACAACAATGGTGTTGATACAGACATGGTTGTTACTTTAGGTGCAGATGGATACATGATAAATGGTACACATTATCCAACACAACAACAAGATGTATATGATGTTACCGGAGCAGGCGATACATTTTTAGCAGTGATGTCATACTTCTTAGACTTTGGAGAGAGTTTAGAGTTTGCTTGTGAAATGGCAAACAAAGGTGCTGGCGTAAGTGTACAACACAATGGTGTATATGTAGTTCATTGGAAAGACTTAGATCCTCGTCCTACAGTTGTGTTTACAAATGGTTGTTTTGATTTATTACACAGAGGACATGTTGAAATGCTTAGAGCCAGTAAGGCACTTGGCGAGCATCTTGTAGTAGGATTAAATACTGATGCTAGTGTTAAAAGATTAAAAGGTGATACTAGACCAATCAATAACGAGACTGATAGAAAAGTAGTGTTGGAAAGTTTGGATTTTGTTGATGAAGTTATTTTGTTTGACGAAGACACACCACAACAACTAATAGAAAGAATACGCCCTGATATTATAACCAAAGGCGGTGACTACACTATTGATACTGTAGTAGGTAATGAACTTGCAAAAGTTGTAATTATACCAACTGTAGAAAATCAAAGCACTACAAATACAATCAAAAGGATAGTATTATGACACGATTAAAAGGTGAACAACCAAAAGGTTGGGGTAAAGAACTGATATTTGCGACCACAGACAAGTACTGTGGTAAACTAATGTTTTTTGATAAAAAGGGTGCAAAATTTAGTATGCACTTTCATAAAGACAAAGACGAAAGTTGGTATGTGCTGAATGGAAGTTTTACATTACACACACTTGATACAAAAACAGCAGACATGGAAACAACAATACTAACCAAAGGTGAAACTTGGCGTAATGAGCCTTTGTTGCCCCATCAACTTATAGCAATGGAAGATAACAGCATTATCATCGAAGTAAGCACACCAGACAGTGTTGAAGATAATTATAGAATTGCAAAAGGTGACAGTCAGCAATGAATACACTTTGGGTATTTGGTGATAGTTTTGCTAGTGATAAAAACCATTGGTATTATTACAATAACCAAGGAGACGAATGGAAATGTCCAGACTGGTTTTGGCCCAATCAATTGGCAAACAAACTTAATTGTAATTTAAAATTAACAGCGTTACCTGGCGTAAGCAACGAATGGATTTCACATCAGGTGAGAACAAAACTAAACAACCAACACTTTCAACAAAATGATTTCATTGTAATTGTTACTACACAACCAGATAGAAGATGGTTGATGCCACAACACCCAAGTCTTGCAAACATTTACATAAACAATCTCGACAAATACTTAACACGCAGACAATATAAAGCAATTAATTTGTACAAAGAAGAATTTTTAGAACAACATCAATTTCTAAGTCAAATTTATTACGAACAATTTTTAACATGGATTCACAGTGTGTTAAAACCTTATCGTTATTGTTTATTACCAGGATTTGATAGCACTAGACTACATCATGTGTGTAATGAATGGTCAATGGTTAATGCCGAAGAAGCTGAGTTTGTAAAAGGTGCAGATGATAAAGATATGGTCGAAAAAATATGGGCGGGTGCTGATAAAAGATTATGCCATTTCAGTAAAAACAATCATGCTGTACTGTCAGATAAAATCGTAAAATTCTTTTACAAAAACGAACTAATAGATTTTAGCACAGTATTTTCACAAAACTTGTTTACTTGTGATAAAGACCTTGTTGATTACACAATAGAATCGTAAGGAAACTTTCCTTCATATTTGCTACACCTAGGTTGTGCAGTACATTCTCTACAATGTGGTAATCTAATGTTTACCCCGTCTTTTGTTGTGTTGTTTCCATCATATGCATAACCATTTGCGTCCCATTGCATGTTGTTTACTTTGTGCATATCTCCTACAGTCTTTACACTGTCTACAACCTTTTTATCTACTTCAGGATGACAGTTTTCATGCCAATAACTTATAACACTAGGTATCTTTTTGCTGTCATATTTTCCTTCGGGTGTTGTTCCAAAAAATATAAAATTTTCACAAGCACCTCCATCTAGCCATGCTTTGTCATTCTTTTCGTTATAGTGTATTGCACGAGCAGGGCAGGCATTAATGCAATCATAACAGTCAGTACATTTTTTCCACATATTGTGTTGAATTTTTTTGCTCTTATCTGGTATGTTAGTAATTTCTGTTTTAAATCCTACCATTGCAAAATGACAATCAAAACCAAATTTATAACTGTATACTAATGTATTTCTTGCTCTTACTCCTAGTCCACTAAGTATAGCCGCTTCTTTGTAGTTGGTGTACATTGGATACCAACCCATAATATTGCTTTTTTTAATTGTGTTTATAATTTCTTTATAAAAACTATAGTCCCAGCTTTCTCCAAACTTGCACATAACAATGCCGTGTGTAATGTCAGGAAAATGAATACCATTTGTAAAATCTCTACCAAATACATGATACTTGGCTTTTATAGGAGACATACTGGCTTGAAAAGTATCTTCACGTGATAGATATGCCATATCCCAAGTATCATCAAATAAACTTTGAAACTCTGTAAAATCAACTGCCATTTTTTGCTATCTCAATATAATAAGCAAAGTCAGAGTGTAAAATACTATTTGCAAAATTTGTTATTTCCAAATTATTCTTTTCAAGCATATCTGTAAACGTGTCTGGTGTACTGCCGGTTATATTTTCCATCAACATTATTTTACCATCTTGGGTAAGATAATCATTTACAGTATTAAAGAAGTCTCGATGAATATCCCAATTTAAATCTCTCATCTTTCTTGGCTCATGCTCGTTTACTTGGAGATCATCTCTCCAAGCTGGAACAGTAAAATTAAAATGAGGAGGATTTGCTATGATAAGATCAAATTTTTGTTTTGGAATATTTTTAAAATTATCTGACAGATAAAATTTGCAGTCTAAATTGTTTACTTTAATGCTATCTAAAATTACAGACTGTGCATGTTTACTAATGTCACTGAAAGTTATTTGTTTTGTAAGTTTTGAATGTAGTGCCGCAAAACCAAAATATCCTGGACCACAGCACCATTCTAAAGTATTTGTAAATTGTCTACCTTGTGCAAAATGCAAGAAGCAACTAATAGCATCTTGAACTGTTAATGCACCATATCCGTCTGTCTCAGGATTAGTAGTAACAGTGAAGTCTCCGACTTTTATGCTATTCGATGAAGTTTCCAAAATACAATAACTTTCCAAATTCAGGTAGATAAAGATATTCTATATCACTTTGTTGCAAAGTATTGAAAGCATCATCTAGTGTTTCAACAAGAGGTTCTCCTCCTAAATTGAAACTGGTATTAAACACAATAGGAACACCTGTTTGTTTTTTAAACTCACTGATCAAATTGTAGTAGTTTTCATTTTCTTCTTTTTTTACAGTTTGAATTCTACAAGTATTGTCTACATGAATAATACATGGTATCTTTTCTGCTACACCTTCTTTACAATTGACTGCATACATCATGTGAGGACTATCTTCCATACCACGCAAATCAAACCACTCATGCACGTCTTCTGCAAGTATTGTACCTGCAAAAGGTCTAAAGTATTCCCTACGTTTTACTTTGTTGACATGATCTTTACCATCTGGGTCTCTAGGATCATACAGTATACTTCTGTTACCCAATGCCCTTGGACCACTTTCACTTCGTCCTTGGAACATAGCAACAATATTCTTCTCTGTGATTAATTTTACTACATCACTATGACTTGCATCTGAAATTTGACATTCATACTTGGAAACTAAATTATCAATATCCTTTTGTTTGTAATTGTAATCTGGTCCTAAGTAAATGTCTCTACCTCTTCGCATTTCATCTCTAGTTGTTTCGTGATATCCCCAAAGAGCAACTCCGATAGCATTTCCGGCATCACTACTAATTGGTTCAACATATAGATTGATTCCTTTTTCTTTCATTAATGCTTCTTGTAGATAATGATAGTTAGCAACACAATTTAATGCATAACCTCCCGACAATACAACATTTTTTCTGCCGGTCATCTCTACCGCTGATAAAATATAATTCATCGCCATAAATTGTGTTTCCATTTGACAAGCATATGCTAAATCTCTTCTGTCTTGTCTTAGTGTCACATCTTCATCTGGATTGCGATGCTCATATTGCAAAGCAGGATAAATTCTATAATTAACACTTGCACTGTTTGGATATGTAGGTACTATAATATTATTATTTGCTAGTCCATAATAACTACCTTGTTCAAACAATGCAGGAATATCGTCATTGGGTTTACCATAAGGAAACAATCCCATTGTTTTACCAGCTTCAATTGCTTGAAATCCACAATACTGTGTAACTGCTTCATAAACTTTAACAATACCAGCTCTATTGCTTATCATATTAATATATTTGTTGCCTAGTTCTCCAAATTTTTTCTCAGCATCTTGGTCATGCATTATGTGAGCACATGCAGGATCTCTTGTTGCAACATGTTTGAATTTTGTATTGAACTCTGCAGGATATTCGCAATCAATAATAGATTCCACTTCCCACATAACATGCTCTTCTGGTCTACTAAAAATATCATTGCTCCAAGTTGCTCCTGATACAGATCCTGCTCCGTCAATGATAACTGCAACTGCATCATCAAAGCCACTTCTATAAAAAGCACATGCGGCATGTGTTTTATGGTGTTGCCAAGCCATATCAGTAACTTGAGGATGATTATATAATGATTCAGGTTTCCTGTCGATCAAACCTAACTTTCTAAAAATTCCACTGTAAACATCATCACCTGTGTAATCTATAGTCATTTTATCGTCACTGTCTAATGGTGTTGTATGACTAATGTAAACGTGATCAACCTTATCGGTATAATCTAATATCTTATAAATGCCTGCCATTGGCATTCCATCATATTTTTGTCTCGAAAGTCTTTCTTCTTCAATATTGAAAACAATTTTACCGTCTTTTAAAAGACAAACACTTGCGTTGTGTCCTCTACTGAGTCCAACAATATAACCTGATTCGTATCGTTTTCTGTACATATGTTCTCCGTTACTTTCTACGTCTTTTAGATTTCTTAGAATTTTGTTGCTGATTCAAATAATTTTGAAAGTTTTGTGTAAGTGGTAATTGTGTATTTGTATTTGTATTATTTGGTCCACAACAACTATCTCCTTGATTGGGATTTGCCAATGGTAACTGTTGCGGTGCTTTGTTTTTAGGCTTGCCTAATTTTTTTACAACGCTATCAATTATTTCATCAAATACATCATCTTCAAAAATCATTAGATCTTCATTATCACGTTCTAATGCCCAATCCATTGTAACTCTGAAAGGCATATACTGTCTTTTTTCTTTACCTGCATCAATTACTGTAAATTGACTGTTTCCAGGATATGTAATGTTTTCAGGAAAAGTGCTTCCTATTACTACCGTTGCAGGTTTATCCAAAGCATGAGCATAATGTTGTCCCATACTATCACAACCAACAAAATAATCACACGCATTAATAATACCCATCCACTGCAATAAATTGGTGTCGTTAGCCATAACAACATAAGGATTAGGCTTTTCTGGTGGCGGAACTTTTATAGTACTCATTATGATTACTGCATAGTTTTCAGTCAGTTTGTCAATAATTCTATAAACATCTCTAAGTTCAAAACTACGCCCACTACTATCAAATATAAATCTACCTTCCTGAGTTGCTCCGGAACCAAAAGGTTGAAACACAATGACTTTTTCTCTACCAGTTTGTAATTTAATCTTATCACACATAGAATGACCATGTATCTGATCAACTTTGTTTATATCTAAATTAATTGCTTTACTTTCAGGAACTTCTGTTAACTCATTTATCAGCATATCAAATGCTTGTATCATATTACAACGTTGATTGAAATATGCGTTGAGTCTGTAAGGTTCTGGACTAATCAGTTCAGTGTCTCTTATTTTATCCCATAAACCTTTTGCACCTAAGGGCCATACATTGTGTCTAAGATTTTTGTTAACAAGAAACAATTCGTTCCATGCTTCCGCAATAACAACAACATCAGGGTCAACATTTTGCTGATGCCATTCTAAGGCAGGCAAAGCACACAATACTCTACCGGCGCCGCCGTTAATAAAAAATGATTTTTTCATGTGATTCTTTCATCGCGTTTATATAAATGCTCGTACATATTGTACTACTATATATCTATAATAAACTACGCAGTTTATAATGTCAATGATTTTTTTGAAAGATTAGCAACAACACCAGCTTACACAGATCATGCCCATTCGACCACTGTCTCCGCCACATGCTTGACAACCAGAAAATACACTGTTTGCCGCACCGCCAGATCCTGGTATTTGTCTGTGGTTACATCCTGTGTAGTTACATCCAAAACAACTATTACCATTCCAACAAAATACACAAGTACAATCTTCATAGCCTGGTACAGGAGCAGGACAACTTCTACTTTGATTACCTTGGTTAAGGCTCGAAGCTATCTTCATATATGGATACATGCTAGGTACACCAAAACAAATTGGATTTCTAGACTGAGGCATACAGTACACATTCCATGTTCTAATATCTGAATACACATAGTCAATTTCTAACTGATCATTACTGCTATCCCAACAAAAATTCCATCCACTACACTGATATGCACCACATAGGTTTGATTCAGACCCTGATGGTATTTCAGCTGAATTATTTGAATTACCAGCATATGCATTATCTGAATGACTTCTTGTTGCGTTCATCCAATCTGTAAAACAAGCCAATCCACTCATTGTACATACATACGGTCCGTTAGCCATACAAAACCAAGTGTTTCCTCCGCAGTAGCCATTTGTAGTCTGATATGCAAAACAACAATAGGCACATCCTGCACAAAGCACTAAACTTTCACTCTGTGATACATCAAATTCAACTATTGTGTAAGCACCACTTGGTCCAAAAGGTGCTCCTCCACAGCAACAGTTTGATCCTGTGCCACCGCCAGGTGCCCAAGATTGGATTGTTATTCTTGACACTCCAGATGGTACTGTAAAACCACAACAATATCCACATCTATAATAACCGCTTGTATCACATACTTTAATACCATTGGGTTTTGGTGCCGCTAGTGTACCAAATACTTCTGCCCATTCTGCTTTTAATCTTGCCGTACTATTTGTTCCGGAGCCTCCCGCACTAGGAGCGGCACAAGAGATGCCTGTGATAATGTCAGCGGATCCTAAAGCGCCGTTGTCTGCTGTGTATACATTTGCGCCTCCAGCCGCCGCTATTTTGCTATCTCTGTATGCATCTCTAAGCCTTTGATTTTCCTTCATCGCGGCATATAATAGTACGTCACTCATTTACGACCCCACTTCTTCATGTACATTTAATTGACTAGGTATGCTTTCAAATAATGCACTTAAATCTGCTGGTATCTGTGGCATATTACCTTCAGAAATTGTGGTAAACTTCCAAGGATAACAATCGGCATATGATGCAATATATGTGTTGATGTCACTTAAAAAAGTATCAATACTAGCTTGTTGTTCAGTAGTAAATGCATATTGTCCGTTATATTTTTCTACATATGCTTTTCGTGCCATAGCTTTAAGTTCTGGCTTTGTATGTGTACGCTTGTATATTGGAGTCAATTTTACTTTGGTAGTATCATTAGGATCAACTATGAGATCCATCCAATCTCTAATACTTGGGTTTGTAATTCTTTTGTATGTGCTATCGTCAAATGCATTTGTTTCATCTTCAAATGTATGTTGAAAATCGTCTGCTAAAGGTTGTATCCAATGACCAATTTCTGGTTGGTCGTTACAATCTACTTCAATAATTCTAAATTGACCTGATGTTTTTTCTGCACTATCTTCCGCAAATTCAACATCTGACCAACTTGCAGGTGTTGTTTCATTTTGTGTTGCTACCCAAACTGTATCAGGTCCTTCGTAAGTATAGGTTGCAGTATTGGAGTCATCATGCTTGTCAACCCATAACTCGTCTGGTACATTAATTGTGTATTCTTTTGTAATATCTGCCATATTTTTTACCTTCGTAATTATTTATCTTGTCTACTAACTCCACCAAGTGACTCGGACCATACCTGGTCTTCCTGAATCACCACAGTTACTATTGCCTCCACCCATAACGTGTGTGGCTGTTCCGCCTGCTCCATATACTCGTCTAATTCCAGCATAAGCACTGCATGGACCGCCTCCACAGCAAGTACCACTGCTATAACTAAAACAACACTGACTGGTATTTGGTGCTATTGTATGATCTATATCAATAACTGGTGCGTGATATTTGTATCCATAATGGTTTGTATCAAAACAGGCTTTTCCATAAAAACTTGGCAATCCACATACACAGTCACCTACACCTGAATGTCTATAAGACTTACCAGTATCAACTGGTTCAGCATGGAAATCAATCTCTCCGCAGGTTGCACAACTGTTAGTAAAGCAATAGTCTTGTCCGCCGTTACAAATACATGCTCCTGAATCAGTACGTCCTTTTGCTTGATATCTACAGTACACACAATCATGCAGTACTTCCATTGCTCTACCCATGCCACTACATGCACCCATGGCACACATACACTGTGAACCGTTTTGGTTATTAGCATAACTACCGCATTGTGTACTTGGTCCTGTACCTCTGCCAGCAAAACAGCATGATGCACAAGCCGCACAAATATCCCAAACTTCACCTGGTGTAACATCTACTATGCCAACCAAATAGCCTCCAGTAGGTCCATAATGACTACCACCACAGCAACATCCTGTTCCTGTCATAGCACCTGCACCCCATAGCTGAAACATGGCTTTGTTTGCTCCTGATGGTACTGTCCAGCTACAGCCTGCACCACAGTTTCCATGATTGTTTAAAGTCCAACTGGATTGACAAACATAAAGTTCTCTACTAGCATCATAGCAAGATTGGTCGTAAGGCAAAACAATAGCCCAATTACTACTATCCCAAGGTTGAGCTTCAAATCCTGAGATAAATTGAGTGTAAACTTCCTCATCAATTAGCTTTCTAAGGTCTTCGTTTTGTTTCATCAACGAGTTGTATAAAAGTGCATTTGCCATTTTTGTTCCTGTTTCTCTTTAATATATTTATGTCACTGTAATAGTATTAACTTCACCATTTGCTTTATATGTTAGTGTTACTGTTTCAGCGGCACTAGAACCAACTTGTTGTTGGAAACTAGTAATACGTTGATATGCTCCAAAATCATAGTTTCCAATAGTAGCTCTACCTTGAGTCTCATATACCACATTTGAAACTGCTACATCATTTGTTGTAGCCGCTGTTACATAACCGTCTCCATTTTCTGTAGTGCCTGAACTATCGTAAGCTATAGCTACTCCTCCACCTCCTGATGAGTCGCCCCATTCTACACCATTTCCAGCTGGATTTACAATAAGCACTTGTCCAGCAGTACCAATTCCTAGTCTTGCAGGTCCAGTTCCGTCTCTGTACAATATATCACCTTGTGTTGTCAACACTGATTGTGGTATTGCAGTTGTATCCACATATGTTTTAACAGCTTGTTCTGTTGGAACCGCTGTATTACTATTACCAGCAAGTGATCCATCACTACTAAATTCATTAATTGATTCACCTAACTGGGCACCAATACTACCCAATCTCAAACTTGTAAGACCTGCTAGGTCAAATGCACTAGCATCCAACGTAGCTCTACCTGTTGATTGGTCGACCCTAAAGTAGTTACCAACTCTAAAGTTACCGTCTTGGTCTGTACTTACAAAGTAAACACGACCTGGATACGTCTCTGTAACTTCATTACCTTGCGAAGCTGGTTGTGTTGGTTCTCCTGGATAATTGGTTGTAGCTCTACCGCCTGTACCAATACTCAAGAAGTCATGTCCTGTTAAACGTACCTGACTGTATCTATAGCGTAGTTTAAACATCTGTCCATAGTAGGTATGACTTGTATCTGGTTTTTCAGTAGCTAGTGTAACTGTACATGTGCCTAATATTGTAGGATCACTACTTGCTGTGTATCCACTAACTGTCGTAATAATATAACTTATTGGGTCTACACCTGTATTTTGCGGTGCTACAATGTCTGCATTATCGATAGGATTATATGTTGGTCCTGTTATAAATTCAATACTTGCACCTGGTCTTGGCTCTTCGGCTAATCCTGCAAGCACAAGACTAAATCCAAATTGACCTTTTGCACTGTCAGTTGCTATTGTAGTAGCAAATTGTCCATCTTGTGCAGTGATAGTTGAATTGTCTGCAACACTATCAGTTCTATACATGCCACTAAATCTTTCCCAATGTGTAGCGGCTGTACTGTGTTGTGTAGTTGTGTTGTATATAATAGTTGGTTTATCACTGTGATGTGTATGAATACTGTTTGCTGTTGCACTAACAAACAAGTGTGCATACTGTTGGCTTGCCGGTGAAGCACCAACATTTACAGTAATAGTATCACTAGTTGTAGAAATTACTTTCACAAATACACTTGTTTTTGCTGGGTCTGTTGACCTTGGATAGGTATGATTACTTCCATGACTGTCTTGGTCACAAGTAAATGTCATACTATCTTGTTCAATTTCTATGGGCATACCAACTGGAATACTGTGAGCTCCAACATTTGCAACCAATATACCTGTTGAGGAATCATAAGTTGCGGCTGAGGCTGAGTAACTTTGTCCGCCACCCATTCCAGCATGATTTACACACACTGAATATAGTTTTCCACTTGCCGGTACAGCTCCTACTACCCAAACTTCTCTGCTACCTGCGGCATTAAATCCAGAAGCATATGCGGCTAAGTCAGCCTGCTTTACACCATCCAAATAATACTCCACAGCTTGACCTGTCAATCCTGTTGCGGCATCTTTAGTCATATTAAATTCTGTGCCGCCGCCCCATGTACCGTCTTGTGTTTCACTGAAGTAAAGTGGATGTCCAACATTGCTTGCATCATTCTGTTCGAAAATATATAATCTATGCTTTGTATCCATTTCATGTGTGCCAAGTTCTTCGCCATCAAATAGATATCTATTTCCGCCGCCCCAACTATTTCTCACAGATACTTTGATAGTTTTACCTGTGTATCCAATTTTGGTATCATTTACAACCAGTCTGTGATTCGTTGCTGGTTGTATGTTAGTTTGAATGTTTGCTACTGTGGATTGTTTTTCTTTATATACAATAATATCACCACTAGTAAACGCTGTACCTGTTAAAACTCTTTCAGCAGTACCACCGCTTACATAAGCACTAAATGCCGTTCCGTCTAGTGTTGTGGTTAATCCTGCATCAGTATACAATTCTACTGTATTAGCTGTAACATTATTGGCGTAATAACTGTTTCCGTTTAACTGTGTCATACCTACAACACCACTAATACCTTGCACTGATTGTCCATTTGAGTAACCGTGTCCAGTCATTGTTAAAATAACTGGATTACTTCTTGTTGCATCAGTAATTGTTTCAGTAGCAACACCCCATCCATTTATTGATCTAGTATCAAAATAATTTGTTAAATCTGCGTTTGTACATATTCTAAATTGTGTTGCACTTACTACATCAGCATACCAAGTTCTATTGTACATACTTGGTGTACCATGACTGCCTAATGATTTTGCCCAGTCGTTTGGTAAAGTATCTTTAAACGCAACCATATCGCCTTCTGCTAGTCCGTGTGGGTTAGCTGTTGTAATCGTACACTGTTGCTCGTTTGATACTGCGGTAATTGCAACATTATTTGTGGTTGTTCCGCCATATGTAAGTGTATCACCTACTGTAAATCCGTCTGGAGTATTCAGTGTGCTTGCTGTATATGTAATTGTATCACCGTACATATATCCATCTACAGCCATTTCATTAGCATCATAACCAGCACTTAAGGCACCGTAAGTTCCATAACTGTTGTTTCCGTTCAATGCACGAATCTTACCACCGCCTGTTGATACATATCCATAATCACAATAGTAAGTAAAGCAAGAAACAATCTCGCTAAGTCCATTTTCGCTTACCCAAAAACCAATACCTCCGTCATGCACTTGTGTAAATGTGTGAAACACCATACTACCCGCTGTGCCTGACGCTACAACCGATCCATCAATAATAGCACCAACGCCTCCTGTTGAGAAAGCACTTGATTCTTTGATATATGGTGATTTGAGAATTGTAGCACCTGGTTCTAATCTAAAATAACAACCTTTAACTGTTGCTGTTGTTGGGTCACCTGGTGTACCCATTTGAAAGCCTGTTAATCCTTTGAGGTTTAAACCTTCAATCATTGTACCTGTGTTGACATAGAACATTGTTTCTTCTGCGTTAGGTACACCATTGTCTCCATTACCAGCGGCTGGTTGAACAATACAGTTACGTTGTCCATCACCAACAATAGTCACTTCTGGTGGAATGTGAATTGGAAGAACTTCACTGTATGTTCCGTCTTTCACAAAAATTGTAGCTGGTGTTCTGTTGGCGACATCAGCATTGATATATTCACATGCATATTTGATACTTGCAAAAGCATAGTCAATACTTGCACCGTGATTTACATCATCAGCACTACTAGTTGGATCTTCACTTACATAAAAAATCTTGTCGTTTTCACCAGCAAACTGCCAACTGTATGTTGATCCATCTGGTGTTTGTAGATACTTACCAGCGTTTCCTGTTGTACTTGGTAGCACATAACTTGCTCCAACAACAAACTCTTCCCAATAGTTGTTGGTGTTTAAATCAACAAAGAAGTCTGCACCAGCTTGGTGATCTACTAAACAAATAAATGTACTAACACTGTTTTTAACAATATCATCTTTAAGATAGTTTGTGCCTGTTGTCCAAGCACCCATATAGCGTACACCACTATTGAATTTTTGCCATTTGCCTGCACCTAAATCAGTTGCAAACACACCTGATGTGTGTCCAATCAACACAATATAAGTGTTACCTCCGTATACAACAACATCATTAATTGCATAGTCTGTTGCTGTTGCCCAGTTGCCTCTTGAATTGACACCAGTTGTAAACGCTTGCCATTCTGTATTGTTTAAATCTGGTTGTTTATTAGTGTTATCAATATTTGCTTTGTATACATTACCGCCATAACGTACAGTCTCACCAATATAATAGTTTGTACTGCTATTCCAAACACCTTTAAAACTATTGCCTTCAATAAAGTTTTCAAAGTATGCGGCATCTGTTGGCAGATTTCCTGTACTGTCTTGTAAACAACGATATAAGTTAGCACCGTAGGCTACGATATCTCCAGGCTTGTAAGAAGTACCTGAGTTCCATATACCTTCAGGAGCAACGCCCTCTACAAACTGTTCCCAAAAAGTTGTTTGGGTTGGTAAGTTACCTGTTGTATCTTGTTTTGCGATATAGACCTGCGACCCGTATTTTACAAGGTCATTCTTTTGATATAATTTTACGTTATCATACTCGCCTTCCCACTGTATACCATCAGCAAACTGGCTCCAGTATGTGTTATTGGGAGGTGTGTTTCCTTGTGTGTCAAGTATACATATGTAAACTTTACCACCGTGTGTTACACCATCACCAACTCTATACTGTGTTGCACTATCATATTCAGCTCTAAACTTAAAGCCTTCAATCATTAATGTCCAGTAAGTATTGTCTGTGGGTAAATTTCCTGTTGTTTTTGTAACGTTCGCATATACATAAACGTTACCACCGTACTTGACGATGTCATTCATTTCATATTCTGTTGCGGCATCATAGGTGCCTGCAAAGTGAAATCTTAGTTTTCCAAGGTCTATAATTGTTGCCATTTATTGCGTCCTGTCTTTTAAAATACTATTGATATTTATGCCAATGCGTCTCACTAGCTTAAAAATTTCATTTGTAGATGTCCATTGCTGTCAATGACAAATTCAATAGTATCAATACTAAAAAAGTGAGCTTTATAATCGTTAGATCCGCCAACTATTTCAGGATAAATTGTGTCTGGTAATTGAATTGGATCTTCATCATTTGCATCAATAACTGTTACTGTGCAATCTCCTGTTGCATGATCCATTTTGAATCCATAAAATGTTTTATCACCATATGCTGTACCTGTGTATATGCCACCTGTACTATCTGTTCTTGAATTATTAACACTCATATTATATCGCCTGATCTAATAAACTCACTGTTACAGTGAAGGCATTGGCTCTGTCTGCTTTTACCTTGAGAGCATCTCCATTTAGTAAGTATATTTTGTTTTGAGATACTAAGTCCACTGTTTCATTAGGAAAAACTTTTAACTTATGAGCTACATGAGTCACAGTTGTATCAGCATGTACTATTTCTAATGTAATAGGCAATGCACTGCCTTCAACATTTGTCACATATGCACTGTGCAAAAAGTGTTGTCCAGTCCCACAAGTCACTAAAGTTGTACCTGTAGTTGTGTTGATTGTTGCTGTTTTATATGTGGTAAATGAAGCCATGTTCTTCCTTGTCTATATACTTATTTATTAAAAGTCTAACAAGGAAAACAACCCGCCTCCGCCTCCACCGCCACCACTGACGGTGCCTGGTTCAAATATATTTGTTGTTGCATTATAAACTAAAACTTGACCATTTGTGACACCAGTAGTGTCAACATCATTTAAATCTCCAACATTTTTGGCACCAAAAGCTGTGTTAAAATCACTTTGACTAAAACTATCTCCTGGCTCAAATTTACCTGTAGTTGTATTCCAAACAATAGTTTGTCCATTTGTAGGTGGTGTTGTATTTGTATCTACATCAGTAAGGTCATTTATACTCATGCCTTCGATGGTTGCAAACAATGGTTTGTTCATTGTCCAGCGGTCATTTGCACTATCATATGTAAACGTAGCATTAGCTCCGTCTACTGTGATACCAGCTCCGTTAGCCGCTCCAGGGTTACCAGCACCTTTTGCTATAGTAATGTTTAGATCGTCTACGTCAAGTGTTGTACTGTTAATTGTAGTTGTAGTACCATCAACTTGCAGGTTACCTTTGATTTGTAGTAAACCTGTGTTATCGCCTATTCCAGCAGGATCAATAATAAATGTACTTGGTCCTCTTAATTCACCAGTCAGTGTAATATTGTTGGATATTTCTGTATCACCAGTGCTTGGATCGTGATCCACATTGTTTGCAAAACTACCTAATTCGAAATTCTTACTTGTTGGCATTAATTTGTCCTATCTGCTATACATACTTATGCTATTTCCACTTCTCTAAGTTCCATGTACAACGGCGCTGTCCAACCCCAAAGGCTATTATTGCCGTTTGATTGACAGAAGTATGTTGTGTTGCCACCTTCACTGCGGAAATAAAATCCCCATGTTAGTGTTGTGGTTGCACTGTGCGTATATCCAAAATGCACAACATGGTTTTGCATATCATTTGCATCAAATCCATTACTGGATCTAAACCATGCATGAGAACCTGTCAATCTACTTCCACTTGGT
>CEOO01049018.1_pt1 | contig 17584 bp, 24 predicted proteins | sample 530321 | NCBI WGS metagenome assembly CEOO01 (sample SAMEA2619927, study PRJEB7988) | marine metagenome | biome: marine biome (ENVO:00000447); feature: surface water layer (ENVO:00002042); material: "saline water (ENVO:00002010), including plankton (ENVO:xxxxxxxx)" | depth 5 m
ACAGCCTGAGCAGTGACAGGAGTTGAAGTATCTGTAGAATTAACAGGAACAGCCTCAGCAACGACAGGAGTATTACTAACAGCTTTTGCGGCTTCAACAGGTAAAGCAGCAGCAGTGGCAGCAGGATCGCCAGTATTAACAGGAACTGCAGGAACGACAGGAACTGTTGGTACGGTAGGAACAGCAGGAACAGTAGGTTTATCTATAGTTTTATTATCCTTTTTTGATTCTACCTTAGGCGTAGAAGTTTTTTTCGTTTTGTTATAATCTTTATCAGGTACATCCCCGAAAGGTTGTTGAAGAAAATTTTCAATAAAATCTGAAACATCTTTTACTTGTTTAGATCTATCTCTTAAAAATTTCGCATATTTTTTAATATTTGTTTTATTTTTATCAGTAGTTTTATCAATAGTTTCAAATAAAGCTTCCATAGAATTAGAGGCTAATCCAATACCTGATGCGGCAGCGGCGGCGGCAGCTAATCCTCCTCTTGCAATAGCAAAAGCATTTCCTACTGGTCCTGCTCCAGAAACACCATGAAATCCAGCATTTAATGAATTTCTTATCATTTTTTCTATTTTATCTGAAATTTTTTCTATTTTACCATCTAATTGTTCGCTACTTTCATCTAAAGCATCGGCTCCAATTTGTAAAGCAGGTTTGATAAATTCTTCTTTAATGGCTTCTAAAAGTTTATCTCTTGCAACTTTAACTCCTTCTTCTTCCATAATCATATTCATAGCACCAAATAATCCAGTATATTGTTCGGTTAATTCTTGAAAATATTTTTGAAATTCAGGATCAGTAACGGGTTTATTCTCATCCATTTGAGGTAACATTTGTTTTTGAACTTTTTGTAATAAAGCTTGAGGTATTTTTAATAACAATTTACTATAAGCCATTAACACATTTCTTATTCCTTCCTCAGACATTTTTCTTGCTATTTCTTGAAAATCTTCTTGTTTAAAAAAACCATATTTCTGTAATTTATCAACTAATTTAATACCATATGGATCAATTTCTAATGCATTTTTCAAATCTAAAGGTGACATTTTTTCGTCTTTAGTTTCATCTTTTTTAGAATCACCATCAGGTGGGTCAACTGTAATAGTTTGAATATTTTCTCCTGGTGGCATTTTAACATTAAAAGCATTTTCTCCTTGTTTAACAGTTAATGTATCACCTTCTTTTAATCCAGAATTTGGAGGAATATTTACATCTATATATCTATCTTTTCGCCAAGGCATTTTTGGAAAACTTATATCAGGTATATTCATCATTAATATAAGATTATACTTTATTTTTCTTTATCCAATTTAAAAATCCTATGCTTTTTTCAATATTAAAAGAACTACCTAAATCTTCTTTTGCTATTTGCAATGCAACTTTTTGAAGTTCATTTAATGAATTAATATATTTGTTAATGATTTGTTCACTATAAGGCATTTTTTAATAAAATGTAAAATTATATTTTAATATCAATTTTTTGATATAAAACAAATAAAATTTTTTTCATTCATTAATTTTGACATTTCATATTCTATTTTAAATCCAGCTTCAATAAGTTGAGAAAATAATATATCAATTTCATTATCTTTTAATAATTCATTATTATTTTTATTTATAAAAACTTTTAAACAGGATTTATTATCACAACAAGAAGAAAAAGTATGAAATGGTGATAATTTTTCTTTTGAAATTATTTTAGTTATTAAGTTTAAACTACTATCATCAGGAGGATTACTAATAGAAAATATATTTTTATAACATTTAGTAAATTTATCAAGATGAACAATTTTAATAATTTTATGAATCGGCATTATATAAAATTGAAATATTTTTATCTGTAAATAATTTTGATATATGAATATGGAAATGAGTGGAAAAACAAAAATATATCGTCATAAATTTTCTCCAAAGTTTTTAGAATATTTAAAAGAATTTTCAAGAATTCATAGATTTGATACACCTGGTGCTTTTAAAGATAATTGGGAAATTTGGTGTGATGATAATAAAACTATAATTGAAGAAGAAAGTAAAATATTAAATGAACAGGGATATGATGGTAATGTTTTAGTAAAAATGTATAAAAGTGCAAGATATTATTTTAAAACTAAATCTAATAAAAAATCTGAACCAGTAAAAAGAAGAAATTACATAGGATTAGATAGTGAATTTAGAGATTTAATGGACAATCATATTGTAAATGTCTGCGCAAGAAGAGAAATGAAACCATCAGAGGGATTTATAGATTTTATGGATGATGAAAAAAATATTGATTTTATCAATACTGAATCAGTTAGATTGAAAAGTTATAATTTTAAAAAAGAAGAAATATTATCAAAAATGAAAAAAACATATAAAAATAGATATTTTATTTATCAAAAAGCAAATTAATTACTATAAAATGATTAATATAAAATATTTTTTTATATTAATATGAAAGGAGGTAAATTAATAGCAGAAGGAGGATATGGTTGTATATTTCATCCAGGAATAAATTGTGATGGGAAAGAAATGAAAATCAAAAAATATGCAACTAAGATTCAAATAATGAGTGCAAGTGCAAAAAACGAGATATATATAGGAAATATATTAAAAAATATAAATGGATATGAAAATCACTTTGCTCCTATTATAAAACATTGTCAAATAGATATAGCAAAAATAAAAAATAATAAATCAAAAACAAATTGTTCAATAATAAAAAAATCTAAATCCAAAAATTTTGTTTTAATGAAATTACCTTATATTAATGGAATAGATTTTATAGATTATTTAATTAATCAAAAAAATAGTATTCAAATTGTAGATAATATAGTAAATAGTTTTAATCATTTAGTTAGATCTTGTCAAATGTTAGTTAATAAATCATTATTACATTACGATATTAAAGGTACAAACATTTTATTTGATATTGATAAACAACATCCTTTATTAATAGATTTTGGATTATCTATAGATATGTCGAAAAAATATACGCAAAAATTTTTAAAAAATATGTTTTATGTTTATGCTCCCCAATATTATATTTGGCCATTAGAAATACATTATTTATCATATATAATTAATAAATCAAAAGAACCATCATCAGATGAATTAAAACAAATAGCTAATTTATTTGTAAAACAAAATACTGCATTGCAAAAAAATTTTTCAAATGATTTTTTACAAAAATATAATGATTTATGTTTAAAACAACTTGTAAAATATAATCAAATTAAATTTGATGATAGAATAAATAAAATTATGAAATATTGGAAAACATTTGATAATTATTCTATTTCAATTATGTATTTAAAATTTTTAAAAGTTATAAATATTACTGGTTTTAAAAATAATAAATTTATTATTTTTTTTAGTGAATTATTATTACAAAATATACACCCTAATCCAGATAAACGTTTAAGTTTAATTGATACTATTCATACTTTTAATGCATTTTTATATGAAAAAAATTTAAATAATACTACAACTTTTGGAGAATTAACTGATGGTATAGTAAAAAATAAAGAAGAAATAAACGAAAATTTATATTTACAAAAAAAGAAAGGATTATTAGACTCCAAAACTATGAAAATTTTACAAAGAAAACATTCGAAAAAGTAATAATTATTTCTTTTTCTTTTTAATTTTTTTATTTTTTTTATTTTTTCTACTTTTTTTTATTTTTTTTATTTTTCTTTTCCCACCTCCTTTTTTCTTTTTATATGTTTTATTGGCTCTTTTTAATATTTGTGTAAAAGAAATACCAGCATTATCATACATTGTTTTTCGAACGTGAGTTAGCCATGAGGAGTTAGTCATATATTTTATATTTAGATAATAAAATTGAATTATAAAAAATTTATACTTACATTATAGTAAGGAAAAATGACAATTAAATTTACAAGATACTTGTATAATCAAGATGAAGTAAAATTAACTTTATTAGAAAATTTGCTAAATCAAAAAAATTTAAAAGAATGTTATTTTTGGATTTATGAATATTATAAGAGCGGATATGTAAAGGAAACATTTGATTTTATATTAAAAATATACTATGATTTTTATGCTTTAAAAAATCCAAAATTTGAAAAAAAAATAATAAAATATTACAATAATTTTGCAAATAATAATAATAATATAAAATATATTTTGGTTACAATTAAAAATTTATTTAAATTTGAAAAAGACTATACTATATTCTTATTACGAACATATTATAGTCGCAACTTACTTTGTCTTTTAAACTCTATAAATTTTGTATCCGATAATTTTGAAATCTCTAATAAAAAACAACAAAAATTAGCTAATGCAATTTGTCAAAAAAACAAAGAAGCTATTGCATATTATTTAAAAAAATCAATAAATGATGATAATTTAATTAAATTAATATCAAAAATTTTAAAAAATAAAATAATAATTAATGATAATTATGATAAATATCATCAATTACTATTTATTATTATTAATAGTTTCAAAATTCAATCAAAAAAAAAAGTATTTTATTTAAAAGTAAAGGATAAAGAAATAGAAAGTGTATTATTAAGTAATTCAAAATCATATTATGAAAATACATTTGTATTAAAAGATAAAAATTATATTTCAGAATGGATGAAAAAAGCACCAATAGGGTTTGAGAAAATTTTTCCTAATCCAAAAAAACAAATAGAATTTGTAATGAAACAAAAATATAAAGATATAGAACAAGCTTTGGGTAATTTATGGAAAGATAAAGATAAAGTGAAAGGTAAGGAATATGATGCATTAATATTTTTCGGTTCTATATTAGACGATATTCTTATAAAAATAGAAACACCATATAAAATATTTCAAAATAAAAGATTATATTCGATATCAGATAATATTGGTTGTTTTGAATTAGAAAGAAATAAATGTGATATAAATAATATATTTTGGAATCATTGGGAATACTTTGCTTATAAAACTCCAATTTGGAAAGAAAGATTTGATAAATATAATATAAATATAAATGACAAACAACAGATTATTGAATTTAAAAATGATGAAGAATTAGAAGAATTTTATGAAAATTATGGTTATGAAACAGATGAACAAAGTATTAATATTCAAGAAAAGAGTATAAAAAAACTAAAAAGTATAACAATAAGTGATTGGTTGAATAATATATTCACAAAAAAATGCAAAAAAAAGATAAGAAAGAAAATAAATTATTAATAATGTAAAATTGAAATAATATTAAATATTAAATATTTTTAATATAAGTTAATTATGGTTAAAAACAAAAAAGGAGGAAGCGGTCACAAAAAAATGGCAAGAAAAAATGTTGCCCCAAAAGGGGGATATCATAATAGAAAACTAAGAAAACCTGTAGAAGAAGGAGAAATATTTGCACGAGTAACAGCAATTCATGGTGGAGGTCATGCTGGAATATTATGCGCAGATGGTAAAGAAAGAACATTAGTTATTCGTGGTAAATTCAGAGGAAGAAATAAAAGAGATAATACTATTCGTGTAAATAGTATTATATTAGCTGCATTGAGAAGTGTAACTATGGGAGAAGTAGTAGCTTCAAGAAAAAAAGAAAAAGCAGATTTAATTTATGTTTATAATGAAAACCAAATGGATGAATTAAAAGAAATTCCAGAAGTTTATAATATATTAGATGACACTAAAAAATCTCAAATTAAAGAAGAAAATGATTGTGGTTTTGAATTTAGTAATAAAATTATAGATAATACAGACGATAACAATGATAAATCTAATATAAAAGTAGAAAGTAAAAAAGATAGTTTATTTAAGGATGATGATGTAGATATTGATTGGGATGATATTTAATAGTCATCGGTAAAAGATTCAAATATATCTATATCTTCATTGCTTGAATCTGAATCATAATAGTCATTTGTATTAATACTTGCTAATATTGCATTTTGTAAATTTCTATTCATTAAATATTGATTTTCTCCTTCAAAAATTCTATTAATATTATTTGTTTCATTTACAAAATTTACTCTTGATGGTCTATGTATATATTGTGTTGGATTATAAATAAAATTCATATTTTCTAACATCTGATTAACTCTATTTCTTGATGCATCTACATTGTCAATTATAATATTTTCATTATTTTCAATATTTTTTACTTCTTTGTAATCTAATTCATATCTACAAACTGGACATTTTGAAGACTCTTCACATAACCAAGTTTTAATAGATTTTTTATGAAATATATGAGTACATGGTAATTGTATTATTTTATCTCCATTATTAAATTCATCCATTGATATTACACATTCTTTAGTTTCAAATTTTGTATCATCATAAATTATTTCTTTTAACTTATCTTTACCCTTATCTGATATAACTTTTTTATAAGCTTTTTTTTCCATTAAAGAATTATTTAATATATTCTGAAAACTGTTTATTCTATTTTGAAATGGTAAGTTTAATAAATTTTCGCTTTCAGTTTGATTATTTAAATATTCTACAAGTAAATTTACAAATCTATTTTGTAAATTATTTGATGAATCTTGTATTAAATTATGTAAATAATTATTTGGTATATCGGTTGACATTATTAATTTAAAACAATATTATATATTTAACTTTTTTATTTATAATTATTTTTTTAATTATAAATAAATTATATTTTAAACCATAGATAAATAATCAGAAATATTTTCATCCATAGCTCTATATCTATCAATATTTAATAGATTATCTAATAAAGAAAAGGGTGTTGTTTTTCGTAGTTCATTTAATCCTTTAGTTACAAATACATTTAATAAGCTGGAACTATATCCACTAAGAAAAGTTATATTATTAGTAAAAGTTGTTGCTGGAAATCCTTTTGTTTTTCTAAGATTCCAAAATAAAATATGAGGAGGATCATATGGTTTTTTATATTTTGTTTTCATTCCAGCATCATAAAATTTTTGAACAATTTTATCATATGCTGTATCAAAAATACCTACATTATGATATTCACTATCAAATTGCATATCGCTAAATACAGCTAATACTAAATTTTTTACTTCTTCAGGATTAATATTGTTTTCAATAAGAGATTCACACATTTTATCACAAGCTAAATGAAAATCTGTATTACATCCCCAAGCAGATTTACGTACTTTTTTTGCTTTTTCCACAAAATCCTTACAATCTTCGGTATTTATCCATTGAGGATAAGCATCAAAAGTTAATAATCTATGTCTGAAATTTGGATGACAAATTTCGCTGATACGTAATGATAATCCTATAGCATTATTAAGTGGAATACTATTGTCACATTCCATAGAACCAGATGTATCACACATTGGAATAATACACATATTTTCTAATCCTTTATTATTTTCTCCATTACTTTTCCATTGTAAATTTATAGTTTCTCTTATGGTATTATCATCATCATTTGATTCAATATATGAATAAGCATCTTTAGCTAATTCTCCTACATTTAATCTTTTACCATGAACTTTTGCTGTTTTATCACCAGATAATGCTTTCATTATATGTTGTTTATAATTTTCTGCACATTGAAATCTATCTTCAATATGCCATTTTACAGCAGCGGTTTTTGTTTTATTTAAAAATGCATTTTTTTGTTTTCTAAGAGTAATCGAAGTTACTTTATTAAAATCTATATTTTTCCAATCTTTTCCTGCCATTTTTACCTGTGTAGTATCACTTCCTCCATTATTTCCAGATAATTTTACAATTAATTTTTTAAGATGAATCAATTGTTTTACTTGTCCATCTTTCATTTGCTTATGGTCCCTCCAACCATTTTCTGGTGTTATTACAAAATCAGGAAACATTATATTTGCTAATTTTTTAAAAATCCAATTAAATCTTTTAGATGATTTTTCTCTTGGAATCCATCTACCACATAAACTCACAGGTTTATTTTCATTAAATAATTTTTCATCTCTTTTTAACCACTTCATAGCAATATTTGTTAAAATTTTATTAACTAAGGGATGAGATTGTTTTTCAACAGTATTTTCGTTTAAATATGCTAAAAAATATTTAATATCTTTAAAAGACCCATATTGATGTCCATTAAGACAACTATGAGAATAATCAACACAATGTAAGAAAGCATTATAAGCTAAATCTGGATAATAACGATGCCAAATTTCTATTTGAAACCAAGTATTATCCATATCACCTTTTCCATTTACAATATCTCTTGTTTGAGAAATTAATTTGTAAAGAATTGTTAACTCTTTTTCATTATCTTCCCAATTAAGATTATCTAAAAGAAAAATTAATTTTTTTTGTAAATCGCTAGTATCTTCAGTTCGAACTAACTGAAAGAAGAATTGAGTTATTAACTCTTTTGGTTTTAAACTCCAATCATATTCAATATGTCCCTTCTCCCCAATGCGTTTCGGTTTTAAATGATTATCAAATGCTGAAACGATACTACTCATAATATTATTAATATTAATCAACTTTTTTAAATATGTTTTATTTATATTTTATTTTCTTCTCCTTGTCTTTCGTTTTGTTTTATTTTTTATATATATCTTTTTTGTTGTTGATTTTTTCTCCCTTGAATTATCATAATAAATAATATATAAGCTATTTAAATTTTTAAAAAAATGAATTGTATCATCCCATTTCATTTCAGATAAACTTGATTTTATAGATAAAAAATTATATTTATCATCATTTTTTAAATAAGAAGAAAGTTCATTTGTTTTCAAATCAATATTATATTGAAGTAATGATATTAATCTATGATCTCTTGAATTATATATTTTATTTTTTTTTAATAAAAAAATTAATTTTGTTTTATCTAATATTTTATTATCTAAAATAACATTATCTTTTTTTATATGATAAATCTCATTTTCAGTATTGATATAAATATATATTAATTTTATAATTTCATTTTCTTCAGTATAAAATGTACTATATAATTTCTCTTCATCTTCAATTTCTTTTATCCAAGAATCATCTAATTCTTCTTCATCATTTAAAATATCAAATACATTATCCATTTCATATTCAGTCATATTAATATGAAATAGTAAAAAAAGTTAATTATTTTTACACAATTATAGTAGTATTAATTATCATCTCCTTCACTAATTTCTTCATCTTCTTCGCTATCTGTTTCATATTGCATATTTAAAATCATTTGTTTTTCTGCATCTGACATTTTTGTTTGTTCAAATCCTACATTTTTTTTCACTATATTTTCCATTGGTTTTTCTATTACATTTTTCTTTGGTTCTTTTTTATTTTTTGTTTTCATAGCAATATCAAATGGATTAAATGAATTATTAGTTGCTCCTAACATCATTGGACGACCTTTTTCATCTTTTTGAATATTATGAAATTTTTTACTGGGACCATATCTTTTATTATCTCTAAAGTTTCTTCCTCTTCCTCTTGCTCTTCCTCTTCCTCCACCATTTCCTCTTGAGGTAAAACTATTAAATTTTCTCTCTGGACTTTTACTTCTCTGCCATCTTGAATTTACTTTTTTATCTTCGGATTTAAATCTATTATTTCTAAATACATTTTTACTTTCTGGTTTCAAACAGTTAAATCTATCACTCATATTTGTATAATATATGAATATTGATATATTTATATTATTTCAATTTTACAATATACTTAAAGAGTTTTCACTATCTTTATTTGTCTCTTAACAGCAAATATTTTTCTCTTTTTTCTTCTTTTTCTAAAAAAGTTGTATATAATATATTACTTTACAAGAGGCAGTATTTAAAATTGATTATTATTTATTGATAATAATAATCAATATAATCAAAATGGAAATATCAATTTGTATTCCAAAAATGAACAGAAATACTAAAAAATCACAAATAAAACAAATATTCAATTATCATAATTTTGGAACAATAAAAAATATAGATTTGATATTATTAGGAAAAAATAAAAGGGCATTTATTCATTATTCTTCTTGGAATAATAATGAAAAAAGTATAAAAGTAAAAAATATACTGGAAAAAGGAAAAGATTTTAAAATAATGTATAATATGCCGTGGTTTTGGAAATGTGTTCTTGCAACATAGTTAAACAGGTAAAACTTCTATTGCTTCACAATATTCTATTTCACTATCACTATCTGGTAATGGTGGAACTTCAGGTAAAAATATTTCAATATTTAAATACTTTTTTTCATATATAGGAGTTCTTGCAGGTAATCTTGGAGATATAAAAGATAAATAACTATCTGTAGGAGGTTTTTCTTTTAAAGAATGCCATACATTTCCATGATTACAATTCAAACATAAACTATTACAGTGTAAAATAAATTTATTACATTTACAATTTTTAAATTCACAATTATATCTTTTCACCATATACTATTAATATAGTGCTTTTTTTTTAGTTCTTTTTTAATAACCATAAAAATTCCTCTACTTTTTTATTTTGCTTTTGTCGTTTCTTTGCAGCTATTCCTATTAATTTATTATATACACTATGTTCAACTGGTATCTTTCTTAATTCTCCATATTTTTCCAAAATTTTATCTAATTCATTTAATGGAATTATTCCTTTATTATTATAGGAAACCAATATATATTTGGCTTTTGTGTTTTTTATTAAATCATCAAATGATTCTTTTGCCTTTACAAAACTACAATAAGGACTTTTTATCCAATTTTTTGGTTGTCCTCTATATGTATCAGGAATTTCAATATTAGTATCCCAATTATTGATTATATCAAGCAAGAAATAATATATATTGTATGGATGTTTATTATATGGTGGATCATAATACATCAAATCTACTTGGGGTAAAGTTTTTACCCATTTATTAGTATCCATTTGACTTATTTTAACATTTGCCTTATGTTGTGTTAAAATAGGAAGTTCAGGTAAAATCTCTCCAGTTATTCTATGTAAATCTACTTTATTTTTACCTCCATACATTCCTTTTGTTTTTTCTTCATTTTTATAGTACGCTGAGAATTGACCATTAGTATTGTTATGAATAGAACATTTTACTAATAAAGGTGCTAAAAAGTAACATTGATATTTTTTTTCTACTTTATTTTTAATATAATACATCATTTTATCAATAGTGCAAGCATTTTTATATGTAAAATATGCTCTTTCTCCTTCTTTTATATCATTATCATTATTTGGTGACCAATGTTTTGATATAAATTTTTTTGGTATTTTAGATTTGGAGAGAAATTTTTGTAACTTTTTCTTATGCAAAATTAAATTTTCATAATCATCTGTAGTTAAATCTGTTGTTGAAGTTAAATAACATTCGTTCAAAGTTTTAGAATATCCAGCCATATCGTTTACATATAATGTCTTTAATTCTTCGAGTGGAACTACATCATTCATAACTCTATTTTTAAATAATCTACTAACTATTCCACTTCCTGAAAATCCTTCTGCAATATCAATATTTTTCTCTCCAATTTCTGTTTTTACAAGTGTAATTATTTCATCTATTTTATTTAAAAATTTACGTTTATTACCCATATATGTTAATATTTGTTTTGTAAAATACTCATCTTCCATATATAAAAAAAATAAATAATTATATTTAAGTCTTTTCAATTTCCGATTTTTTCCAAAACTTCATCTCGTGTAAATGCTTCCAAAGATATTATACCCTTATCTTTATCATATTGTAAATCATCATACATTATTTTTTCATCTCGTGACAAAACTATAGGTAAATTATCAGGTATAATAAATTTATTATTACTATAAAATTTATTTTTGTCATTAGAAATTTCTTCATTGTTTTGGTTTTGGAGAGAAATTTTATAAACGAAAATGTCTTTTCTTCTTTTTGGTATTTTTGTATTATGTTTTTTTAAAATATGTTTATGTAAATTAGCTCTTGAAGCAAAGCCTCTTGTGCATTTAAAACAAGGACATTGAAATGGTTTTAGATTTTCAGGAGTGTGTTTTGACCAAATATGGGCTTGCAATGAGGATTTTGGACCAGTAGTTTCATAATTACAATGAGGACATGTATGAACATTAAACTTTTCTAATTTATTTCTTCTATAGTAATTTGTATTATGGTTACTGGTTTTTTGGTAGGTAACTGTCATTATTATGATATATTTTTATGTTAATTTTTTAATGTCAATTTTATAATATGTCCGTTACTTTCTTTGATAAAAAAAAAATTTAATATTTAAAATTATATTTATTCATCATCATCACTTTCACACCATTCTTCCTCATCAGAAGTTTCGTCGTCAGTATTCCAATCATATTCAATGTCTTCATCTTTAGCAATTTGCTTACCGGGAGTAATCAAATCTGAAGCTATAAAATCAATATCATCTGAATAGATACTCTTAGAAAATGCTGTGTTAGTGATAATATTAGACAACTCCGAAGGAAGCACAGCAGATAATTCTCTTACCACCATTGAATTTTGTAAATCATTTTCAAATCTTTTATCTTGTCTTTCATCAAAACTATCTTTGTACTCTTCTCTTCCATAATATCCAGTATATCCATTATTATAATTTCTGTCATATGCATCACATCCTACAAATCCAGAACCACCAAGGAAAGATAATTCACTGAATCTTTCCGGTTTTTTAGTTACACGACCACTTTTTGTTACGTTAGTAGACATATTGTTAAGTATTGTTTATAAGTAATAAAATGATAAGAATTTTTATTTCAATTTTCTAAAATATTATCTCGTCCTTTTCTTTGTTATACAAATTTTATATAACAAAAAAAATTAGTTGCCCACTGTGGGAGTCGAACCCACGACCACAAGATTAAAAGTCTTGCGCTCTACCGACTGAGCTAAGTAGGCATTTTCCGTGCTCCCGTTCGCGACTCCAGGTTTCGATCCTGGGACCTTTGCGTTATGAGCGCAATACGCTTCCACTGCGCCAAATCGCGATATTCCGTGCTCCCCTATGCTTACAGGCGGATTTGAACCGCCGAAAACTGGGTAATGCGCACTCCCCAGACCCTATACCAGCAGGTATGTAAGCATTCCGTGCTCCCAAATTCCCAATCCGGGTATCGAACCCGGTTCTCCCCGGTGAAAGCGGGGTATCCTAACCATTTAGACTAATTGGGATGGTTCCGTGCTCCCCAAATCTAAGATATCAAATTCAATCATCTACTACCTCATAATTGCCTTGTTTCAATAAATTAGATTTCCGCGCTCCCTATGTAAATCTTGTATTTGGCTACCTTTTATCATCACCTACATCATTTACTCTTGCGTAGTTAATCGCCGCGCCCAGCCTGGCTGCAGTGGGATTTGAACCCACGAAGCATCTGCAACAGAACTTGAATCTGCCCCCTTTGACCGGACTCGGGAATGCAGCCTGTGTTTTTTTTCGACTGTGTTTTCTCACAGGTTTTTTTATTTTTTTTTAGCGCAGTTCCTCTGGCACTTCTGCTCCCATAGCCTCTGCCATATTGAACTGGCGCTCCAGCTGTGGAACCGCTGCCTTTCCAGGATTTCCTGCCGCTGCGCGAGCCAGAATCGGGTCATTTCCTGTTCGCATCTCCTCATCTGGCTGCTCGTCGAGAGCGTACTCGGCGTTCTTGGGAATCATATCGGCAATCTGAATCTTCATCTTCCTCTCACGAGGCTTAGGTGCTTCAGCAGGACGCTCCGCTCCACTGATTCCGCACAGCCAGTACCAAGGTTCGTCATACACGAGCTTGATTCTCTTTCCATCCTGAAGAGCTTCCAGAGTCTCACGAGCTATCTCGTCCCTCATATTCCACTTGCCCGCGGCGAAATGGACAAACGCTCGCTTGTAAGCTCCTCCTGCGACTGGGATGACATCTACCCGCTCGACAAAGCCAAGGTTGGCTTCAATCATGTGCTGCTTGATGCGCCGCCAACCGATGTTGTTGAACACACGCGGGATGCACAGACTGATACCCTGTTTCGGGTCAGAGTTCTTGAGAAAGTTAGCATGCTGCTTAGTGGAGAACATAGATGGAACTGCTGACATAGTTTTTTGTTTGATTTGAATTAGTTCAAGCGTTTTGTGTTTGAGTTGTGTAATTCATTCTTGTCGGAAAATTTTTGCGTCAATTTTCTATTTTTTTTTATACTTCACCCTCCCAGTGGTATTATCTTGTCTTGGCTTTATATACCTTTGCTTAATAATTTAATAAGTTATCGAGCAAAGGGATATTACTTGTAAGGTATAATATTACCAGTGATATCTTTTGCATATACTGTTGCTCTCACACAATTACAACTTATATCTGCTATATTACTATATTCATTTATAAACTCCTTTGAATTTGCCAAAGTATTATAAGGTGTTCCTGATGATTCATTGAATACCACATTTTGAGCTCTTCTATTATGATATACTGAACCACCCAACATTACAGATGTTCCTGTTTTATTTGGTTGCACTTTCACTCTTTGTGCCTCCTGTAATCTTTTCATTCCCGGTCTAACCATTATATAAATACTAAATATTTAAAAATAACTTTTTATATATAATTATTTCATAGAATGTCCATTATATTTAAAACAAATACCTGTAAAATTTTAAAAAATTCTGATTCAAAATACAAACTAAATTTTGATAATGGAGAGAAATTTAAACACTTCTTTTCTTTTATTAAAAAAAAATTAAATATTTCTAATAATTCTCTTGTTTTTAATGCTGTTAAAGTGGAATCTTTAAAGAATATTTTAAATAGAAAAGACACACTTTCATATAGACATTTAAAAGAATTATTTAATAATATAGCAAAACAATTTGAAAGTTTAGAAAAGGATAAGTTTTGTCATTTATTTTTCAATATTAATGATATTATTAGAGTTGAATTAGATTCACAAACTCAAATAGGAGGAACCGGTAACGATATTGTTTTCTTGTATCTAAATACAGAACAATTTTTATCTATTGAAAATAAAAAAACAAAAATTTTAAAACCGTTCGACAAGAAAAATATATTTATCTCTCCAGAATTAAAAAATATAAACTCTTTTCCTATTCAAATTCATATGAATTCACAATTATATTCCATTGCTATATTAACATGTTATTGTGGGGAATGGAATAAAAATGAAAAAAAACATCAAAATATTGAACAAAATATAGATTTTTTTAAAGAATATTTATCTAATATAGCTAATACTAAATTATATTGGGCATTATTAAGATGTTTAGAACATAATCCTCAGCAAAGAATATATTTATATATTTAATTTTCTAAATAATACATATAGAATATGTCTATGAGAGTTATGAAAGTAAAACAAAATGCAAGAACAAAATTAAATAAAATGAATTCAAAAAAAATATTTGCTCTTGCTTTTACAGATAACCAAGGAGGAAAATCACGAACATTTAGAACATCAACTGGTTGCAGACCTAATGGAGGTTGTGATTCAGTAGGTTATGAAATTAACAATTCTTGCAATGATAAGGGTGATGTTCCAAGATTACCAAGTCATCAACAAAGTTATGGTCTTTATTTAAAAAGAGCTACTATGGGTATTGGTTATGGAGGTGGAGGTGTTATACAACCTCAGGGTGGATTAGCAAGAAGAGTAGTTACTACTACTGGAACAAGTACATACAAAAAACCCCAAGCAGGAAGTAGCAATTCTACTACAAGTGATTATATTAGTAATAAAAGAACCGAAGTTGTTGCTTGTGATATAAGCTCACAATTATTATTAAATTCTGATTGTTATAACTCTACAAATCCATCAGGTAATTGCTTTAAAGGAAATAGAGAAACAACAAAAGATTTATTATTTTTAACACAAGAACAACAATTAGATAGAGTTAAATCACTTAGAACTACTTGCAGTAATGGCTCAAAAGTCGCTGAAAAACCTATGATGCATAGTGGTAATTGTCACGGATTTTAAATAATTAAATAATTAATATAAAAATAGTATATTAATTATTCATATAATGGCAGATTATACTATTAATTTACAACTTTTAGAAGACAACAAAAATTTATATATTAATTCTATTGAAAAAGGTAATAGCAAAAATGATTCTGGATTTGATTTATATGTTCCACAATCTATTACTATAGAACCTGGCGAAATTAAATTAATTAATATGGGTGTTAAATGTGCTGTTACTAAAAATGCTAAATCTTCACCATATTATTTATATGCTCGTTCAAGTGTTACCAAACGTGGTATTATTTTAGTAAATTCTGTAGGTGTTATTGATTCTGGATATAGAGGACCATTAATGGCTGGATTTTACAATACAAAAAAAGAACCAGTTACTATTAATTCTGGTGATAGAATTGTACAAATTTGTATGCCAGATTTAAGTTATTCTTTTGATGTTGAACTTGTAGATTCTTTAGACCAAACAGAAAGAGGCGAGGGTGGTTTAGGTTCAACTGGAAAGTAAATATTTAAAATTTTCATTTATATAATCATTACAACAATCATTAAATTCTAACCAATCTTCTGATAAATCACTAAATTTTCGTTTACATTTACCACATACGCTTACTTTAAATTCATATAATGTATTATTTTTATTAAATGTTTTAAATAATATTGTTTTAGATGTTAATTCTTGACAGTTAAAACAAGATTGAATCCAACCATCTTCTGGTAAATGTGAATCGTTATATATATAAATTCTCTTTACAGTGGGCATATTATATAACTTAAAAATTATTAATTTAAATATTAATAATTTTATAAAATAATATTTGGAATTTATATATGCCAAGTAAAAGAAGATCACGTAAAAAAAGAGGAGCAGGTATGTTTGATTTTTTAAAAGTAGGCGAAACTAAATCATACACTAAAAAAAGATGTAAGGAATATGAAAATGAAATTACAAAACTGGAAAAAAGAATTGATGAATTAAAAGCAAAACAAGAAGAATATAAATGTTTAGGAGGAGATATGATGACCGATAATCCAATGCAACAACCTGAAAATGAAATTGAACCTGAAATTGAACCTCAACCAGAAATCTCTGAACCTAATCAAGTTGATGAACCAGACAAAGATTTTTCAGATGAAGAGGAAGAAGAGGAACCCCAAATGCAACCTATGTATAAAAACGACGCAGCCGTTGAAGACGTATTAGATGAAGTTGATGCACCAGAAGATAGACAAAATGATAATAAGGATTCTATAGCTAAAACAATTACAAAGGGTCTTACAGGTGGAAGAAGACGTAGAAGAAAGTCACGTCGTAAGTCAAAAAGAAAATCCAAAAAAAGAAGAAAATCAAGAAAAAAGAAATCACGTAAAAGACGTAGAAGAAAATCTCGTCGTTAAAGTTCTCTTTTTTTAGTGCTTTTTTAATAGTACATATTGTGAAGCTAATATTGTTCCTATACTTCCCCATGTTGCAACATTAGCCCAATTTATTATTCTATTATGATTATTAAAACCATAATATAAACCACCAAATAAAACTGCACTTCCTGCACCTGTTCCTACTGTTACTGCTAATTTAACTAAATCTGGTAAATATTTATCTCCATATACAAATGTCGCTATCTTTTCCATTATATAAATATGTATAGATTTATACTATTAAGTTTTTTAATAATATAAATTAAATAAGAACTTGCGTTCTTGAATTTAGATCTCCCGCCAACCTGATTTGAACAAGTGACCAATCGATCTACAGTCGAT
>CEOO01009639.1_pt1 | contig 17443 bp, 24 predicted proteins | sample 530321 | NCBI WGS metagenome assembly CEOO01 (sample SAMEA2619927, study PRJEB7988) | marine metagenome | biome: marine biome (ENVO:00000447); feature: surface water layer (ENVO:00002042); material: "saline water (ENVO:00002010), including plankton (ENVO:xxxxxxxx)" | depth 5 m
TTGTCCCAGACAGGGCAATCAGCTTGGTCATTCCACTCTGCCGCCAGCACGTTGTCTTCACGCAGATACCAATTCTTCTGGACAGACACAGTCTGAAATGTCTCCAGACAGAAAGCGACATTGTTAGAGCAGATGATTACGTTGCCGTGTTGGCCCCAGTCCACATCATCTACATACACTCTGACCTTCACGCCAGACAGAACTTCAGTTCTCAGGTTTCGGTTCGGCACAATACCAATCAGATTACGGAACCACTGGTCAATCTCGCTCTCTACAAACAGCGCATCTTTCACACGCCAGATGCCAACGGCTGGGTCAAAGGTGTACCACTTGTCCTGAGTGTGTAGTATGTCTGCGCTGTTCTGCCTGAAGTGTAGGACCATTGCATCAATAGCCGCACCCACGATGTCAGACATGCGCGGTTGACGGCCAGCCGCTTGCGCTGTCTGCACATGATTTATGATGCGCTGTGTTGGGTCTGCTGGGTTAGGCGCGAGACTAGATTGGTTCTGCATGTTCGCGCTCCCAGATACGTGAGACAATACTTTGGACTTCTATGAGCGGCAGTGTGCAACCGTAGTCCATAAGTGTTCTGATTTGTGTCTTTGGATTAATGTCATTGCGTGACCAGTAACCAGCCAGCTTCACAACACAATTGTTTCTGCCGCCATACTCGTTTGCGGAACCAGACACAGATAGATTGTTGATGACACGTTCCCAGTCTTGGCTGGTCATACCCATGCGGACATTGCTGGTCAGAAAACCAACCACCTTTTCATAGGGGTCCTGATTTGCAAGGGCCATATCTTCTAATTCATACAGTGAATATTCTTGCCACGGTTCTACGTGTGCTACCCTTGACTGGACAGGCGGGTTATACTTCCAATTAATTGTGTAGGGTAGGCGAAGCAGACTGGCGATGTGGGTAGGCGCGGGGTCTCCAAGTAAGACTTGAGACAACTGCTTCATTACAATCTCAGCTTTCTGAAACTGTACAGCATCACGCACCGGCTCTTTCAAACGCCAGTAAACATGCAAGCCGCCACCAGAATGTACTATATATGTAGGCTTGTAATCGTTGACTATATAATCCAACCGGTCCAAGTCCGCGCCATCAATGTCCACCCATATGTGTGTGAGTTCCACAACATCAGTCTTTCGACAGGTTGTACTCTCTGGGTCCAGCCGCGCTTGCCTCATATATATGCCGCGCTTTTCTTTAGTCTGTTCTTCTATCCATTCAAACAAGCTGTCTGCACTGCGGCCATTGGCGCGATACATAACCCGCTTGTCTCCCAGTGCCTCAAAACTAAGAACACCACACGTTTTATTTTGGTGCAGTGTTTGTAAAAATTCGGCGATAGTGTGCGTGTCCTCTGTCATCTTATTCCTATTATACTGTCAATATATGTCTGTGTCTGCACATACTATCTGGTATGCGGAATCGGATGTCAACATCATCATACTCAAAAACTATCCGGTGTGTTGAAATGTAGACAGAGCCACATGATATTGTGGTTTAGGGGGCTTCCTCCCTTACCCCCGTCCTGTCAGTCTGTCTAAGTGGGCAAGGTGTTTCGGCATCTTGCCCATCTTTTTTAGAAATTTATTTACATTAAAGTGTTGACACAACAGACACCAAGCCCCATTGTAATGTTACCAGACAAAACAGACAAATGAACAGACGGACAAATGACACAGACTTTACAGGTATCCTTGGAACCAAACCTCCAATTGGTTCTACGCCCCACCAATCCCATTCCAGCATTGGCCGATATACTTGGCCGCATTCCACAGTGTGCTTACAAGCCAGCCCAACGTAGCTGGGTTGTAAATATAGGACGGATGGAAGCTGAAGCTGGGATGAGCGTTTACGACATCATTGCCAATGACGTAAAGCCCACGCTTGAAGGCCAAGGATATTCAGTAAAGTTTAACCAACAGGTTAGTCTACATGCCCGTTCTCTCGCTGATGTTTTAAAGACCCAGACAGATGATTTTTATTCTCGCATATGTGTTGGATGGGAAAACAGTCTGTCATCTCTGGGTGTAACTCCATATAAACATCAGCTTGACGCTGTCCATTTTTGGCTGGACAACCAAGGGCGCGGTATTTTTGGGCATGAGATGGGTACAGGCAAAACTATCTCTGCCATTCTTGCCAGCCGCGCCCTTGGACTTTCAAAGATACTTATATTTATTCCCGCTTCACTTAAGACACAGTGGAAGACAGAGTTAAATCGTTTATTGTCTTCACATGAGGTGATTGATTATGACGGAAAGAACTGGCCCCAAGAAGACAAACAGACCGTTGTGCTTGTATCGTATGCAATGGCCGCTAAAGTCTCCGCGCAGATTGACCGACATGGAATTCGACCAGAGGTTATCATTTGTGACGAATGCCATTACATCAAATCCCCGAAGGCACAGCGCACTAAAGCGGTTGTTAAACTGGCTAAGAAAGTCCCTTACTTTTTAGGTCTCAGTGGCACACCTATTATTAATCGTCCGGTAGATTTGTTTCCGGTCCTCAACCTGACCGCCCCAGATAAATTTTTTGATTGGTATAAGTTTACTCGCCGTTACTGCAATGGGCATGAGGGTAAGTTCGGTTATGTGTGTGATGGTCTTACCAACGCACCGGCACTACATGCTGAGTTGCAGAACGTCATGCATCGGGTACGTAAAGACGAATGCTTGGACCTACCTAGCAAGACACGGTCTGTCATTCCGCTGGACTTCTTTCAGCACAAGGGATGGACACAGGACTACTACGACATCCGCGAAGCTATACAGATGGGTGAGGCACACTTCTCCCAGCTACGCCAGTTCATCGGCCAGTCTAAGCTGACACAGTCTGTCGATTGGATTGTAGACTTTTTGGATAGCACAGATGAAAAGCTGGTTGTCTTTTGTCACCACGTCCACCTTGCCAAGACTTTGATTGCTGAAGTGAACAGGCGTGGCAAAGCTAAATCAGAACACAAACCCATAGCTGTCGGGTTCACTGGCGAGACATCCGCTGAAGAACGCAACAAAGCTATTAGCAAGTTCCAAGAGACAAAGGCAAAATATCCAGCCCGTGTCTTGGTCACCACGGTTGGGTCCGGTGGCACCGGCCTCAATCTACAAGTCGCAAACCAGATGCTGATTGTTGAAGCAACATTCAGTGTTGGTGAAATGCTACAGGCCGAAGACCGCATACACAGGTCAGGCCAGAAGACACCTTGCACCATCCACTATGTCATAGCGTCAGGCACATATGACCGTGTCTTGTACCGTTTGCTGTCTAGCAAGATGGACATGATGAACAAGGTGGTAGATGGCGACTTCAGTAAAGACCTCAACGTCTTTGATGAAATGATGAAGGAAATATGAAATGGAAAAAGTAGAAGTTGAACAAAGCTGTTCTGTCCACAAGATGGAGATTGATGAGATTGGTTTCATCTATCGTAACACGGAAATTAAACACGGACCTGACGGTGAAATGTTTGTCACTCTCAGTGGCGAGAGCATGGTCAGTGGTAAACCAATGTCGCTTTCTTTCGATGCGCGGACCGTACCAGCTAGTCGGTTTGAGAAACTGCGCTCTGGCGATTTTATTGAATTCAATTGTTACACAGAAGGCAATGCCTAATACAGGGGGGTACTCCGAAATAAGTGCCAGCAAAGGTCTTGGTCCAACTCAAATGCTTTGTCTGTGCGGCGGTGATTTTGATTTCGTTTTGCACCAGTACCCGCATCAGTAGCGTCCCCCCGCCAAGTGATTGGTTGAGTACGCTAAAGACAAGGAAAACCTTTTTTAAATAGGAGAATATATACATGTTTAAACTAGACACAAAGGCCATGCTGTTGGCCAACATGACCCGCAAATCAGAGAGCAAAACTTGGGGTGGCCACAACCGGTCCATGACAGTTGGTGCATCTGAGGTGGGCCAGTGTCAGCGTAAACTCGTTTATGACAAGCATAACATTCAGCCAGACACCGGCTTTGTACAAGACTACGGAGCGGCAGAGCGGGGCAACGTACTTGAAGAGTGGGTTGTTGAAGGTCTGCAACACAGTCTGCCAGATGACATTGAGTTACTCTGGGCTACTGATGAAGGTCAGAAGACACTGGTAGACAAGACAGCTTATCAGTCTGCAACACCGGATGGATTGTTTGTATCTAAGGATTTGTTCCCGCTCAACGTAGATGGTACGGATGTACTGACCAACTGTGTTTACAATGAAATCAAATCTATTGACCCGCGCCCGTATGATTTCTTGAAAGAACCTAAACACGTACACGTACTGCAATGTCAGCAAGGCATGGATTTAGTTCGCCGTCTGACAGAGTACGAGCCGACACACGCTGTCATCACATATGTAAATGCCAGCTTCCTGTCGCAGATAAAGACCTTCATTATACCTTTTAATCAGAAGGTAGCGGACGGTCTACGGGCTAGAAGCCTTGAAGTATTCAACTGGTTTGAGCCAGCCAAACTACCTATGGCAGAGGGCAAGCTGATGGGCGGTGATGAATGTCAGTATTGCCCTTGGCGCAGACAATGTAACGGTGACCTTGTTGCCGCACTGCCCACCGAAGAAAAATCAAATTATGAACAGGCTGTTGAACAACGCCTGTATGAACTGGCTACCAAACGTGCCGCGCTTGTGTCCGATAAGAAGAACAACGAGCAGAAGGTTCGTGATGTAGAACAGGAAATAAAAGAGGTTCTCTCAGAAGCAGACACCAAGAAGGTGAAAGCTGACTGGGGTTCGGTTTCTGTGTACGCACAGAAATCACCACCGCGTTACGACAAAGAGAAGTTTGAAAAAGCGGGGCTACAACCTAGCGACTTTCAAACGGATGGTGAGTATTCACCCCGGCTCTCTGTCACTTTACGCACTTAATCCAGACACAGACATAGTAACAAAAGGAATAGAGATATGTCACAATTAGCCGTAACCCCTAAGTTCGATGTAGCAAACATTGACGCTCTTGCCAACTCTCTTGAGACTGCAACCGCTGATTTAACCAGCGGTGGTATGCAGTATATCAAGTTCAAGAAAGGCGAGTGGGTCATTGGGCGCGAAGAAGATACGTTTCCAGATAACAGCTTTGAGGCTGTGCCTGACCTACCAAATATCCAGTTCGGCTGGGTGTGCTGGAAGGACGGCCAACTCGTAGATGAAATCTGGTATGGCCTTGGTGAAGACATGGCATCACAGGATATGTTGCCAGACCACGGACCATTTACTCAGCAGAATGATGGCTGGTCCAAGAACGTCCGCTTTCAAATGAACATCCTTCCAAGCATGGGTGTGGAAGGAAACATCTATGCCCAGTTCACCGGCTCATCTAATGGAGCGCAACGTGCAACTGGTGAGATGATTAAGCAGTGGATTAAAGAGGTTCGCACTGGCGCACATCATAACGAAGTGCCGGTAGTGAAGTTCTTTGCTGACCATTACAAGCATCGTCAGTATGGCAAGGTTCAAATCCCTGCGATGGAAATTTCTAGATGGGTAACACCAGATGACCAGCCGCCTGTTCAGACAGAGACAGCGTCTACTGAAGGTTCATCTGCATCCAAAGACATCCCTCTGGAATAGACATGACAGACTTACAGGACGTGTTAGGGGGCGGTGAGACAGCCGCCACCCCAAAATATCATGACTTCATGCATGGTGTTGAACTCAACTTCATCACTACTGATGCTGACGTAGACATCATGCTTGAAGAGTTTGACCAGAAGTTAAAGTTCCATACACATCTGGACCCGATACTTTTGTCTGTAGATGTTGAGACAGCGGCTGTCATGTCTTTGCTAGACAAGTACCGGTCTGAACAGGGAACCTACAACACAATCCGCGAGGAGTTTGAGAAGTTTCCTGTCATTGCCAAGCTGACTGACCAGCAAAAGGCAGACCGACAGTCCGTCAAAGATAAGATGGACGATGCACGTAGCATACTGAATGACATAGCCAGACATGTGAAACGGGCAGGGCTGAATGTAGGTACAGGACAAGTCCGACTGCTCCAGATATATGATGGCATGGGTGCGGTGCATGTAATAGACCGCTGGGCTGTGTCGCTGGGTAAGTTTGATGAGATAGGTAAACGTCTCCTCAACTTGGACAAGGTTGTGTGGCTGGCCCACAACGCACAGTTTGATGTGAAGATGCTTTCCCAGCATGGCATCCTACCATCCAGACATCCACATTGCACATTGCTACAGGCACAGGCTCTTGTGTCTTTGACAACAGAGCGGAAGACGCTGGCCGAAAGATGTCGCGTTGTGCTGGACAAAGAACCCAGCAAAGAACAACAGGCATCAGATTGGTCTAAGCCAGACTTAGACACAGAGCAAGTCCGGTATGCGGCGGGTGACGTGGTAGCCACTTGGCTGTTGCATGAGGCCCAGCTTGCTCTGGTCAAGGACAGCAAGCGCACTCCATATGAAGAATGTGAATGGGTCTATAATCTTATGCGCTCCAGTATCCGAGCGGTGAATGAGGTTATGACCAACGGCATCGGGTTCGACAGCACGGCTCATGACAAGCTGTGTATAGACATGGCAGACAGAGACACAGAAGGTAGACAGAAGTCTCTTGAGTTGTTCAGTTCCTGTGGCGCGGACGGCGCACCCATCGTTGAGAACCCAGCCAGCACAACACAAGTTGCGAATTGGTTGCGGTATCACCTGATGTTACGTGAGCCATATACTACAGACAACTGGCCTAAGACAGACACAGGCCAGTTAAAGGTTGGCAAGGTTGAGGTCCTAGAGAACATCACTCAACTTGTTGAAGAGTTCAGACCACCGTTGATGGCACTCGCTGAATGGGCTGATGCAAAGAAAAACAACAGCACATTGGGTGAGAAGTTTACACGATTCGTTAACCCTGTATCTCAGCGTATACACGCAAACTTCCGCATCGGTGGCACGGAAACAGGACGCTTCAGCGTAACCGAACCAGCGTTGCAGACAATCAATGCAACACCGGAGTTCAGACATCTGTTCAAAGCCAAAGAACATCATAGTCTGGTGGTGTGTGACTATGGTCAAATCGAAGTTCGCGTCCCAGCGGCTCTGTCAAAAGACAAGGTTTTGCTGGAAGCGATAGAAGACGGTTTGGATATTCACACTCTAACTGCCCGTCACTGTTTTAAAGGTGACTATCCAAACGAGACCGGTGACGATTACTTCAAAGCTGGTGAGGGAAAGTGGATGCGTCAGGCCGCAAAGGCTTGCATCTTTGGTCTTCTATTTGGTCAGGGTCCACGGGGTCTAGCACAAGTGCTAACCACCAACGGCCATCCGACTACGGTTCATGAGGCCGGTAGAATTCAGCACGAAGTGTTGGACCTCTATACAGGTCTTAGGGACTGGATACGAAAGACACGGGAAAGGGCTGATAGGAGCGGGTTCTTATGGACACCGCAGGGACGGGTATACGCTCCGTTCAAATCTACTCAGCTTTTTACCAAGTCAATCAACACGCCGTGCCAAGGCGGTGCGGCAGAGATAATGCTGTTGGTTCTTAGCAAGTTCCCCAAAATCTGGGGGGATATTCCAGCCTATCTGGTTCACGTTGTTCACGATGAACTGATTGCGGAAGTTCCTGATGAACACGCTGAAGAAACACTGGCACTGATGCTTGAGACAATGCGATGGGCCGCAACGTCTTTGTTTGAAAATATACCTCAACGCGGTCTTGTCGAAGGTGACATTGGCAAGACTTGGGGCGAGGCAAAGTAAGGTATTTATTTATGTCCGCGATGTATAAACAAAACACTTCCGTATTCCGCAACGAATTTGCAGAAAGTATTTTCCATCACAAGTACAGCCATGAGGGCGCAGAGACATGGGAAGAACTGGCGAACACGCTGGTCGATGATGTCTGCGGCAGTGTGCTACCACAGTCCGAAGTGGACCAATTGAAATGGATGATTTCTACTATGCGTTTCATCCCCGGTGGTCGCTATCTGTATTATGCTGGCCGTCCCGCAAAGTTTTTTAACAACTGTTATTTGTTGTGTGCAGAAGAAGATACCCGCGAAGAGTGGGCCGCTCTGTCTCAGAGAGCCATGTCATGTCTGATGTCTGGCGGTGGCATTGGTGTGGACTATTCTATACTGCGTGGCAAAGGCGCACCCCTCAAGCGCACCGGCGGTACAGCATCAGGCCCGATTGATTTGATGACAGCTATCAATGAGATTGGTCGGCGTGTCATGCAAGGCGGTAGCAGACGTTCAGCTATTTATGCATCTCTGAACTGGCAACACTCAGACATTGAAGCGTTCTTACGTGCTAAAGATTGGAAGTCTATGCCGGTTGCTGGCACAGATAAGACCGTGGCTGATTTGAAAGAAGCTGACTTTAATTATGCGGCCCCATTAGACATGACCAATATCTCTGTCAACTGGGACACCAAGTTCTTAGAAGATTATTGGCGAACTGGGAAGTTACCTGAGTTGTTCTATGACAACACACGTCAGGCTCTGTCATCAGCGGAGCCGGGGTTCAGCTTTAATTTCTTTGAAAACGAAAATGAGACACTGCGTAATGCATGTACTGAAGTTACTTCAGACAAAGACAGCGATAGTGATGTCTGTAATCTTGGCTCGTTGAACATGTCTAGAATAGAAGACATTGCTGAGTTCCGTCAGTGTGTAGAACTGGCTACCAAGTTCCTGATTTGTGGCACACTCAAAGCACAACTTCCATACGACAAAGTATATAAAATCCGTGAAAAGAACCGCCGTCTTGGTCTGGGTCTCATGGGTATGCATGAGTGGTTGTTACAGCGCGGACAGCAGTATGAAGTCACAGAAGAGATGCACCGTTGGTTGCATGTCTACAAGTCTGTGTCTGACCATGTATCAAACAAGACAGCAGATGCGTTGGGTATAAGCAGACCGGTCAAGGTTCGCGCTATCGCACCGACTGGTTCTATCGGAATCTTAGCCGCTACAACTACAGGCATCGAACCGCTGTTTGCTGTTGCATATAAGCGGCGGTATCTGAAGGGCGGTAGCAAGTGGCACTATCAGTATGTGGTAGATGCGGCGGCGCAAGCTGTGATTGACCGCTACGACATCAAGCCAGAGAAGATTGAGAGTGCCTTGGATTTGTCTGCGGACTATGAACGCCGCATGGCATTCCAAGCAGACGTGCAAGATTATGTAGACATGTCTATCTCAAGCACAATCAATCTACCGTCATGGGGTTCCAAGCTGAACAACGAAGACACAGTCCGTCCGTTTGCAGAGACCCTTGCGAAATACATGCACCGTCTACGTGGCTTCACTTGCTACCCAGATGGTTCGCGTGGTGGACAGCCTCTGGTCTCTGTCGATTACAAAGAGGCAAAGAGCAAACTGGGTGAAGAGTTTGAAGAAGCTGTCGAGACCCATGACATTTGCGACATAACCGGACATGGGGGAAGTTGCGGTGTCTGATAAAGAACCTGAAAGATATTATGATTGGATGCTTTGGAAGATGAGACAAGAAGATAAAAAAGACATGGTCGATAATCCCCCGCACTACACGCGGGGGAACATCGAATGTATTGATTACATCAAAGATAGTATGGGTCCGGTTGGTTTCTCATACTTCTGTGAGGGAAACGCAAAGAAGTACCTTCACCGGTTCCGCGATAAGAACCAGATTGAGGACTTACGCAAAGCGTCAGTGTATCTTCAATGGCTTATTGAAGCATTAGAAGAAGAGGGAACCCAAGAAACACAACTCAAGCTAATTTAAGCTGGCTTGTTTTTCTCTGCGTTTTTTCGTCTCTCGTCAAAATCTAACATATAGTCTTCAAGGATGCGTAACGTGTCGGCTCTAGGGTTCCAATCAGGTGTAAACATCTTGGCTAAAGTTCCGGGTCCAAGCCCACAATTTCGGGCTAGGCCGTGTGGTGAAAAGCCGTGTGCTGTAACCCAACCACGAACCTTCTGTAGATATATATCTATAGCGTATGTTCGCATCTCAAGTTTCTTAAAGTCTTCGTCAGTCATCTTTCGTTACCAATCTATATTGACTTTATAATATAAGGACACCATTATAATGTTGTCAACAGGTTTTGTTACAACCAAACAAGCGGCTGAGTACTTAGGTATAAGTACATCCACGCTATATAGCTGGACAAAGTCTGGCCGTCTAGAGGGAGTTGCTTTTAGGTTTGATAAGGCTTGGAGATATAAACTAGACAAACTTACAGACTGGACAAATGAAGGAGAGTATAAATGCCAGCCTACCAACGTGGTAAAACTTGGTACGCTTCCTACCAAATCAACGGAGTTAAGTACCGAAAAGCAACTGAAGCAACTTCTAAACGCGAAGCGGAGCGCATCGCGGAAGAGTTGCGACATGCTGAAATAGCGGGTCAAAAGAGAAGGGCCGCAGACGTTTCATTCTCTGAAGCCATGCTCACATTTTTGAGCGACTACTGTGGTGTGACCTTTATAAATAATGAAATAGACTTTCGCGAAAGACGTGTTCGCTGGGGTACGGCTGACCGGTATATTACTAGTAGCCGTATGCTTACACCGTTCTTTGGAGAGATGTATCTTTCAGACGTACAAACAACGGATATCAAGGCTTACGCTATTGCTAGACGTGAAGCCGGTGTGACTGATGCAACTATTCTAAGGGACATACGTCTGCTCAGTAAAATGTACAACTACTGGGTCAGTGAAAGACCTGACAGGGTCAAGTATAATCCGGTGGCATCATTCGATAGCAAACAGCTAAAGGATAGTGAAACACGGATTAGATATCTGACCCATAATGAAGTAGACCATCTGCTTAATGTAGCCAAGCAATCTTATAACAAAGACCTGTATCATCAGATTACATTTGCTTTGGCTACCGGACTTAGATGGAACGAACAGTTTAGTTTGAAATGGGATATGGTACGTGACACAGCAAAAGGTAAAGAGTTGTTTCTGCCATCAGAACTAAACAAAAATAAAAAATACAGAAAGGTTCCTTTGACTTCTGAAGCAATAGAAGTTTTGGAATATTTACACAGTCAGCCACTCTGTATGCGTGGCTTTGTGTTCTATAATTCAGACACAAGTGACCGTGTATGTAGCAACCGTACCGCATGGGAGACGTGTCTAGACAACAGTAAAATAACGGACTTTGTCTGGCACGATTTGCGTCATACCTTTGCTACACATGCCCTTGCGAAGGGCTTGCGTATCGAATATGTATCAGAGATTTTAGGACATTCTGACATCTCTATTACACAGAAGTACGCACACATCTTGCCCTCTGAATTGCACGATGCGGTCAGAGGACTGACACAAGGACTGACACACACGCCGGTCTTTGCAAGCTAAGTTATTGAAATGATTTATTTGTCACTATACAAACATGGGTCTCCAAAACCGGGTGTTGCAGGTTCAAGTCCTGTCACTCCTGCCAAATTGTATAGTGAGTACAATAACTTAGCTGATTTACCCAATGTGGGTAAAATGTACTGTGTCCGTCATATTTCGCATATTTCGCAGATATGACGGACACACAAACAGACACAGCTAAAAGAGGTAATAATGAACTACTCACAGACTATGGATTGGTTATTTAATCACTGCGTTAATATCTTGAATGTAGTGGCACAGCACATCGGGATGACATACAATGAAATCAACATATGGATTTTTGTCATCATTGAACCGTTGGTGTTTGTCTGCATGTGCTATTATATTCTAAGGCTTAGACACAAGCTAAAACAGCATAAATCTAAAGAAGCGGCGATGCCATATTGGGTGCCGCACTTGCCACTTTCTTCCGTTGAAGCGACTGCTCGGCGGCTTCAGCAATCATAGCAGACAAGTCTGAGAAAGAAGGTTGAGATGGGCGAGAAAGAGGTCCTGTTACTGATGCAGTTGTTGTCGGAGTGGATACCGGCATTGCTTGCGAAGGTATACTAATTTCAATTGGGATTGAATTAGAACCACCTTCAGGTAAAACAACGCCGCCAAGCATACGAGCGGCACCATAGAGGCGGTCAGTAAAGCCGCCTCTATAATCTTGCATAGGGTTCAACCGGCTAAACACATCACCCATAGTAGCTTGCCGCGCCATTGGATTACCAAACTCATCCTGTTGATTAAAGTTATAGTCATCTAAGATAGTGAACGAACCGTCTTCATTTACCCTCACATCAAACTGACCTAGCACTGTCTTCAACGCACCAACGTCTGAGAACTTACTGCCTTTGCCTGTGACTACGTTTCCTTCTTTGAAATATCTGTTAAGGGCAGGGTAGTCCACACCATATGTGCCGGGTTTTTTTCCAGCGTAGTTTGCTTTGACAAAGTCTGTCAGCACACGCATCATACCTTCGTTAAAATCAGCTTCAGTATATTTTTCTGAGCGCATGGAATCTGGTAATGCGGCGCGGCCTAATGAACGTAGGAATGTGGATGCTTGTTGAAAGTTTGCCATTATCTATTATCCCCGGACCCGGTGAGTTGGTTGCGCTCCGCTCTTGATGCCAGCTTGTCTAGGTTCATGGTGGCAATCAGATTCATGTCCATGTCTATGTCTGATGCAATGTTTGCGATATACCACAGTACGTCACCAAGCTCTTTTGCAAGCTCAACTTTCTTTTCTTCTGTAAATACACCGCCTTCATCGCGGATAACCTTCTTTACTTTTTCTGCTACTTCGCCAGCTTCGCCTACCAAACCCAGTGTTGGGTATAGTATCTTTGCGCTGTCTGGATATATAGCCGTCTCAATGGCGGACTGTTGATAGTCTTGCATGTCCATTATTTTTTTCCCTTCTTAGGACTGTTGTCTGCACTTGAACCAAAGTAGTAGGCCACAACTGTTGACGCTGTCCCGCCAAGCCAGCCTACTGCAATGTTGATAAACCCTATGTCTGCATCAATGCCACCGGGCCAGAACGTGACTGCACCGATGTAACCAAAGAAAGATATAAGGGTCATGATAGCCAGCACAGACGGGACGTGGTCATTCATTTCTGCTTGTCTGCGTCTAGCACTGTCTCTGTCTTGCATGTTTATTCTTGCTAGGTCTATGTCTAGCTTTTTCATTTCTGTCTGAAACTCAAGCTCTGCATTTTTCAACATGGCTAACTGTTCTGGGGATGCGCCAGTCACCGCAGAGATAATCTCTTGCTCAGTCGCATCAGACTTGCCCAACAATGACGTAGCCAAAGTCCGTGCGGCTACGCCACCCATCGGCCCACCCAAAGCGGTGCCAATAGTAGGTGCCACAACACCCAGAACTTCTTTAGCGGTTTTCCAAATATCCATGTTAACCTCTAGCTTTTTTTGCTTCCCAAACAAACCATGCAAAGAAACACAGGATGCTGGTAAAAACTGTGACCAGTACACCGGCCAAGATAATCTCTTTTATTTCTTCCGCTTTTTTTTGTTGGCGATGTTTTTCTTCTAATCTTTCTTTTCTTATCTGCGCTCTAAGCCTGACTAATTCATTCCATCCGTTGATACCGCGTGTGGCATATACTATCTGCCGAAGGGCATCTTCCATGTCTTCAGCTTTTTTCTTAGCCATAAAAGTATGGAGAGCTTCTTCTTCAACAGAGCCACGGCGTTTAGATTTTGCTGTATTATGTTCGTCCTTAATTTGGTCAATAGCTCCCCAGAGCTTACCGATATCTCCAGCAAGCGACTGCAAATCTTTTCCCACACTGACACCAGTTTTAATCGCGGTGAATGCGGCAGTAGCGATTGTAATAGGGTCCATATTTTATTCCCAAGGTTGAACATTAGCCCTTTCTCTTCTTTCTTCCCTTCTTAGAAGAAACCTTCGCGGCAGGGGTGTTTCGCACAAACTGTTTTCTTTTGCCTGAAGCCTTCTTCTTTTTTGCTGTTGCCGCTCTCTGTGCCTTTGTAAGGCTCCTAGCTTTCGCGAGTGGTAGACAACGGTCTGGGTTCTTCTTGTTCTTTGATGTGCCACACGCACCCTTGATTGAGCCATCAGTTCCGATACGCACCCATTTCTGCTTCACCCATTTCTTTAATTCACCCATTACTTTTTCCTCTTGCGCTTTTTGCCTTTCGCGCCTTTGGCATAGTTAGGGTCCTTACAATATTTAGAAGCGGCCATGTTTGCATACGCTGATGGATACCGGTCAAAGGTACGCTTTGCCCAAGCTATACCAGCCGCGCATATTTTATTTGGCCGCTTCATTTTCTTTTTACTTGCCATTCTTGTGAACCTTCTGAATGGTAAATGACGCAGACAGAGAAGCCCCCGGATGTTTTTTAAAACCACCCGGCGGGTTCTTCATTAACTTGTAGGACTGGCCAGACTTCATCCAATGAAATCCAGCGGGTGCCTTAACATTCTTAGTAGCCATAACCGCCCTTTTTCTTCTTCTTTTTCTTTTTCATCATCATAACTTCACCTCATTGTTTGGTTGTGAACAGCCAGCTACGCACATCAAATGCGGGGCATTGCTTCTGCACGTCCGGTAAATCCCTATGCCCAAGGACCTCTGCATCTGGATAACTAGCCTGTAGTTGGTCCACCAACTCTTCCAGACTTTCCCATTGCTGTGGCGTGAAGTTATCTTCAGCCTCATCATCTTGTCCTCTGCCGCCAACTAGACATATGCCTATAGACACAGAGTTATACCCAGCGGCATGTGCGCCAGACACGCCGATGTCTCGACCACTTTCGACTGTGCCATCCCGGCGAATGACTTTGTGGTATCCAATGTCCGACCAGCCGCGCTCTTCGACATGCCATTTGCGTATGTCATCTGCGCCAATATCCATAGTCTCATATGTATCAGCGCAGTGGATGACTATGTATTCTGTCTTAGACCGTGGTTTCATTTGTCAGATATTTCCTTCTTGTATCTGTTCACATAATTTTGCTTTGACGCGGGACATGGGTATGTTTTTGTGAATGATAAACTCCATTTCTTTTAACCTTGTCTTACATTCTGTTTCTTTCAGATACGGACCTTCTAAATCCTGTGCCACCAAACATTGATGTCCCCCAAAAGCTACCCAGCAAAAGAAAACAGAAGCAGTGAACATTACTTTCTCCTTGAGCCTTTAGGCGGTGACTTCTTACTGCCGCCCGGACCAGCCCACAATTTTTTACAGGACCAGTAACGAGCCGTTAATTTTGACGTTGCTGTTTTACAGTTATGTCTAGCTTTAAAGTTGGCTCTAGCACCGGCACTGTAGTTATGTCCGTACCCTTTTGCGCCGAACTCAATCACACGCATTTTGTCACCTTCTTTTGCGAGGACCCGCATCTTCTTCTTGCTTGATGCTGGCGCACGTTTAGGTTTGTTCACGCCGGGGAAGCGTTCACCCCTGTACACCACGCCGGACTTTGTTCTGGTAAGTTTAGGTTTCTTGGCCATACTACTTACCCCTCTACCCAGCTAGTTGTTTCTTCATCCCAACGATAAACGCCATCATCTGGATGTGGGGTAGGGGGTTCCCATAGACACGAAGTTTCATTAAGCACCCAAGAAGGAAAAGGCTGTGGCGCAATAAACGCATCTCTTGCCGCATCATAAGTGTATCCTACGCTGGCAAAGTTTTTTCTTAGCGCAGTACCACCATTAAGATGTTCACCGCCATAAGTGTTGTAAGATGTCTGTATCCATTCACCGGGTTCTGTATCGACTAAGTTGTCTATAAAATCTTGGTCGGCTACAAGTACCCTAGTAACAACGCCATTTAATACTTTTGCATAATGTGCCATTACTTTCTCCTACGCAGTATATGAACCACTCGACAGAAAGGTAATGATGGTATTACTTCCTGATGTTGTTACAGTTGGTGAACCCGTAGTTATGCCAGTGTAATCTGCGGTAGGCAGAATAAGTATACATCTACCAGAACCACCAGCCCTGCCAGATGGCGTATTATTCCAGCAACCCGCACCGCCACCGCCACCAGTGTTTGCAGTTCCAGCAACAGCTTGTACCGCACCACCCAGATAGTCAGCCGCCCCATTGCCACCGCCACCTGTACCGCCTTGGCCTATGACGTAAGCTACGTTAGCGTCCATACCCCCAGCACCACCTCCAGCAAATGGACCTTCTGATGTAAGTCCAGTTACGGTTGGGTTAGCACCATCGCCACCTGCCATGTTGCCATCGGTGTTACCAGCTTCGCCTTTGCCGCCGCCACCGCCGCCACCGCCTGAATATGTGCCACCATTATTACCTTGTCCCGAAGTACCCGAACCTCCAGCTTGGTTGCCAGCACCAGAACCACCACCAGAGCCACCAGCAACACCAGCAGTATTGTAAGAACCAGCCCCACCACCAACAGCAGTCTGACTTATACCTGTGCCTATTAATGTACTAGGATTACCTGAACCACCACTAGCAAATTGCCCACCAGCAGAACCGCCGCCGCCAATACTTGCGGTATATGTTTGGCCTGATAAAAGAGTTAAGTTAGAATTTTCCAGCATACCGCCAGCACCGCCGCCGCCGCCATAATAACGACCAGAACCGCCAGCACCACCAGCAATAAGTACCATTCCAACAGTTATGAAACGGGCAAAACCACCACCAGCAGTATCACTGGCTGATGAAGTTACTATCCATCCTTCTGTAGCATTAGAATATACTACTTGAACGGACACATTGGCTGAAATAATGTTAAAATTAGTGGCAGAGCCTCTAATGTTACTTCCATTTCTATTTAAAACTATCTTATTTGTAGCTGAGGCAGAGCCTTTATAATCAGCAATAACAACCTTATCTCCCTGCGAAGGAGATGCTGGAAGTGTAACAGTTACTGCACCACCAGAAGAATCAACAAAGTATCCTTTTTCAGCTACTGCTGTAAAATCACTTGTCTGTATAGATGAGGACCAATCAATCCCACCGGCACCAGCCGCTAGTTTAGCACTTGTTACATGTCCGTCTGCAATATGTTGCGCTCTTATCACACCGTCAGCTATCTTAGATGCGTTCACCGCATCATTGGCAATTTTAGCTGTTGTAATACTTCCAGTAGGTATAGCATTACCTAATGCGCCAAGCGGTAAATTATGCTGGCCACTGATTACATCTGCTAAATCTCTTGCCCTAGACATCTAACTATATTCCTTTCTTGTCATAGACATAAACAACTATAGCACAGTCTGTCTGTGTCTAAAAGACAGCAAAATTTTTTAGCCTTTGCTTAACGCCCGGTCTAGCTTATCCTCCACCCGATGGAGAGCCTCATTGATTTGACGCATGTCTTCTCGTAATTCTATCTTTGTCGCATACTCTTCCCGTGTCCGGTTCAACAGTATGTCAATACGTTTAACTTCACTCATTAATTGACGGAACGTCCATAACGCTGGCGCGATTACCAGCGTAAGTAAAATGTTCCAGAACATCATGCTTGAGATTTCCATTATCCTGCAATCTCCATAACATTAAATGAAGATGTGCTAACTTGATTATTACCGCCG
>CEOO01057665.1_pt1 | contig 17300 bp, 27 predicted proteins | sample 530321 | NCBI WGS metagenome assembly CEOO01 (sample SAMEA2619927, study PRJEB7988) | marine metagenome | biome: marine biome (ENVO:00000447); feature: surface water layer (ENVO:00002042); material: "saline water (ENVO:00002010), including plankton (ENVO:xxxxxxxx)" | depth 5 m
AGTCTGAGCTAATCGAGCGCTACGATCGCGTTGATGATGCACTTCATGCAACTCGTGCTGCTTTAGAAGAAGGTGTATTGCCCGGTGGGGGAATAGCGCTGTATCAATTTGCGATCGAACATGAAAGTACTATCGATCATGAACATACTGACAAAGAAGTTATTGTTGGACATGATTTGTTGATCAACGCGTGCAAAGAACCCTTTAAACAAATTCTAAGTAACGCAGGTTTGTCACATCACAATATCTTAACAAACATACACAAGCACGGTAAAAAAGCTTCTAACGTTGGTTATGACGTAAGAAATAAACGTTTTGGTGATATGTTTGACCTAGGTGTTATTGATCCTGCAAAGGTTTCTAGGTGTGCTCTAGAAAACGCTGTTTCTGCTGCGACGATGCTTTTGTCTGCTGATTGTTCTTTAATTGAAGTTAAAAACGAATCTGCTTGATATTTATTTAACACGTAAGCAACAGGAGTAAGTATGCAAGATTATAAACTAAAAAGAAAGTTAGCAACTGCAATTGTCAATTTAAAAATTGAGAACGAAGCACACGTTCCTGACTTAATGACTAGAATTAGAATCCTTCCTGGTATAGCCGTTGTCGGTCAAAAAGATAAAGTTGCTCGTTTTTCTGATGGTGACGGCTCACTCTTGCTTAGTATCAAATATTTGCCAGAGTCTGATGAAATATTTAAAAGTTTAGAAGACATGTCGAAATTAGTTAAACGTTTACCAGGCGTAAAAACAGTAGCAATTGTCACTTTTAATAAGAGGAAAATATCCCTACATGGAAAAAAATTAATTTTTTAATTGTAAACACTTTAAACTCAAGATATAATTCTAGCACCATGTTAAATGGTATACGAAACATAGGAGGAGATTATATGTTTTTAACTGATTTTTTTGATGACAAATATTTTAATTCATACATTTCTGGTAACAATGCCAGACTTAAAACACAGACAAACACACCCTGTAATATCTATCAATCAGAAGGTTCATACATTTTTGACTTATATTTACCCGGTTTTTCTCGCGATGACTTTGACATAAATATTGATAACAATATTTTATCCGTCAAAGGTACTTCTGACTTTGCAAAGAAAAACTACATCCATCAGGAACATGTCCAGGCTGCAAAATTTGAAAGATCCTTTTCTTTGCCGAAAAATGTCAATATTGATAATGTTGATGCCGACTATACTTCTGGTGTACTGTCAATATCAATTCCAAAATTTGAAGAAAGAAAGCCTCAGGCTAAAAAAATTACTGTTAAATAATTAGGTGATTTTATATTTTGTGTGCGTTTACATAGAAAATGTAACGCACACATTTTTATTGTATAATATATACATACAACTACTACAAACTATAAATTAAACATTGGAGACTACATGGAAAGAACTGTTCTTGAAACATATTTTCGAGATATTAAAAATAAAACTAGTTTACTTACGCGTGAACAAGAAGTTGAATTAGCAAAGCGCATCGAAAAAGGTGACAAAAGAGCTAGAGATAAGATGATTGAATCGAATCTTCGGCTAGCAATATCAATAGCAAAGCAATACGCAAGGTACGGATCTACGCTAGAAGACTTAATTCAAGAATCTAATATTGGTCTCATGAAGGCTGTGGAAAAATTTGATTGGCGAAAAGGTTTTAAATTTTCAACTTATGCATCATGGTGGATCAAACAGGCAGTGACTCGTAGTTTAACTTCGAACAGCACACTTCTTAAAGTTCCGTCCCATACTTTAGCAAATGCAAGAAAAATTTGGCAACTCAAGCAAGATTACATGGAAGAATTTGGCGTTGAACCTTCTATGGAAGAAATATGTGATGCCCTTGACATGACAGAAAAACATGTCAGATTAGCTATTTCATCGATTAGAAGTAAAAACATTGCTAGTATCGACCAGCAAATTGGTGAAGAAGGTGCAAGAACACTAGGGGATATTATTCCAGACAATTCATCAACAAACATCGAGCAGATACTAGATAATAAAATTATAAGACAGAAGATAATTAAAGCGCTTGGCTCTCTCTCAAAAAGAGAAGAACTAGTTCTTCGTTTGAGATTCGGTCTCGATGAAGTACTAGAAGACGACAAAAACATTTACGATATCAACGAAAACAACGAAGGAGTTAACAATGGCAATGCCTAAAGGATTTAAATCAGAAAACGGTTATGGTACATCAAAACAATTTGACGGAGCAACTTATCATCAAATTGCTGATCAATTAAATGAGAAAGGTTATAAAATGAATCATTCCACAGCAAGAAATGTTTATGTTAAAGCCCTTATGAAGATTGCATCTGAAGTTACTGATCTTTATGATGTAAGCATGGATCAGAAAAAACTTAAAAAGATCGCTATTAATCCTGAATTCCAAGAAACCATAAGGGACTTTATGGATGAGTTAGACAATGGTATCGGGAAATGATAGATATATTTTCTATTATAGATGATCTTCGTTTTAGAACATCTTTACTAGAGAGTCTGGAGTGGGACGAAGATCTGCTCCAGACTTTTTTATTTTACTTTGATGACGCTCTTAAGTCCGACACCGATCCTCAATCTTTACTCTCAGACATTCAAAAATATTTTGGCAGAGGAACTCATGATATTATTGTCAAGCTTTTTAAAGAAGAAGCTTTAAATGTTGATGGATATTTAGATAATATTGATGGAGAAAATGATGACTATTAGTTTGAATATTATTTTAAAAAAGAATAAGATGTGCCTTGAAGACTTTATTAAGAAAAATAAATTAACTTCATATATATCTTTAGTAGAATATTGCCAAGGGCGCAGTTTTGTTCCTTGCAGTGAAGAAGATTTTAAAAAAGCGCTAGGCATCAAGGAAAAGGTTAATGTCATCAAGAAAAAACCTAGTAGGACAACTAGTAAAACACAAGAACCAAAAAAACGTAGGAATCGTCGTAAAAAGCAACAAGACACACCCAAATTACCTGACGGTTCTGACAATGGGTAAATTGGAAGAATGGAGTATTTTTTCAATTGTTCTAGATAATTAGTATTAAAAAGGAGTTTATCATGGCAACCAATTGGCCAAATTCAGGAATTAGTAATGTAGGTGAATTCCAAGTTTCTGGACACACACTACCCATAACCGGTTCGAGCGCAATTATTAAATTAAACTACGTAGCAAGTTCGATTACTGTAGCTGCTATCGATGGTGATAGAGCAGTTACTTTTTATGATGGTTCACATAACGCAGTGAATTTTACAGTACCTGTAGATACAACTGCAAAATTCAAAGGCAAGTTTCTAACTTTTAAAGTTCCAGCCAACGCGTCAGCATTAGTCGAACTAACTAATATTCCATCCGGATCGTACTCAGTGCCTACATTCACAGATTTGTTTTACGAGTAAGCCTCACTAAATGAAGTATAAGGTAGGCGATTTAATCTATGTGCCTTCTTACGAGGCTAACGGTATAATAGTCAGTGCATATGTAATTAATGAAACACAAACTATAGATGATTTGTGGAATACAAAAATATTAGTTCAAGAAACTTTGTATAAAGTTCTAATTCAAGGTAAAATAGTAACACTTACAAATCCTTTAATTGAGAAAATACAGAGGTTAACATGAATATGTTTGTATTAGATGAGCAGCCTTTAAAAGCTGCTGAATACCACTGCAACAAGCATGTGGTTAAGATGATTCTAGAAGCAGGACAAATGTTGTGCGCAGCACACTGGATGAGCTGGCTTGATAAATTTGGAAAAACGCGATCAGACTTTAGATTAATGCGTGACGTCAAACAGTTTTTAAAAGATAATGTGCCACAAGATAAACAACCCCCTTGGGGTCTGACACACGTCAATCATCCTTGCACTATCTGGACCAGACAGTCGGCCGAAAACTATGGATGGCATATAGAGCTAATGAGGTGTTTGCTACGAGAATATAACTTGAGGTATGACAAGGTTCATAAGTCTACTGAAGTTTATTATTGGCTTGTACAAAATAGTCCTGTCAGTTTTCCTGTCAAAGGGAGAACCCCGTTTCCTATCTGCATGAAAGAAGAATATAAAGTTGGTGACGATCCTATACAAAGTTATCGAAAGTATTATATTAAAGATAAGGTCAGGTTTGCAAAGTGGGAGCCTAGAGCAAAAACCCCTGACTGGTTTTTACAAGGAGTAACTAATGAAAATGAGCCAAGAAGACTTGAATAAAATGCTAGAAATTAGAAAATCACTAGTTTTGGAATTTGAAAATTTAAGAGACTATAAACAAAACCCGAATGCACTTATGAAAGAAGCCGATCATGCAGTTTTTATCGGTAAAACAATCAATAAAATAGACGAATTTTTAGGTAAGTACGTTCAATTTAGTTGATTAAATTGTTAAACTTTGATAACAAGTAAGCCTCCGCTATATAGTTAAATTATGTAGAGGAGGTTTTTTATGTACTATTATTTTCTTGTCTTTCTTCTGTTTGCATGCAATGATTATGCGATTAAAAACGAATTAAATATCGGCCCTGAATTAGTTGTTTATCCGGAAAATATTGATTTTGGTCACCTCAAGTCAGGAACTGAATCTGGTCAAGAGGTATTCGCGGTAATTAACGCTGGTGACGAAGACTTGGTTATAAGTCACCCAGCTCTTATTTCAAATACTGCTAGATTTAGTCTGGACCCAGATTTACAAGAAAATTATACAATCTTGCCCGGTGATACGCAAGAATTTAACATTTACTATACACCTGAGACATATGAAACAGGTGAAGCTATCATCAGCCTTGTATCAAATGACGAGGATGAGAATCAGTACGAAATACCAGTGACAGGTTTTGGAGATGCCCCAGTTATATCTGTAACTCCGGAGACATTTGATTACGGGCAAATAAGTATAGGTTGCGATAATGAAGAAAGAATTACTATTCGCAACGTAGGAAACCTAGAGTTGACTGTTGATAACATTACACAAATGGTGACGTCACCACCGGACATCATCATGGAAATGGGATCTTTACCTCCACCACCATGGCATTTAGCGCCAGGACAAGAAGTTGATTTTCTCGTATCTTATATACCGATTGATATTAGCTATGATGAAAGTGTAATTAGAGTAGAGAGTAACGATCCTATACTACCGCTAGTTGAAGTTGTGCAGTACGGAGAAGGAGACGTTGAACATTGGCATACACAAACGCATGTCCAAGAAGAAATTGCACTTTTAGATGTACTTTTTGTGGTCGATAATTCTGGGTCAATGAATATATTTCAGCAAGAGTTAGGAAGTCAAATGAATGCATTCATGAATGTATTTGACAGTTCGGGAGCAGATTATCATCTTGCTGTTATAACTACAGATGAAGCTCGATTTAGACAATACGATGGTTATACTTGGATCGATCAGACTCACAGAGATCCTGTTTTATGGATGCAGAATGTAATAGCTTCAATAGGTATTCACGGAAGTGGTTTTGAAAGAGGGATAGAGATGGCCAAGTACGCACTTGAAGATGACGCAGCACCCGGAAAAGACTACAATAGAGAAAACGCAACCATGGTCATTATATACGTATCAGATGAACCAGATCATTCGCAAGGAGGATTTACTTCGTACCTTAGTTTCTTTGACAATTTTAAAATCTCACCGAGCTTGATGCGTCAATTTGCTGTCATTGGCGATTATCCAACTGGGTGTCACTTTCCTTACTTGAATCGTTCTAGAAATATTACTTTTGGTGGCGGCTACTATGAGATGACCCAAAGATACAACGGAGACTGGTATTCAATATGCGCTGTAGATTGGGGGCAGCAAATGCAAAACTTAGCAAACACTGTCACAACGCAACGATCTTTTAATATAGATGAAAGTGATCCGATTGAATCAACAATAATAGTAACAGTTAATGGACAAGCTAGTAGTGATTGGGCATACGATTCAATTACAAATTCTGTCATATTTAATGAAGCAAGTATACCTGAACCAGGTCAGACAATTATTATAGAGTATGCAGTGTGGGGCTGCGGGGGATGAAGAAAGCTTGGCCGTTAACTGCTGCTTTATTCTTAGGATTCTTAATAGGTTTAACCATTAAGAACGTTTACAATTTAACTGCAAGACAACCTAATCAATGGAAAGATAGACCGGTTATAGTTAACTGCGCTGGTGACGACATTAAAGAATCAACAATAAAAAGGGCAGTTAATTTTTGGCATGAAAAAGGTGAAGAAATATATTTTTATGAGTATAGATTTATTGAGAGTGTATGCAAAGATGTTAAATTAATGGACGGGTTTATTATTATTACGACTTCAAAAAATGCTAAAAATAGTGATCTCACCTTAGCATCAACAACAAGATCAGCTAGGCTAGGCGTAGTTCAGTCAGCAATTATAGAATTCAAACCAGGTACACATAATTTTATTTTACTATTAGAGCATGAGCTAGGTCATGCCTTTGGCTACACACACCGAAAGATTCCTGGTCATATCATGCACCCTTACTATGACATGATGGGGGATAAATTTTGGTAACAATTAAAGACCCGAAGCAGTCTCAATTGACATTTGTCGATCTGATTGACCTGCTATAGCTGCAATTTGAGAATCAGTAAGTGCGACACCGTCGCCAATTTGTATTGAGTCTATTTGACCGGTGACTGATTTTGACCCAAACATCTTCCCAGTGCCAGATGCAAAACCACCCCAACCTAACGTCGGGTTTGAAAGTGGAGGGAGTATTTTAGTACCTTGGGGCGCAGTATTTTGGCCATTTTGCATTGTTATTTTGGAGCCATTTACAAATAGATCTATGTTTAAAGCAGAACCGGTATCCTTGATCCGAATTGCAAAGTGATTCCAGGTGTTTATAAGCGTAACTGAAACACCGTTTTTAAATTTAGTAATATTACTAGATCCATTATTATGAATAATTCGTGCAGTCATTGAGTTTGAACCAAGCCCCCAATCACAACCGAATCTTCTTGTTCCAGCGTTACCTCTACCGAATACCGCTTTATTGCCACTTTGATTGTTACTGACGTTTGAAAGATTTTGCCACCACGATATTGTGAATTCGTCATTTACAGTCTCACCTGTACCACTATCGTATGCAACGTATCCATTTGAGTTTAAATTGACAGTAAAATTTCCGGCTGGATGTGTACTAGTATCATTAAAGATCGTGTGCCCAGCTTCTTCTTCAAAAAAAGTACCTGCCACTTCACCACCGCCACCACCAGACGGACCAACACCTAATACTTTTTCGGCATTTTCTACACTAACACTTAAGACTTTTGTGATGTTATCTAATGCTACACCAATGACTTTTGTAAATGTAGACATTATAATTCCACCCACGCTGATGACGGATTAAAGTAAATAACATTTGACGTCGTTGTGCAATAACCCACTACTCTAACAAAGTCACCTGCACCAGACGGAGCAGTAGTATCCATTCCTCCAGCAGTTGTGCTTATGTAGACTGCTTTTCCAGCAGAGAAATTAGATAAGTAACTGTGTGCATCAAAGAACCCTCTAATTAAAACGCCGTCGGAAGATGGACTAGATCCTAACGCAATTCCTAACAGCTGATCTGCACCTGATGCAACAGCATCTGCGTCAACTTCAGTCCAAGTAGAAGAAGTATTAAGATAATACAGTTTTCCTGCTGTTAGTGTACCAGATCCGAAAGTTACGACTTCGCCTCCTCCGGTATCATTAGCCAAACTAGTAGGGTTATGATGTATATCTAATTTTGTAACTGGCGTAGTATTTCCAAAACCAACGTTTCCGTCCACAGTTAAATTTGTTGCATTTAATAATTGCAGTGAATCCGATCTCAGTCTAGCTGTGATAGTTTGACTTCCTGCTTTTATATTTGCAAATTCTATAATGCCGTCTTCTGTTCCATCACTGGCATCATTGATTTTACCAGTGATTTTTGAGTATGTGATTTGTTGATCGGCATCATTTTCTCCTAAAAATTTAATTTGCCCTAAGTAATCTGCATCTGCCGGAGATCCACTGTTTCTTTTTAGAGAGAATACTGGGCCTGCTGTGCTACTATCTTCAGTTGTTTCTAGGCTCAACATTGATTCCGTGGTTGTTCCAACCACACGTGCACTGCCTGTCACTACAAACGAGTATGTGTCTGTACCTGCAGAACCAGATACGATAATACCTTCTGCAAAACGCATCGTTGCTGTTCCCATATTTTTAATTTTTGGCATAATAACTCCGTAAAAACATTGTATAATTATACTTGACACGGAGTGAATAACATGCTAGCTAAAATAATTTCTTTTTTCTCACAAGATATGCTGTACGGAATTGGTTTTTTAATAATTGGACATGCGATGGGATGGTTTGCAGGAAATTCTCAATTTGTTTGGGCGTACTGGGAGGATAAACCTATTTTGGCTACACTTTTATTTGGCACACCTGCAGGATTGGCTTTTTGGTACGGTTCAAAATATTGTTTTGCTGCGACTGGTGGAGAGCTTTGGAGTGTACGTTTTATCGCTGCAGTTTTCTCTTACACAGTTTTTCCAATCATGACCTGGTATTTTCTGAATGAGTCAATGTTCACACCCAAAACAATGATGTCAGTATTTTTAGCACTTTCTATTCTTTTTGTCCAGATTTATTATAATTAATAATAAGACCGAGGATAAGCATGAAAGCTAAAAAAGGGGAATGGTTTTCTTTAAAATGGGAACCAAAGGATTATTATTGTAAAGAATCTTATTTACAACTGACACATTGTCCAGTTTTTGTTTGTGCAGAAAGAGACACAGAATCGATATCGTGTGACTTAGAAAATAAGTACCCGAAACTTTCATTGGCATCAATAAAGCGCACATCAATGTTCATAAGTTTAAAGAACGGTATTAAGGTTCCGACTCATTATCAGATCGGAATGTTAATGCCAGGAGAAGATTTAAAATACGATACATGGTTGCAAAGATATTTCAATATTGATGATGAAGTTTCTGAACAAATTAAAAATAAAAACTTATTACAGCAAAAAAGTATTTACTTAGAACATACAGCAAAAATTATAAGACATGATATGCACAGTGGTATCAACACTTATATTCCGAGAGGCCTGTCAATACTACTTAACAAGTTACCTGAAGAGGTGATAAAAGAACACAAATTAAGTCTAGGGCTACGACTTCTGGAAGAAGGTCTTAAGCACTCACAAAAAGTTTACAAAGGTGTTTATGAGTTTACCAATTTAGTAAAAAGAAAACCAGAATTTAATGTCGAGAATCATAATGTAACTAAAGTTCTCAGTCAACATCTTGAAAGTACTTCTTACAAAGACAAGGTTAATATTTCGGAATTATGTGACATCGAAATTAATAGCACATTATTTACTATTGCTATTGATAATTTTATTAAGAACGGCATTAAGTATAACAATAATTTTTGCCCTAGGATTGAAATATTCATGAACGATAATAATGAGATAGTTATACAAGATAACGGTATAGGTATGTCACAAATGGAATACGACATGCAATGCATGCCTTACATGCGTGAAGAAGTAAGTGATGAAAAACCACAAGGACTAGGAATCAACATTGCAAATTCAATCTTAGAGGAACACGGTTTTAAAGTTAGTGTTGAAGAGTTAGAAACGGGGACAGCAATAAAAATAAGAGTAAGATGAAATGAGTATTGATAAATTAATAGCAAAATTTAAATTCATGAATATTTTGGTTGATAAGATAAGCACACAGTCAAAAGTCTGCTTGATTGTTTCTCTTTTGATACTTGCTAGCTTGTTTGCAATTCAAAGCCTGATTGTGTTTCGTGTTTATGAGCCCAGCTACAATCTTGCTCTAATAGATTATATTTGTGTTGTTATTTTTATGATACCTTTTTCTGTCTTTATAAGGGATTTTTTACTTAGTGTCAAAAATAATGAGAAAGAGTTATTAAAAGAAGTTCTAGAAAAAAACACTTACTTAGAACACGCTGCAAAAATACTTCGCCATGACATGCATAGTGGGCTCAACACTTACATTCCAAGAGGAATAAGATCATTAGAGAGAAGATTGCCAGAAGAATTGGTAAAAGAGCACAAGCTTGAATCACCACTTAGACTTTTAAAGGAAGGCTTGGTCCACTCTCAACAGGTCTACAAAGGTGTATACGAATTTACTAATCTTGTCAGGAAAGATGCAACGCTTCATTTAGAGTTAGTAGATATTGGGGAGGCACTCGAGACTCACTTAAAAAGAACAAGTTACTGCGATCAAGTTTTATTATCAGAAGACTTACCCACAATTAATATCAATGAGGCACTCTTTTGCACAGCAATTGACAACTTGATCAGAAACGGCTTGAAGTACAATGACAGCAAAACTAAACAAGTCAGAATAGAAATGATAGATACACATACACTTGCAGTCATAGATAATGGTCGTGGTTTGTCTAGTCAAGAATTTAAAGAATTATGTAAACCCTATACACGAAAAACTAATCAAAAAGAAATAGGCTCCGGATTAGGATTAAACATCTGCGTCGCCATACTTAAGGAACATGGGTTTAGCATATCTGCTCAAAAACTGCAACAAGGCACAATGATAAAAGTGGGGATCAATAATGGAAATGATTAATTCAATTTTACTAGTAGACGATGAGTGTTTATTTCATCTGGTATTTGAAGATGCGTGTAGTCTTCTTGACATAACACTTAATTTAGAATCAATTGATTCTGCCGATGAAGCTGCTAGGTTATTTGATGCATGGAAGTCTACACCAGAAAAGAAACCGGACTGCGTTTTTGTTGATTTAAATATCATAGGCTCATCATTTAACGGCATTGAATTAATTCGTAAGATTAATTTTGAATATGGGAATGGTGTGGTCATTGGTATTATATCTTCTTCAGCAGACAGTGAAGAAATAGCAAAGGCTGTCCAAGCTGGTGCACAATTTTGGATTGTCAAGTCAGACGATATCGAGCCGAGACTAGAAGAGTTTAAAAAAGATTACAGCGGTTATGTGGATAGAACAGGAAGTTTTAAGGTATATAAATGAAAATAACAAGAAGACAATTAAAGAATATTGTTCTAAGGGAGTTTAAGGAAACCGGGCAGAATTTTTACGATATATTTTCCGATACTCCTCCACCTGAAGCTGTACAAGATCGAGGTGATGGTGGCGGTAGAATTCATCAGGTAGTATTTGTTGGTAACGACTATAATGATCCTAGTTCTTGGCGGTCAATTCCAGTAAACATGAGCATTTTAAATGCAATGAGAAACGCTTTTGATTCTCTTTCTAGAGAAACGCAAAGAACGCTATATTCTTATATGGGTGGTATGATTACAGTACCTGATAATGAGAAAGCCAGCTTAAATGAGTTAGGAAAGTTGTATCGTGAAATGTTAAATAGTCAATTTGAGACAGTTCCGCAACCTAATATTAGAGAATATTACGCAGTTTTTCACCCAAGTTTTGCAGCTCATGGAAAAAATACACCAGAAGGCCAAGAAAAAGCATTAGCGTTTTACAGATCAGTTGCAGGATACATGCCTGACAGAGAACTGCTTAGCGAGTATGAATTCATAATGCATAGTTCGAGTGCGCTATATTGAGTCATGAATTTTAGCAAAGAAGATATACAACAGCTTTTACATCTAGCTAAAGAGAGACGCGTTTATCTTGAAGGTAACATCATAAAAATCATCAAGACAGACAATGAAGATTTTAAAAAGTATCTTAAGGAAGCAAAAGAAAAGGATAATGAAACCAGAAAGAAACGATTAGAAATCACAAGGCAAGTTCAAGATCAGAACAAACAATTGGCAGCGAAAGCAAAAGAAAATGAGTCGCTGATGTTAGAGCTTAAGGAAGCGTTAGAACAGGCAGAAGGTGCAAAAGAATCTGCATTAAATGATCTAGACCTCATGCAAAAGAAAACTCAGTTTGAACTAATTGGTAACATTGTCAACGTTGCACTCTGGATCATTGTGGGTGTCGGAGTCATGACGACAATACTATACATGGTTGCTCTTTATACTAAGGGTTCTGGAGCTGACACTACGCTTATTGGAAACACATGGTCTAACTTATTAGGCATACTATTAACAAACTCTTTTAGCATAATAGGTACTATTATGGGTGTTAAGTACGCTAGTGAAAACAGTAAAAAGGAAGAAAAGTGAAAATTTCAAAAAGACAATTGATACAATTAATTAATGAGCATGTTTACGGAAGTCGTCAATACAATTCGCGAAGGCGTCCGGTTAATCCAATTGATAGAATATTTGATCCTGAAGACAGAGAAAAAGCTCAAAATATGTTTAATGCCCCTGATGATGGCATGGGCTTCGGTGATATGGCATTCGAACTAGGGCGAGGTGCAAACCAAATTATACCTAACGAACCTGGTGATGCTCCAATAGAACCTCAGTCAAGAGCACAGTTTGATGCAGATATGGCGAGATATGAATCAGAAGAGTTACGTAATAATATTATGAATAGCTATGATTGGCAAACAGAATCACAATTAATAAACAATAATTATGATTATAAAGTGTATCTAGATCAAGTAATGGGCCGGCGGTCATATTATGGAGAATGGGGAGCACCAGCTAAAAGCCCGCATGAAGATTATGCAGAAATACTAGGTTGCAATGTAAATGATTTAAGATTTTTATACAATCAAGGACGCTCAGATTATCATTATCCTGAATTTAGTTCTATGATGTCCTTACTGTACAAACTTGAAAAAGTCGGGTCATTTGTCAAACGAGGTATTAGGCTTCCTAAAGAAAGAAGCGAAGATATATTTGGTTACGCCACCACGGTCATGACAATATTTTCTCCAAAGACAGACAAGACAGAACCAACTCGATATAAATATTTGACTATTGATGACGGCCATCTTAAATTAATTGTTACGTGCAAATAATTTGTAAATGATAGAATTAATTGCTATTATATAATTATGGGCCGCTAATGGCTTCGACGGAATAGAATCAAGGAGACAGTGCAAGCAGGTGAGACGCGACCTCAACAGTTCAAACAATTTAGTTGCAAATAATAACGCACACTTCGAATCTGTAGCTTTAGCTGCTTAATCGGGTGGTTGCCTCTGACCATCTTTCCAATAGAGGCTTTAGCAGTTGGAGCTGCCAAGAAATAAAATGACAACAGTCCTCCCACATCACAGCAGAGGCAAAAAAGCGGTGGATATCCCTGTTATCCGGAGAAAAATGATAACTATGCTTGTGAATGACTAGAACTAAGACTATTGCGGACGTGGGTTCGACTCCCACGCGGTCCACCATTTTTTTAATTTTTCATATTCAGCCGTATAATTATAGACTGCAGAGGTGGAATATGAAAATTACAAGAAGACAACTTATGTCATTGATTATCGAAGGATTACGTGACGTAAAGTATTTTGACAAAGACATACAGCAGATTGACGCGTCAGACATGTCAAAAAAAGAATTAATGCAGATGTATGGTAGCAAAACAGGTAGGTTGGCTATCGGTGCAAAAATTAAAAATTTTAGCAAAATGTTTGGTATGCTAGATCTTGATGTCGATGTTTTTTTTGTTCCTAGGCAAATACTTTACACTGCCTTTAAAGATACGTTTTCTCACCTCTCAACAGGAGATATAGAAAACTTGACTAATCCCATGCAAAGTGTAATTAATAACGAAAAAAGCACGACAGCAATTAATTTTAAGTCAAAATTATCTTCGATTGCGACGGGAGCTAAAAGCGAAGAAATCAACAGGTTGACGGACAGTATTAACACAGACGGTCTGACAATCATAGTTCAGACAAAAGAAGGTACACGGCAGCCTAGCAATAGCTTTTTAGATATTAGTCTACCTTGGATATTGCATGATATAGGACATAGTGTTATCGACGTCGAGTCACCAGGAATACATAACATATTTAAAAGTGTTAAAGGTGTCTTCGGTAAAACTGGATTAAGAGGACGCGGAGGAGACAAATTAGGTGGAGAGAGAATGGATCTTATGCTCCAGACAAAATATCCAGATCTATACAAGTTTTTCCAGGAAAACAATTTTACTAATACTCTGCAACCACATGATGTTTACGCTTCACTATTCGCTTATTATTTAGTTTATAAAGATTTTCCTCCCCAATTAGATGGAGAAGACAGAGGTAAGCTAGGGTATATTTTCGATAATGTTATTGACTCTCTAAAGGGAAGGGTTTATATTATGGACATGTATGAGCTAAATAAATGAGGAACACTATATGAAAATTACAAGAAGACAATTAAGGCGTTTAATCGCTGAAGCTGAGTTTACACCCGGGCGACCGTTAAATCGAGATGCAATGTACTTTGCGCTAGGTATGCATCCATCCCAGATAAAAGAAAAAGAAATAAGAAGTCACCCTTTTTATGAAGAGGGTCTATATAGCTTATATAGTTTTATTGAGGTAAATGCAACACCTGGGCGATTCTATAGCCCAGAACACATAGACGATATTGTTGAATCTGGAACCGCCTATTTGGAAGGACTGTATGAAGGATCAGTCATTGCTGGTAGGGTTGGATTTGAAAGAGAAAATCCTGTTGATGAAGACTTTACAAGTGCTTTACTTCAAGATCTACTAAGTAACGGTTACGTAGACGTCGATGTTGACGATTTAGTTGTACCCACTTCCGCTGGTGAAAGGTGGTATGACGCGCATGCCTAGAAAAAAGAAAAAGAAAAAGCTATGGAGTAAACAATCGTTATACGAAAGAAAAGACGGTAGCAAAATTCTCATGGACAGCACGTGGGAAGTTGCCATGGCAGAGAGACTAGATCATCTTAAAATAGCGTGGGATCGTAGAGAAGATATGAAGCTTAAGTACTTCTCAAAGACAGGTCGAAAAAGAAACTACATCCCTGATTTTTATCTGCCTGACCATGATATATATATTGAGGTGAAAGGTTACTGGACCGATGCCGCACGTTACAAGATGAAAAACGTAATGGAAGTCAATGAGGTAAAAATAGTAATTCTTGAATCCCTTGAGGCGATTAAAAAATTTAGTAGGAGAAAGTTAAAGTGAAAATTACAAAAAGAAAATTAAGAAATATCTTGCTAAAGGAAGGGCTAATTAACGAAGGCGATATGATTAGCATGGTAGCTTTATTAGCACAAGCTGCCATAGCAGTTTTAGCCGTAGGTACACCAGCTGCAATACTTTACGCACACAACATGCTTGATGAGCGCATGAAGAAAGCTTTTACTAGAAGAGATCTTGAAAAGATCAGGCAGTCACCTAATCCTGATGAGGTCGCGAAAGAAATACTCCAGCAAAAGGGTTTAATGATGGGTGACTACGGAATTCCCACAATGGACTTAGAAGATCCGGATGCTGCAAGAAGAAGAAAAAATTATTTTAAAACAGCACATCCTTTTGATAAGAAATAATAAGATATATCGGTGCTAAATGAAAATAAGTAAACAACAACTACGAATGATTATTAATGAAGTGTTAGGCAGTGACTTAACTTCTGACATTTCTCAAAATGCCCTAAGTCTTTTACAAACTTTACTCAGACCTGCTATTAAATCAAAGATAATTAATAACGTCGAAGATTTTTTATCTCGGGCAACATTACTAATAGCAGATGATCCATATACCGGTCTTGACATGGTATTGAAAATTGATGATGTGGCAGCTGCTTATGTTGAATATAAACGATTAGGGCGGGAGGAAGCAAGGTACGGTGTCCATTGCAGACCAGATCCTTACGCACAACAACCTACTTACATGTTAACTAGAATAGCTAGTTCATCATCTTTTAGAGGTGGTGGCTTTGGTCAAATTTTAGGATTTTTGTCTGTGTGCTTTGTTAATAAAGAAGGGCGGACAGTTACATCTGACCGAAACACCAGCGATCTAGCTGGAAAAGCTTTAGTAGACGCTCTAGATTCAATTGGTGCACAAAAGTCAGAAAGTTTTGACTATGTGGGGTGGCTACTCGGTTCAATGCACAGAGCACTTTACAAAAACAGAGAACTTAACACAGACACTTTATCATATCATTACGATGATGTCATAAACACATCAAAATCTGGTGCGAAAGGTGTAAGACAAAGTAGAAAATTAGAATCAGAGTACAACAAAGAAATAGAATTTTTAATTAAAAAGTTTTTTGCAAAACACAAACCACTAACACAAAAACTTTCTGACGACTGTGTTCCTTCTCTTAACCTTACTTTTGGAAGTAAAAACCATCCTGTCGCAGATATTTACAATCGCTCATCTTTTAAACAGTTTCTAGAAAAATATATCGATCTACCAACAGAACAGTTGCAAAATGATTTAAACGCTGACGAAAGAGTTCAAGGATATACTTTTATTTTAAATAGTGAAGTAATAAACATTGGGCTCGAGATTGTCAACGTTATTAACAAATCCGAAAAATATAATGATAAAGTATTCGATAAAGCATTTGATGATGCACAGGATATGTTTGGCGACGAATATGAAAAGAGTGTAACTGAACCAGGTGTAGGATATAGAAATATAGGTAATCAGTCTAACGATCCTTAAAATATTTTAATTTTACTAACGACAGAAGATAATTAAGGCATGTGGAGAAACATATGTCTTTTTTATTATCTGAGGGTATGAATTATCATATTGACAATGACATTCCCATTAGGGAGAGTGTCTACAGGCCTGGGTCAAAATCATTCTTTGCTTTTATTTTAGAAGCAAAAAGAGCTTATCGAGCAGGGTTAATTGAAGCTGATGAGTATGATCATGATTTGTTAACGTCAGACATAGGAGAATACGGAGAGTTTAACGGAGGGTTTGTTCCCCTTGATTACCCTATCCCTGCTGAGTTAGATGAATCTGTTGACAACGTGGACAATATTGATGAGAAGCGAAAAAGAAAGCGAAAAAAGAAAAAATCTAAATCAAAGTCAGGCTCGTTTTATCAGGGAAAGAAAGTTCAATTGAATAAGCCAAAACGTGGTGGCTCTAAGAAATTCTATGTATACGTAAAAAATCCAAAGACAGGCAAGGTTAAAAAAATATCTTTTGGGTCAAAAGGTATGTCAGTCGGTCTCAAAGATCCTGCTCGTAGAAAATCTTTTGTCGCACGCCATAAGTGCAAAGAAAAGAAAGACAAAACAAAAGCTGGGTATTGGGCGTGTAGAATTGGTCGATACCCACACTTGTTTGGTGGTAAGCAGAAGTATACTTGGTGGTAATGTGAAATTTAGTAGAAATCATTTAAGTCTTATTCTTGAGTATGTCATTCTCGAGACAAGAGCAGC
>CEOO01018047.1_pt1 | contig 17271 bp, 36 predicted proteins | sample 530321 | NCBI WGS metagenome assembly CEOO01 (sample SAMEA2619927, study PRJEB7988) | marine metagenome | biome: marine biome (ENVO:00000447); feature: surface water layer (ENVO:00002042); material: "saline water (ENVO:00002010), including plankton (ENVO:xxxxxxxx)" | depth 5 m
AATTTGTCTACAACCTTTTTAACTGCGATATCCATACCTCTTCGAAGTTCGATAGGATTTGCACCATTCTTAACTTCATTCATACCTTCAACAAAGATATGTTTTGCTAATACAGTTGAAGTTGTAGTACCATCACCTGCATTATCCGCAGTCTGTTGTGCTGCCTCTTTGATTACCTGTGCACCCAAATTCTTGGTATTGTCTGTAAACTCAATAGATTTTGCAACAGTTACACCATCTTTTGTAATATGTGGTGACGCGTCTGTCTGAATCACTACGTTTCTACCTCTTGGTCCTAACGTGACACTTACTGCGTCTGCGAGTTCTGTAACTCCTGTTAATAGTTTTTGACGAGAATCCTCTCCGTGAAATACTTCTTTACCCATAACTTATTTACCTTTTTTTTGTTTTAATTTTGCTTGTTTTATTTGTTCTGCTCTCCACTGTGGTTGTTTACCTCTGATATTACCTCTTTGATTATGAAAACAATTGTAACATAAAAATCTAATGTTTTCTCTTTTGTGATTTGTCCAATCGTCATCAATATGGTCAAGAATCAAAGGAATAGAACCATCTGTCAATCTTTTCTCTTTGTATCCACAACTGTGACATTCATGTGGAAATTCTAACTCAGGTTTATGTGAGTTGTTAATTAATCTTTTCTTCAATAAAAAAACAGGATACTTAGGATGTTTACCATCTAAAATGTCATTCAACGCGTATTTACCCTGAGTTACATTATATGGTTTCTTTACACCCTTACCTCTCTGATTCTTATGTAAGTCCCAAAGAGTTTTTCCTGTTTCTTCGTCTATGTAAGATTTTGAATACTTTTGATATGTGGTTAGTGATACATTAAGGAATCTAGCTGCACCTGAATTTGACTTCGAGTTCTTCATCGCATAACGAATCTGACTTTCAGTTAAGTTCAAGGGAGTTCTACCTTTCCCTAAAACATATCCATTTGGTAATTTAAAACCTTTTTTCATATCCTTCATTTATATATAAATATGGGTTACCCATATTTTTCCACTATACTCTCTAAAAATTGGAAATCTCTGTGAGATAGTGTTAATCTTTTTTTCTGTACTTTTTCCTCTAAATCATACAGTCTCTTCTTGTCTTTATACGACCAAATACCTCGTATGTGTTTTGGATTCGAATAAAGAATTTCTTTTGCACTTCTTACAAAATGGAAGTGTCTCGTTAGTTCAGTTTCTATAAGTCCATTCGTCCAAAAAATCATTTCCACAATACTTGAATACTTAACAATGTAAATGCTAAGATTAGTGATACAACAACTTTTGGTGTGAATCCTTGATTAAAGTAATAAGACACACCCCATGCATAAACCATCATTCCAATACCAAATCCAAGGAATCTTGTTGGCCATAATAGTCCATCAAATCCTTGAACTGCGAACTTTGTTCCGTAGATATAAAGAAGTGATATTGGTATTCCTGCAAGTGCTAATATATGTGGGTTATTTTTAAACCATTCCCACTTGAACTGTCCATTCAATTGATGGAAAACTCCAAGGTGTCCTAATAAAAATAAAAATCCACCTAAGAGTAAATACTTAATGTTCATCTAATTTGTTTTTGTGATTTTCATATGCTAATACATTAGGTAATCCTGAATAGTGACACCACTCTTTATAGTGATACTCATCGTCAAGATGTTTATCATTTGATAGTGGGTCTTGTCCCGCCATCTGAAGGTCCTCTATCCACCTTTTTGTTGCACTCATGATAATCTGATTAGTATTTCTTGTTCTCTGTATAAATTATACTTTTCACCTTCTAATCTAAGTTGGATTCCTGTATTAGGAACGATTACGGTGTCACCGATATTTAATTTCATCGGAATCTTTTTACCTGTGGATGTAAAGATACCATCACCAACTGCGATTACTTCACCTTTCAGTTGTTCTTTGTTGGATTCAGGTTTGTATAATCCACCTTTAGTTTTTTCGTCTTCTTTGATTACCTTGACTAACACATAGTCATTCAATGGTTCATAATTCATAACTTTTTCCTTTTTATTTGTACTAATATACAAAAATTTGCATTAATATCCAAACTTTACAGTTCGTTTTTTCTTAAAATGTTGATGACTTCACTTAAGTCCTCAAACTCGTTAAATACAATCTCACTGTCTGCGATTTCTACTGATACGTCTTCATCTACCCAATCTTCGGAATCATTTGAAATAAATTCAAGTCCACCGATTGTTAGTGAGTAATAACAGAATTCATCTACCCCTTCTACCTCATCGAACCTTTTAAAACCAAGGTCCATTAAATCTTGTTCAGTCATCTAAGTCTCCTATCTTACGATATCAAAACTTTTGATACCGTCACAGTCCAAACAGACTTCAGTGTCTATCCTTCCCCTAACACATGAATCGTGTTCCCAAAGATATGCTGTATTCTTGGAACCACACTCACATTTAGAGTCAGTACAACTGATTCTACTGAACCGTTTAAGTTTCGGGTGGTTAATCCACTCCTCTCTTAAATATATCATAACTATAGATTTACGTCATTAAAACCACCATTTTTCTGAACAATTATACCTTCTGCTCTTACTTCATTAGGTTTTTTATCACTATTGTTGTTGATTAGGATTCTTTCGGCTCTACCGATTCCCATCACTAATTGATGGAATGGTATTCCTAAGATGTCCATTTCTTGAATTGTCTCGTGTCTCAAAGACTCAGGTCTTGCAGTAGTTAATACGATGTGGTATCCTTTTTTGAACCAACCAACCATTTTATCTACAACTCCTGGCAATGCAACACTGTTAAACGGGTCAAGGTCTTCAAAGTTCACTTGGTGAACCAAAGTCCCATCGATGTCTGTGAAAATAGTTTTATTTGTCATATCATTACTTATTTACATAGTAAATATAGGTATTTTTACCTACATTTCCAAATTTCTAATGTTAAATTATTGTTAATTTTTTCTTAATCTAAATCTTGGATTCAAATACTTTTCATACAACATACTTAGTTGTTCTTCTGATAAGTTCAAATCTAATGACCGTATTGTGTCTTTCGATTTATTAAAATCCGTTGTGTAAATGTCATTATACCAAACCAATCTTGATGTAACAGTTTTTTTATGGAAATCTATTAACCACTTGTAATTGTTAAAAACATACTCCAAAGATTTTTTGGTTATATTTTCAGTTCCTTTGTACTCATTCAAATATCCGTGAACTATTGCGTTCTGATGACTTAATACAGTATCTCTCAAATTATCCCTCATCAATATTATAGTTCTATCAAACTTACTATAGTTTTTTTCAATCCAATCAGGACTGTGACCTGATAATGTTTTAAATATAACATTCTCACCAATCTCATCACCTTTTTGAAATGGTGGGTTTGTTTTGTAGTAACTTTTCCATAATTCTCTATTAAATGGTTCTAACACCATTTTATGATTCATAACGTCTGAAAGTCCGTAATGAAGAGAAGTACTACCACATCTTCCGTGTCCTGTTAATAATATTTTCATCCTACTGTATTTCTATCACACCACGGTTCATCTGTAACAAATGGTCCTGTTTCTGATGTTGGAATATATTCCCACGCTAAACTAAATCTTGTTCTATCAGATACATTTGGATAACAACCGTGAACTAAGTTTATATCAAAGAAAGTTGCGTATGGTGCAGGTCTTTCTAAATCTATTATGTTAAACTTTTGTAGACTTGATTCACTAATCCATCTAATCCATGGGTCAACTTCACTACTCACATCATGTGGTAAAATACCGTGTTTATGTGAATTTTCTACAAGTCTCAAACATCCATTTTCTTTTGATGTATCTTCTAAGTATATTGCACAACTGACAATCTTACTACTGTCACCTTTGAAATAATAATTGTCTTGGTGCATAAATGTTGACATTCCAACTTTTGGTTTCATTGGGAAGAACTTACTGATGTACACGTCAATAGTATCTTCAGTATTTAATATCTCTTTTGCTTTTTTGACCAAAGTTGGATGTGATGCGATTTCTAAAAACTTTGGTTGGTAATTACACGCACCGTTTATCTTATTGAGATTGTCTTCACCATTCCACGAGAAATGTGGGTGTTGTTTACCGTGAGTACCTTCATATGTTTCTTTACATACATTTAAGTAATACTCGTGTTCATCTTTTGTCAGAAAATTATCAATAAGTTCGTAACCGTTTGTCATCTACCAATTGTGAGGTTTTTTCGCTTCAGGATTATCAGTCCAACTCAATAATCTTGTATCTTCAATATCGTGTAGTATAATTGTCTTCGGACCTATTTTTTGGTCATAGAAGTATTCGTAACCAAGTAATTGAACATCGGTGTCCATTGTTTCTATGATTTTATCATTAAACATTCTACAACCATTTGCCCAATATAGATTGTCATATGTAGATAGACACTCATTTACCATTCTTGAATTTGGTGCTGCCATATAAACTGTACAATCTACCAATGTATTATTTTCTTGTGAAGGTTTCATTCCTGAAACAAACGTATGTTGTGGACTTAATTTATCTAAGACTACATTAAAAGACTGAACAGGTTTTGCGTCTACATCAACATAAATTCCACCGTGGTCCCTAAGTAGTAAAAGTCTTATCCTATCACAAATAAATGCCCATTTGTATAACTCGGGGTCTTTTGTATAGTTCTGAAGATATTCATCGTCTTTGTATTTCTCTTCAAATACTTCATTACCCCAAAGATAGTGAGTATAATCAGGGTGTAAATCTATCATTTCCTGAACAAACTGTTGACAGTGTTCAGGCATTTCATTATCACCCAACCATAACTGATGAATGATTTTAGGAATTTGTACGTCCATATATAACTTTCTTTATTTTATATAAATATGATTTTAAATTTAATCAAATTGATAGGTGACCTAATTTTTCGTGTAGTCTTTTCATATGTTTACACGGTGAATAAGGTCGGAACTGTCGTGCCATACACTCACAATCTGATATGTGGTAATCTACAACAGTTACATTGTAATAAGACAACTTACCTGTCTTCTTATTACGACTACCCATTTCTCTATACTGCCATTTCTTCATTTTCATCTTCATTATAGAATTCACAACATTCTTTACAATCTGAACACCTACCGTAGTCGATGTCTCCTAACCATGGGGATGACCCACAACATTCTGATACATACATAATTTTAATTTTTTAACCAATTATACAAACCTTTCCAATCTAACCCAAACAAGGCAACAAACCCCATCGTAGATGAAATACTAAAAACTCCTATCTCATTTAACTCACTCTGAAAGTGAATGTACTTTTGTGCTATTCCGAATAACACGGTGTACGAAATAAAGAAGGAAACTAATGATGTTAATACAATTTGATAATTTTTCATAATATTCAATTTTTAAAAAAAAAGGTGGTTTGTTTCACAGGTTTTTGTCCCTTAAGTCTAACCACCTTAGGAAAAGACTTGCGTTTCTTTTACTTACCGTTTAGATGACCTAATGGATTTAAAACGTTACATATATTTTTGTATTCTTTATCGGTCATATAAGTTTTATTTTTAAGTAGGAACTCTGTTTTGTTTTTGTAATGGTCTTTCAATTCGTTCCACTCATTCATCCAATACTCAACTGTACCCCACTTTGGTTTATTGTTTACAAATACATAAGAAGGGAAGTACTTCATTGGAGTACCGTTATCAGTAGTTGGGTCGTCAGTTCTGTATTCATAGATATCTTCCATACCATTGAAACTACCACCTTTGAACAGTTGAGAGAAGTTCTCTATTTGTTCGTAAATATCTTTATCTACTGATGAACCATCTTGGTTAGAAACGTAGATGTCACAAGAAGAACCACCACTGTATACTGAAGAAGTTGCCCATACATTCAATAAGGGAAAGTTTTTCTTAACATATTGTTTGATTATTGAAGAACAATACTTTGCTCTCATTTGGATGTATGTTTCATCTTCCCACTGAGAAGAACCCTTGAATACCACTGCTGATTTTGGTAACTCGTAGTTTACACCTTGGATTGTTAATTTGATTTTTTTACTCATATTTTTTATTTTTAAACTCTTATTACTCATTCTTACACTACTAATATCGTGAATATTCTTGACAATTCCAAATTTTTAATGTTAAATAATTGTTAAATTTTTGTTAAAAATATGTTAACAAAGACTCTTCTTTAACCTTATTATATTCGTTAGCGTCCACTTTTATTCCAAGTTTATTTGCAATATCCAATCCTTTGTCCCACGCATTCACCTCATTTATGAATTTGTACATATTAAACTTTTTTGGGGATTTATCCTCATCAATTTCTTTAAAATAGTTTTCATATTTATTTTGATAAGCATGTCCAACTTCGTGTAGTAACGTATAAAGACCGTTCTTTTTCAGATTATGATTATGGTGAATAAAGATAGTTTTGTTCTTATGTCCCATAAACGCGGTTATCTGACCCATTTTAACATCTATTCCTAAATCGTCCTTGACGTACTTAGAAACCTTTTGAAAGTCTGTCACTATATAAACTTTATGTAATCTTTTTCGTAACTTATTGCTTCTTTTTCATATGGGTGAGATACATAATCGTGACCCATATTGTAATATCTTTTGAACCAAATCGGTGATTGTAAGTAGTGAATGTATTCGTGAATCAAAGTCTGAATAACCATCTTCTTACTTTTCATATTAGGATAGTAAACAGTAATCTCATTCATATCACTACAATACTCAGCGTGACATCCACTCTCCTCACCATCAGAACCTTCTTCACCACTATACTTTTCGTAAATGTTTTTGTGTAACTCAACATAAGGAGTACACTCTTGGAACTTTGAGAATCCATAATGGTTCTCTATCTTTGGAAGAACCTCGTTAATTATTTCTTGAACTTTTGATTTTTTCATATCTCTTAATCTTACACTACTAATATCGTCATAATTTGTGACAATTCCAAATTTTTAATGTTAAATTTATGTTAAATTTTTCTGTGTTTAAATTGTGGATTTGATATCTCATTGGGTGGTTCCCACTGATAATGTTTTTCATCTTTCATGTATCCAAAGTTTATGTAGTCATCAAGAAATCTATCATAACATACTTGTCTGAGGTGTTCTTCATCGAATGGAATCGGTGGTGTATAAGTTTTACCAACAGTTGGTACCACAACATCTTCAGGGATAAACCAAAGTTTTTTTAAAGATACTTCAAGATTTTCCGCTCTAATTAGAAAATCTATTTGTTTTGATGTATTATTTATTAGATTCCAAAGTCCCCAACCATTTATCCAATCCTGTGACATATTTTGTAAACATTCAATTGGTCCATTTTTTGGGTCTATCATTTCGTGAAGTTCACCACCATATCCATACTTCCAATAACTTAACCACCTATAATATGGATGTCTAATACTTGCAATATGCATATAATCTTTACCTGCTAATTCAGGCCAATTGTTTACATGAGTAAAATCAGATGTATGTTCATCAGAGGGCCAATCAGGATTCAAATTACAATACTTTCTAAAAACATCTTTTACCGACCTTGATGCTACTTTAGCAGGTGCGGTCCAAACGAATTTATATTTGTGACTTATATTTGCACCTCTTTTGAGTGGGTCTATCATAGAGTAATGTGATGAGAAGTTAACCAAGTTGTAAATGTATATCGTACACCCGATGTTACGGTATGTGCCTCGTGTTTTATATCTGAATCAAATATTATGACGTTTCCTCTTGTTGTATTCATAACAGTTTGTTCAGTCCCGTGATACAGTGTTAATCCCCCACCCTCAAAATCACTTGGGTTTGAAAGATTAATAATTAGAGTCTTTAATCTATCTGAGTATAGTCTTTTGGTTTTATCAACGTGTTTTTTAAAATAGTTACCTGTTTCGTACTTATTGATTCTTGCTGTACTTAGTAGACCTTGAATGTTCCACTTTCCTATTTTATTTAGTAACATCGTCTTTAATGAATCAGAAAGTTCATACTTACCTTCAGATGCTTTTCTATGTGAATCATCTGAGTATCCGTAGTTGATTTCAGTACCCTGTCCTTTTTGGACTAACGTTGCTGAATTCCATTCAGTTACACCATCTATTAGACTTTGACATTCACTATCTGTAAATAAAACCTCTTGAACTATTCTATCCATTATTTCTCCGTATTAAAAAAGAATGTTTGGAACAACCTTCCATCATATTTATCTTGACCAAAATAATCTAATGATTGATGAAAGAAATCACCTCTATAAATTATCAGTCTATTATATATATTCGCAAATTTATCTACAAGTTCCCATTTTGTATAATCTTGTGAATCTTTATATATTTTATCTAATAACTCACGGTCTGTTTCACCATTTTCTAATCGAGGACATTCTATTAATCCTGTAGGTTTGTGTTTAAAAATACCTGTTCCCGAACTGAGTGGTGCATTTGGTGTTAAAAAACAAACACCTGCCCATCTTGTTGTTTGGTCACAGTGAATCCAACTTCTATCTCTTGATGTTGTAAATTGGTACGAACCTGTATATTCTTCGTCACCCCAAAATATAACATTACCCCATCTTGGTGAGATAACATCATTAATTACTTGTTTTACTGAATCGTTTAAAAATGATTTGGTTCGAGGGCCTGGATAGTTTCCTCGTACACTGAAATCTTGTTCTAATGCAAACTGTCTTACTTCATCGACATTACTATAGAACTCATCTATGATAAATGCGTTTACTCTCATAACTACTTTCTAAATCTAAATCGTTCTAAATCTTCTCGATTGATTCCAATGTACTCTTGGAGTCGCTCCTAAGAACTTTTTACCTGCTACTCTGTCGTTGAAATCGTTACGGACTTGATTTAGTTGTGTATTTCCGTTGTCTTGATTTTTAATGTTGCTCATTTACGTTTTACATATACTTTGTTATACTATCAGGAGCGTTATTTTTCACCCAATTGAAAAGTTTTTCCTTCCAAACTTTCTCAGGTAATATACTCCCACCTTCTTTCTTCACGGGTAGAGATAAAAATCCTTTTGCAATTCCTTCAACCTCGTTTCCGTCTTTGTCTTTATATTTGACTGTATGTTTTGGATTGTTTAGAATTACGTCTACTCTACCGTTTACACCCTTTGGCATTGCTTTTGTTATCAATCCCCAAACAGTGTTTGCTGCACCTTCGTGAGTTTTTAATAAAATATCCTCAGGTACCATTCTCTCTCTTTGTTTGTTGTTTTCCATTGCAGTTACGAAGTTAGTAAGAATCCACGTTAAGTGAACATTTTTAGATTGGTATCCTGCCTTCTTTAACATAGGAACTACCTTCGTAATATCTGAAACATCTTTTGCTGTAATATCAAACATAATATTAGGAAGTGTCTCAGGATTATCTTTACCTACAAATAGTTTTTCTAATGAACTATCTTTGATACCCATTGCTTTTACTAACTGATGTAATGCTCTAACGTGGTTAGGTTGTTTCAGTTGTAAGTTTCTTAATTGAAATCCTTGTGATTGAATACTTCTAATATTTTCTATTTCTTTTGCTGGTATGTTTTTACCAAACTTCTTTATGATTCCATCTATATCGATTTTACCCATTCTATTTAGAATCTGTAATTGTTTTTTCATTTTATCGACATCACGAACCTTGAACATTTCTTTATCTAAAAAGTGATTTGATGCGAATCCTTTACCTGAACCTGCTCCACCTGCTAAGAATACTACCTGACCGTATGGTTTTCTGTTATTGTAAACCATTAACTTTTCGTCAAGTTGTTCTTCGTTAATTACTTCTAATATGAAATCTTTTATATTCCAACTCATTTTTTAACTCCGTTGTACGGAAACATCCTATTTAATTTTTCACGTCTTTTGTCACATCCGCAATCATCTGCTCCTGCGACTTCTGCGATTTTCTCAGCCAACCTATCTAATTTAGTTGCTGATGTGATTTTAGCTATGGTGTCACCTAAACCTTTTGATGGTATGTTAGTCTTCTTCATAGTAATCTACTTCCACATTAAATCCGTTTTTAATAAATAGTTCATAATAATGGTCAACGATTAATTCATCACCTGTAAATATATTACAACGACCTGTTGTATGAACTATATTTGCTATTGACTGACCCTGAGTAGTTGGATATGACATATATTTTTTCAAAACATTTATGACATCCATAAAACTATTCACGTTATCATTTAATAAATATAAGGTTTTTTTTCTTTCCCCGTATGTCATAAATCGTAATAAATTACTTCTTCTATATCGTACTTGTTTTTAAACTTTGTGATGTAAATTGGAACCTCGACTTCGTGACAAATCTCTGCTGCTACTTTGGTCCCACCTGGCTCATCTGTTACTACATATAAAATTTTGTTACCTAATTCTTTAGTACTCGATAATAAATTATCAAGACTTTTTACTACTATTTTCATTTGTTCTCTCCAACATATCCATGAGTTCTTGAACATGCTTACACTTCTCGTATTCTTCTACTTCGAGATAGTGGTCCATCATCTTCTTTAATACTCTTTTTTTAGTAGACTTGTCAATATAAGTTGGGTTGTACAACAGTATGTCGTAAACCTCATCTATCGCTTTGTCTACATAGTTATCCATAAATATAATTTGGAAAGTTAATAAAACTAAATTTTACCTATTGCTTCGGAAAAAATCCACCCTAAAAGACCAATTAGTCCACTAAATAGTACCCAAAGTGCTCTCGAGACAGTTGATTTCCATTCTTGAAGTTTTTCTAACTCGTTTTCTAACTCTAAAACTCTGTCAGGAACTTCTTCCATTTCTTCTCTTACTTCAGTGTTTTTATTTACTCTGACTATTACACCATTCTCAGGATTTAGTAATGTGTATTTAATATCAGATAAATCTTCTTTGATGTCTGTGTAATTTTCCTTCATCTCTATAATCGTTGTCTCCATTCTTTTTAACTCGCCATTTGGGAGTTTAGTTTTCATAGACGACAATTCTTGTAGAATGTTCTCTAAAATGTCTTTGTTTGTAGCTGCCATTGTATATCCTATTTCTCTATAAATATGTCTTAGACAACTCTTCTATATGATTTTCTATCAAATTCTTTCTTTGACTCGGTGATAAATGTTCAACAGCAAGTACAGACTTGATTCTTACGTCAGGATATTTTCTCTGTAACTGTTGTACTGCTCTTACATTTTTAAGTGAGTCATCCATAAATGCGATATCAGTGTAACCTTTTGCAATATGTTTTTCAATCCAATCTGCTTTATCTTTTGGATTGTTACTTGCTAATGTGACAGGATATACATCTAATCCATATTCATCTTTAAAAAACTTTCTGATTGGGAATCCTAATGCTCTTGCAGTAAGTATCGTAACTTTTTTATTGGGGTTCTTTAACATCTGTTGAAGTAATTTGAAGTTTTTCTTAATTACTCTCGGTTTGTTCAACATACTGTTAAAATCTCTGAAATCAAACTCATCACCTCTTTTGGGTTTATATTTTGCATATTGTGCAGGTGACAAAGTTATTTCTTTTCCGTCTTTACCTTTTACATAGATATATGCTACACTTTTTGCAAGTGTATCATCGAAATCAAAAACTCTTAATATTCTACCCATAATTTATCCTTTAGTATAAATATACAAAAAATTTATGAGAATTCCAAATTTATTTTAATCTTGCTCTAAAAGGAATGTCGTTTTCTCTCCAAAACGCATTTAACATACTATGGAAGTTCTTGATAAGTTTTATTGCTTCTTTTTTCTTTTGAGGTGTATGTGTATCTAATCTTCCCTGTGGAATGATTCCTTTTGTAAACTGACTGATTTTGAAGATACCAATCTCGTTTATCTCTTCACCTTCTTTTTGGTAAGTATTTCTACCATGTAAACATCTACCATCTAATGTTACAGGGCCTGGACATTTGTTTCCAAGATTGTCATAGTTGATTTCTTTGACTTGAGTGATTCTATTAGTTTTCTTGTATGTGTCTTTGTCAAATATCAAATTGTCATCTACCATCAAAACCATTAACGCTCTACCAAATTTCTTTTTATCTTTTATAGAAGTAAAGTTTGGTGCACTTTTTGTTGCCCATTTATACCACAACGCTGATAATATTAAAAACATTTTAGTCGAATCACCTTTTTGTTTCAACATCATGTTCTTGACCTTTTTCCTGTTCTTGTACACCCATTTTTTGAAATCCATGTATACGAACTCATTTGGAGTGTCCATAGGTATTGGTCTTTGTTCATTTATTGATTCATCTTGTGGCATATCTTCAGGGAACTCTACTTCTACAGATTCTTTTACGATTCTAAAGTTGACTACTTTCCTACCATTGATTGTTGGCATACCATAATCGTCCTTACCGATTGATTTAACGGTAGTTCTTTTGTTTTTGAACCTACCTGTCAAAATCGTATCCCCAACCTTTATAGGTAATACTATGTTCTCGTTCATTTTTTTAGTCTTCTTTTTCATCATATTTATGAATTTTCTATATTCACCTGCTGCTGACACTTTACCAGCTGCTTTCGCTCTTTGTTCCATTGCGATAGCAGCTTGTATTTTATGTGCGTGACTTTTACCACTTGACCTTATTTTATTTACAGAGGCCGCTGCGTCTTTTTGAGTAGCAAACTTTAATCCATGAATTGTACCTTTTGGATTTTCATCCGTATACAAATCTGAATGAGAGGATGACCCTCTATGTTGTCCTTTTTTTCTTGCTACTCTGTCACTCATTTTTTATTTTTTAGTTGTGTTTTGAAACTTAAACTTCTCACCTGTAATAGATAACTTATCTATAACTTCAGTTTGAATGTCTCTCAATAGTTTCTCTAACTTGTCTTTTTCGACAACCATTGCAGATACTTTGTCTTCCAACGCTTCATTCTTCGCTTTTAACGCTTCTACCTCTTCAGGATTCTTACCTATAAAAGTGTAGATAACAACTGATAATGAACCAACTAACATACCGACAATTACTTTGAATATATCGTTATTAGTTTCAGGTATCTCAAAAAATGCTAAAAACAATAAAAGTCCCATCACAAGTATGAATACTGTGGCTGCTCCTATATATCCTCTTAACTCTTTATCCTTAAACATATCTCCTCTTTCCTTTTTATTGATTATTTGATTTTCTTTAAAATAGGTTCTATATCTAGCGCAATTGCATATTGGTCAAGATGTCTGTATTCAATGGGAACAAATGTTTGTTTTGTTTTCTTCGATGCGAACTCTGCTAATTGTTTACAAATATCATCTTTTGATATACTACCTAAAGTATCAATCTTATCTAAATCTTTTGAACTTGCAGGAATACAGGTTAAAGTTGGACCTTTACCTAAGAAATCAGGTTTTGAATAATTAAATCTAAACTCAACTTGTTGAGATGGTAATTTGGCATCTTTTGCATTTGATTGAAGTACAACTTTTGCTTTTCCATAAAAGTGTACCATCTCATTTAGTGATTTCTTTCCTTCGTTCAATATTTCTTTTAATTTTATCATAATTTTATACTACTAAATATCGCGTAAGTTATCAATCCAAATAAAACACCATTTAATACATTTTCATGATGTTCTTGTTCTGTTACGGGTGACATTGGTTTAGTCACACCACAACCAAACATTAGTATTGAACTTAACGATAATGCTATCATTTTCTTTCTCATCATTTACCCATTTTAGCATTCTCGATTTCTAATTCTTTTACTGTTTTTCTTAGTTCGTCTACTTCTTTTTGTAAGTATTCGATTCTAAGGTCTTGTTTTGCGTCATCAGGTAATGCACCCATCTCACCTCGTGGCCACTTTACTCTGAACTCGTGATTTAATTCAACATCATCTTGCATTCTAATTACATCTAATTGTAATTGAGAAATCTCTGCTGTTAAACTAAACCAAACACCTGCGATAGAGATGATACCTAATACCATCCCTATCAATGCTTTAATGTCTAATTGTACCTTAGACTTTTCACCTAATACATTTTCCTGTTCTTCCATCTGTTACTCCTTAATCTAATAAGTAACCATAAGGTGTTGCGTTTATATCCAATCCAATTGGATAGTTTTCTAATCTTAAATCCACAGTCATATTTCTTTGAATATATGGATTGTAAAATTCACCTTCGGCGTCTAAACAAATTAGTCCGTCATGTACATCCATGACTTGAACATTATTCCAAACAACATATTCTTGGTCGCCTGGAATCTCAACTCCTGCATATTTGTTATCAGGGTTTTCCCAAGTATAGGTTCCAATGTCTAACAACGCTCCATTATCGTCACCGTCTGAATCTAAGACGTATAATGCAAAGTGTTGTCTGTCCAATCTTGGTTCTCCATCATCTACTTGTAGATAAAGGATAAATATCTTTTTGATAATATCACCATCGTATTTTACACCACCAAATGATTTGATTTGTGCGTATCTTTCATTTGGGTCAAAAGACTCACCGTCAAGTGAAATCTCTAATACAGGTTCTAATATCTCTTCCTTTTCACAGGAAATAAATAAAAATGACAAAACACTTAAAAATACTAATAATTTTTTCATACTAATTTCTCCTACGATATAAATATCATAACCTTTTCATTTTCTTTAGATAATCATACATTGAATATCCTAACTTCATACCGAACTTTGAATCGGTTTCGTAATGTGCTCTTCCTATATTTCTACTTCTTGAAATATCTCTACCCAAACTCATAAAATTATACTCGTGGTCAGGGTACATATCTGACATTACTTTCGCTATAAGTATTCCCTGACAGGAATGACCACTTGGATACGATGGAGTGTTCATTGACTCCATGTACGCCTCTTTTCCAATATCTATGTTTACTAACGGATGGTCAGCAACCTGATATGGTCTTGGTCTATTATAGTGAATCTTTAGTGTTCTTGTGAATATTCTACTGTCTTCTAATAGTTGGTCTACCAAGGATTCGGGAAAATCTAATCCTTGTATATCGCAGTAGTTTTTAAATACTTTAGAGATGTCATCCATCTCTTTTACAAAATCTATATCGTGAGGAAGGTCACTTAACTTCCTTAATTCTATCTTTACTTTTGATGAATCATTCTGAGGTGGTGGGTTACCTTTGAAATACTCAATAGGGAATCCTTGAAGAAGGTTTGGTTTTTGTCTAATGACTTTTATATCCTTCTCTCTTGGTTCGTCCATGAATCTCATGGATTTTAAACTGAGTATATCACTTAATTTCATCTCCCTTGGCCTCTATATGGTTTTTTATAGTGTTTACTATGTTTACTCCTTGACGTTTTTGTCTTAGAGTGAATTCCAGGGCGCTTCTTTCTTGGTTTATCGTAATAAGTTGAAGACCCTAATCCTTGTCTCTTTGCCATCTGTTAATACAACCTTTCTAAAACTGTGAAGCGGACTTGAGTTCATCGATGTGTTCTTGTAACTCTTGTAAGTCAACAGGACATTCTAAATCTAATCCTGCTTTATACACTTCTTCTTTTATACCGTCTTTGAATACTATAATGGTCGGTGCCATTCGTATTCTATATTCTTTTTTCATGTTTGGTGCATTTGCAATATCAATTCTGTAGTAGTGAGTTATTCCTTCAACTTTATCCCAATCTTGGAATGCGTTCTGTTCATTAAACTTTGCCCAAAACTCAACTACAACGATTGACATCTCATCGTCACCAAATGCGGACTTTTCGTGAATCTTATCTTCCATGTTGGAATCTGTTATCCAATCTTGTCCAAATGAGTTACCACTAATAAGTAACATCACTAAAAATAACAATTTTTTCATACTGAAACCTGTTTTATCTACGACTTTGTTGTAATTCGTAGAGTCGTTCATCAATTTTATCAAGTTTATCCTTGATATCGTCTACATCGTCTTGAGTATCTAAAATTGTCTGGCGAATTAATTCGTCCTTTAAATCATACTCAGTCCTATCAATCACAGGCGCGGGTAGTTCTTTCGCTTCTTGGATGTCACCTTGAAGAGTAAACCACATTCCGACAACCGTTGCTACAAAAAACAGAATTACCCCGATTGTTTTTAAATCGAGGGTAATTTTAGTTTCTTCTGATACCTGCTTTGCCATAACAAATCTCTCTTATATCTTATCTGAATGTATAGTTTATACCAAATGTTGTAATGAAAAATTTAGAATCCCACATTTGAGTATATTCACCTTCTGCGAATAACCCGATTGATTTTCCGATTTTCCATCCAAAGTTTGCACCTGCTTGATAATCCCACCACTGCTCACCTTTTGCTGCGTCTGCTAATCCATATTGGTCCCAATCGTTTCTGTATAGGTAAGATAGAGGAACTCTTCCTTGTTCATCTGTATCACCCATTACATACTTGTGATATGGTAAAAATGCTGAACCGTATAGGTGTAACCAAAAGTTTGACTTGTAGTGGTAGAAATCGAAACCGACAACTGGCGATAACAATCCAAATTCTGCAGTGTTACCTAATATTTCTTGATTATATCTTGAAATTAGTTGTTTGTAAGGTCCGTCTCTAAATTGTAAATCCGAAGAAGCGACTCTTCTTCCTTCAGGGTCCCACCAAAAATAACCACCTATGTTTTGTGTTTCACCTGTAATTGGATTATCAATAGTTGTAGTATAATATGCGTCTTGATATCCATACTCGTATGCTAATTCATACCAATAATTTTGTTGTGTACCATCATCATTTAAAGCACTAACCCAAATTTCATATGGATTAACACCATAAACTCTTTCGTGAGTTCTAAATGCTGCTCCCGCTGATATAGAGAACTTTTTACCGATTGGTAATCTTCCTCTTACTTCTGCTGCACTATAGTTAAAGTCAAATGCACCTTGATATCTTTGTTCAAGTTTTACAATATGGTATTTACCTGTATGTCTAAGGAAGTATCTTAGGTTTTCCCACTCTTCACCTCTTCTTCGTTCCTTCTCAAAGTGGAATAAGTATTCCCAACCTTGAACTGCTGAAGTTGGTGCGATTAGTGCGTTTTGTCTTTCTAAGTTTTGGTCACCTGTCCAAAAGTTACCTGGCTTTCTTTCGTATCCAAAACGACCTAATTTACGAATACCAAATCCGATTCTGTAATCTGATGGGAAGTATTCCGTAACGTCTACTACTTCAGGTACATCATAAATACCTGCTCCATCGGGAGTTCTAATTAGGTATTTTTTATCCGAACTTTCGTAAGGTGCTCTATAATCACCTGCTCCATATACTGTTGC
>CEOO01016846.1_pt1 | contig 17171 bp, 14 predicted proteins | sample 530321 | NCBI WGS metagenome assembly CEOO01 (sample SAMEA2619927, study PRJEB7988) | marine metagenome | biome: marine biome (ENVO:00000447); feature: surface water layer (ENVO:00002042); material: "saline water (ENVO:00002010), including plankton (ENVO:xxxxxxxx)" | depth 5 m
ATAGAATTTTAGAATTTTTAAAAAACCGATATTTTATAGGCGCAGTTGTAGCTATTGTGGTTGGTCTGGGAATTAATTCCTTTTTAGCTTACTCAAAAGAAAAAGCCAATGAAGTCGAATTTAAAAAGTTTCAGGAAGTCAATGAGACCTTGGCTCTTGATCCAGAATTAGAGCCAAAATTAGATGAACTTGATTTGAATTTCGAGTCTTTGGGGTATGAGGTAATTACAAAAACTGTTCTTGCAAAAAAATCAATTGACGAAAATGACTTCCAAAATGCAATAACTTTATTTAAAGATATTTATGTAAAAATTAGTTCAAGCAATATTGCAAAAAGCTCTAAGGAAGTTCTATTAGAGCAGTATTCTGAAAACATTGTAAGACTTCATATGGAATTAGACGATTTTGAAAATGGTGACATATTTATTAAGGAAAATATGATTCACACCGCACGATTTCATGATGTTGCAGGTGACTTTTACAAATACTTTGGTGAAGATGATGAGGCAAATATCCAATACGATAAAGCATTGAGTTTTGATATGGATGAGTCTCAAAAAAATCTAATTAATTTAAAAAGACCAATTAAGTAGTTATGAATCATTTATTAAAATTAATTTCTATTTTATTTCTCGCATCCTGCCAGACTTTGGGTCTAGTTCAGGAAGATCCTAATGGTCCGGTAAAATTAGATTTAAACTATGAAAGCTTCATGACAGAATCATGGTTAAATAAGGCAGAAACTTCTCTTATAAACTTCGATTTTTTTAGCGAAAACATTGAGTCTGAAATATTTTTTGACCTTAATGGTACAACCATATTTATAATTAATGATGATCAACTTAATCTCATAGATTATGATTCCGGAGTAACTGAAAATACATTTATTTTAGAAACTAAAAGAATAATTTCTGGAATTTCAGTTGGTTACAATACCTTCCTTTATACAGATGCAGATGGTGTTGTTTATGCCCATGATCTAATTTCTGGAGATTTAAAATGGACAAAAGAGCTTGAAGATGTTGTACTTTCTGAAATTCTAATTACTTCAACAGGAGTATTTATTCAGACATCATCCGATGTTCTGTATGGTCTAGATCTTCAAAACGGCGAAACTCAATGGTCCAAAAAAGCTCAAGCTCCCCTATTATCAATTAGAGGAACGGCTAAACCAGTTATCTTTGAGGGTTTAATTTTTACAAGTTTTTCAAATGGCAGACTTGCTGCAGTCAGAGCATTGGATGGTATTCAGTTATGGGAAAAACCAATTTCGAGACTAAAAGGATCAACTGAATTAGAAAAATTAATGGATGCTGATTCAGTGGCCATACCAATAAACGAAGACGTTTTTGCAGCCAACTATAATGGTTCTCTAACAAGATTTAACATTAGAGGAGGAGATAAAATATTCTCTGTAGATCATTCCACACTGAAACCAATTGTTTTACACAACAACACAATAATATCTATAAATACCGATGAAGAAATCATTGGATTTAACGCAGTAAATGGAACTGAGATTTGGCGAAGTCAGAAATTTAAGAACCGAAGCATCACTGATTTGGTTTTATACGATGATCAAATATATTTTGGTGATTTTGAGGGATACATTCATAAAATAAATCCAGAAAACGGAATGATTGCTGGTTTGACTAAATCAAACTTAAAAGCCATTCAACAGATTTCTATCTATTCAGATAAATTGATAGCCCAAGATAAAGATGGGTCAGTTTCTGGCTTTGATCTAAATTAAATGAGCACCACAGTTTCACTTGTCGGTAGAACAAATGTCGGCAAATCTTCAATTTTTAATAAGCTAGCAAAGTCAAAGTCTGCTCTTGTATCTGAACAAGAAGGTCTAACAAGAGATATAAAAACTGCATCAATAAAAAAAGATAACAAGACAATCAACCTAGTTGATACAGGTGGATTCTATACATCTGAAGATGACAACTTTGAAGAGATGGTTTTAGCAAAAGCATTCGAAGCTATTGAAATTTCAGAAATAATACTTTTCGTCGTAGATAAAAAATTTGGTATTTCACCATACGATAAAGAAATTGCTTCGATCATACGAAAAAGCAATAAGAAAGTTATTTTAGTAATAAATAAAATAGACGTTAAGACTGTTGAAGGAACATCTATATTTGATGAATTTGGGTTTGATGAAAAGATTGAAGTTAGTTCAGAACATAACTTAAACATTTCAGAATTAAAGAATTTAATTTTTTCTAAGATTAAAGAAGATGAGAAGGAAGATGACAATATTCTTCCAAAAATATGTGTTATGGGAAAACCTAATGTTGGTAAATCTTCAACAATCAATTCAATTATGAATCAGAAAAAAATGATTGTTTCAAATGTACCAGGAACCACAATTGATTCCATCGACACAAAAATTTCATATAAAGGCAGAAATTATCTATTCATTGATACGGCCGGGATAAGAAAAAAGAGTAAGACCGTCTCAAAAGAAGAAAAATTTTCTGTTATAAAGTCATTGGAATCTAATCAGATTGCAGATTTATCAATAATAATGCTTGATGCATCTAGCTTCCTTCTTGACCAAGACCGAAAATTAATAGAGCGAGCGAGAGAAAATGGTAAAGCCATAGTAATTGCGATAAATAAGACGGATTTATTAGATAAAGATACAAAGTTAGAAATAGAAAAGTCATTAAAAACTGATCCAATGCTCAATGGTTTGCCATGCTGTTTTATTTCAGCAAAAAATAGAGAGGGTATTAAGCACCTTTTTGATAATATTTATAGAGTTCTAGAGAACGTTAAAAAGAACATAACTACTAATAAATTAAACAATATCCTAAGAAAAGCTTTAGATGCCAAATCTATTCCTTTCAAAGGAAAATTTAGACCCAAAATTAGATTTGTACACCAGGGAGGAAAAAATCCGCATGTTATTACATTGCATGGTAATTCTTTAGAAAAAATTGAGGGTAGTTATAGAAGATTTTTAGTAAATTTTTACCAAAAAAAATTAGACTTGCTTGGCATTACAATAAAACTAAAATTTATTACTTCTAAAAATCCCTACAAATCTTAATTTTCTACGCTTAATTGCATTAAGATATTCTATAATACTGCTGAAAATGACTAGGCGCCCAACTTTTATAAATTTATTCTTAATAAAGCTGCCTATCACTGCTATTTCTTCAATAAGTCATAGACTCTCTGGAATAGTAAACTTTTTCATCGCGATACCAACCTTCGTATTATTCTTCCTAACTGACTATTTAGTGGATGAAAATATGAATTGGCATCCAGATAGATTTAATTTCGAAGTTCAGATCTTAATTTCAATATCATTGCTGGCTATTACTTATCATATTTTCGCAGGATTAAGACATTTAATTACAGATTTCTCTAATCATGGCCATGAATTTCATGAAGCAAAATTTTCCGCTTTAGTTGCCTTTATTCTCACCTTTTTAGTTTCGATTTTTTTAATTATGGAGGTTTGGTAGATGGGAACCTTTTTGTGGATTGCTCAAAGAGTTAGTTCATTAATTATATTGAGTTACGTACTTTTGATATTAATAAGCTATTTCATTAAACCATACCAATATGATGCAAGTATTTGGTATTTTGATATTCACACAATAACAATGAAAGTTTTCACAAGTGCATTTCTAATAGTTATGGTTGGTCATGCACTCCAAGGGCTCAAAGCAATTGAAGATGATTATTTTACAGAACGCACAATAGGTATGTTTTTGCCTGGTATGAGTTATTTAGCAAAAATACTTAGATATGCATATCGAGGATTTATAGTTTTAGTAATAATAGTGCTTACTTATGTAGTGGTATTTAGTTATTTAATGGAACTTTAAATAGATGACGTTTATAATTATATATAAGCATAATTGATAATGGAAATTGGTGGAATAACTGTATCAGAAAAAAAATTTGATGTAGTAATAGTTGGTGGAGGCGGCTCAGGTCTTAGAGCCTCCCTTGAAATTTCTAAATCAGGCCTTGATGTTGCTGTTGTTTCAAAAGTATTCCCAACAAGATCACATACGGTCGCTGCTCAAGGTGGAATAACTTGTGCTATTGCTAGCGCAGATCCTAACGACGATTGGAGATGGCACATGTTTGATACGGTTAAAGGTTCGGATTACATTGGTGACCAAAATGCCATTGAGTATATGTGCTCAGAAGGCCCTGATGCTATTTTCGAATTAGAGCATATGGGCTTGCCTTTTTCTAGGTTTGAAAATGGACGAATCTATCAAAGACCATTTGGTGGTCAATCAAAAGAGTTTGGTGAAGGTGGTCAAGCTGCAAGAACTTGTGCAGCTGCTGACAGAACTGGCCATGCCCTATTACATACGCTTTACCAAGCAAATTTAAAAGCTGGCACAAATTTTTTAAATGAATGGTTTGCTATTGATCTTATTAAAAACGACGAAGGTGTTATCAAAGGCTTAAGTTGTTTTGACATGGAAACTGGTGAAGTTTCAATTATAAGGTGTGATTCAGTTGTATTGGCAACAGGTGGTGCTGGCCAAGTATATGAACAAAACACAACTTCATTGATATGTACTGGAGACGGTTTAGGTATGGTTTTGAGACAAGGTTATCCATTACAAGATATGGAAATGTGGCAATTTCATCCAACTGGCTTGTACGGAAATGGTTCTTTGATGACAGAGGGTTGCAGAGGTGAGGGTGGTTACTTAATAAACTCAGAGGGCGAACGTTTTATGCCTAATTATGCTCCTAAAGCAAAAGATTTAGCATCTAGAGATGTAGTTTCCCGATGTATTGTCCAAGAATTATTAGCAGGAAGAGGTTGTGGTGAACATAAGGATCATGTTCTTTTAAAAATCGATCACCTTGGGGAAGAAGCAATAATGAAAAAGCTTCCAGAGATAAGGGAGATCTCTATGACATTTGCAGATGTTGATCCAATTAAAGCCCCCATACCAGTTGTACCTACTTGCCATTATATGATGGGAGGAATACCTACTAATGTGCATGGGCAGGTTCTAACAACAAAAAATGAACAGGATGATGTGGTTCCAGGATTATATTCAATAGGAGAAGCAGCTAATGTTTCAGTGCATGGAGCAAATAGATTAGGTGGTAACTCATTGCTTGATTTAGTTGTTTTTGGAAGAGCGGCAGGTAGACACATTAATAGTGAAATCTCTGAATCAACTTCTAGTGATATATCCAAAACTAATATTGAAGAGTCTCTCGAGATGTTTAATAGAATTCAAGCTACACAAAATGGCGAAAGTGTTTTTACCTTGAGGGCTGAAATGCAAAATATAATGCAGAACCATTTTGGGGTGTATAGAAATGAAAAGTTAATGAAAGAGGGTATAGAAAAACTTGAAGATGTAACTGAAAGAACAAAGAACATTCACCTTATAGACAAATCAAATCAATTCAATTCAGAAAGAGTAGAAGTCCTTGAATATTTCAATCTACTGGAGATAGCAAATGCTACAGCTTATTCAGCAATAGATAGAAAAGAAAGTAGAGGGGCACATGCTAGAGAGGATTACCCTGATAGAGACGATAAAAATTGGCTATGCCATTCATTATTCTTTAAAAATAACAATCTTGTTTCAAAAAGGGATGTTAATCTTTCACCCAAAACCGTTGATGCATTCAAGCCTAAGGCAAGGGTATATTAATGGCAAAGAAATTGCAGTTAAGTCTTTATAGGTTTGATCCAGAAAAAGACGAGAGACCTTACATGTCTGATTATGAAGTAGATTATCCTGCTACTGGAAATATGATGGTGATAGATGCAATTAGGCTAGCTCAAGAAAAAGATTCAACGGTAACTTTTAGAAGGTCTTGTGCACAAGGTGTATGTGGCTCTGATGGTGTAAATATGAATGGAAAAAATGGTCTAGCATGTATAACCCCAGTTTCAGATGTAATTACAAGAGGCAAGCTAGAAGTAAGACCACTTCCCGGATTACCAGTCATAAAGGATTTAATTGTTGATATGAAACCTTTCTATGAGCAATACGAAAAAGTTAAGCCATTTTTAGATAACGAAGATGAGGTTACAACTGGTCATGAAAGATTACAGAGCCCTAATGATAGAGATAAATTAGATGGCTTATACGAATGTGTTTTATGTGCTTGTTGCTCAACAAGCTGCCCATCATTCTGGTGGAATCCAGAAAAATTTGTTGGTCCAGCAGCACTCTTACAGGCATATAGGTTTATTGCTGATACAAGAGACAACCAAAAGAAACAAAGACTAAAAAAATTAAACGATGCATTTAGTGTTTATAGATGTCATGGGATAATGAATTGTACATCGGTCTGTCCAAAAGGTTTAAATCCTTCAAAGGCGATCAATGAAATTAAAAAGGAGTTGAGAAAAATAGGATAGTGGCAAAATCAATAGAGGAGAGGTTTGAAGAAAGTTTCAAATACGGGGGAAATTCACAATATCTAGAACAACTTTACGAAGATTACATAGAAGATCCATCAAAACTTAAGCCGGAGTGGAAAAATTATTTTGATTCAATTCAAAATGGTCAGGCTGACATTAGTCATCATGAAGTAATTGAGAGTTTTAAAAACCTAAAACCAAGCTCAGTTTCAATAGCCTCTGCAAAGAGCTCAAAATCTTCCGATGTTCAGAATTTGATTAATGCTTATAGAAGGAGAGGCCATCAAGTTGCAAAAATTGACCCATTGCACTTACGTGAAAATAAAATAGTGCCTGATTTAGAGCTTGAATACCATAATTTATCAAAAAGTGATCTAAATTCAGAATTCTCAATTTCAAATTTTCAAAACTCCAAAAAACTTAAACTGCAAGATATTTTAGAATCAGTCAAAAAAACGTATACCTCAAGTATTGGCTACGAATTCATGCATATCATGAACAGCAAAATAAGATCTTGGTTTATAGAAAGAATAGAAGGTAAAGAGACTCCCTACGAATTTAATATATCTGAAAAGCAGCATATTTTAAAAAGATTAGTCGATTCAGAAGGGCTGGAAAAATTTCTTGCATCTAAGTATCCGGGGGCAAAAAGGTTTGGTCTTGAAGGTGGTGAATCATTAGTTCCATTATTGGATACATTAATTGAAGACTTCGGCTCAAAAGGAGCAAAAGAGATTGTAATGGGGATGTCACATAGGGGCCGCTTGAATGTTCTCATAAATGTAATGGGCAAAAAACCTAGCGAACTATTCACAGAATTTGCTGAGGACATTGAAGAAGACATTGAACATACGGGTGATGTTAAATATCACTTAGGATTTTCATCAAATATTCTTACAAGCGGTGGAGAAGTTCATCTAGCTTTGGGATCAAACCCATCACATTTAGAAATTGTTAATCCTGTCGTACTTGGATCAGTCAGAGCAAGACAAGATAGAAGGCTTGATCATGAGTATAAAAAAGTAGTACCAATTCTAATGCATGGGGATGCATCTTTTTCTGCACAGGGCATTGTTATGGAGATACTTCAGCTATCACAAACCAGAGCATACGGAGTAGGCGGAACAGTTCATATAGTTGTTAATAATCAAATTGGTTTCACAACCAGCCTAAAAGAAGATGCTAGATCAACAGAGTACTGTACTGATGTTGCTAAAATGATTGATGCTCCAATAATACACGTTAATGGAGATGATCCAGAAGCATGCGTAATGGCAGCTAAATTAGCAGTTGAATTTAGAGATACATTTCACAGAGATATTATTGTTGATTTTGTTTGTTACAGAAGAAGGGGGCATAACGAAACAGACGAACCTTTTGCTACTCAACCATTAATGTACGGCGAGATTAAAACAAAAAATACTGTAACTGAATTATATTTTGACCAGCTCGATAAGAATAAATCAATAAATGAGGAGCAATTCGATAAATTTAAAAAAGAGTACAGATCTCATATGGAAAAAGGTGAAACCGTTGCTGAGTCTCTATCAGCTACTCCTGATACAGGCTTACATTTTGATTGGTCACCGTATCTAACCCCTGATTTAAGTAAATCTTACCCTACTGCAATATCAAATGACCTTCTACAAAGTTCTATGGAGGTTGGTTTAAAAATTCAGCAGGGCTTAGAGCTTCAAAAACAAGTAGCAAAGCTTTACGAAGAAAGAAATAAGATGTTAAAAGGAGAAATTCCAATAAATTGGGGTTTTGCTGAAATGGCAGCATATGCCTCTTTATTAAGCGAAGGATATCCTGTCAGAATGACTGGACAAGATTCTCGAAGAGGTACTTTTTCACATAGACATTTAGTAGTTAAGGATCAAAAAACGGGCATAGGTTATGTTCCGTTATCAAATCTAAACAAAGACAACAAAAAATTTGAAATTTATGATTCCCTTTTATCTGAGGAAGCAGTTTTAGGCTTTGAATATGGTTATGCATCTACCTGGCCTGAAGGCTTAGTTATTTGGGAAGCTCAATTCGGAGATTTTGTTAATGTTGCTCAAGTAGTAATTGATCAATTTATTGTTAGTGCCGAGACTAAGTGGAACAGACTTTCTGGTTTGGTAATGTTTTTACCTCATGGTTATGAAGGCCAAGGCCCAGAACACAGTAGTTGTCGTCTAGAAAGATTTCTGCAACTTTGTGCTTACGATAATATACAAGTTTGTGTCCCAACTCTTCCTTCTCAAATATTCCATTTGCTCAGGAAGCAGGCTGTTAAACCTACTAGAAAGCCTTTAGTTGTTTTGACTCCTAAAAGCTTGTTAAGAAATCCTATGGCCACCTCTCAAATTTCTGACTTAACCAATGGAACATTCAAAAATATAATCATTGATAATTGTGAGGGAGCTACAAAAAGAGTAGTTTTTTGTTCAGGAAAAATTTATTTTGATCTTCTTGCTGAAATAAAAGAAACCAAGGCAAAAAATGTTCAGCTTGTCAGAATTGAACAATTATATCCATTTCCTGAAAGTGAATTATTAAGCTATACCAAAGATATTAAATGTAAGGATTTTCTCTGGGTTCAGGAAGAACCTGAAAATATGGGTGCTTGGTTAATGATTAGACATAGATTGGAAAAAGTACTTAATGAAACTAAGAAAGGATACAAATTAAATGTTGTAGCAAGGCATCCTTCGTCTGCTCCTGCCGGTGGATTTCAAAAATATCACCAGAAACGTCAAAAAGAGATAGTTAGTAAGGCTATAGAGTTATAGAATATTCATCATGGCAATCGACATAAAATCACCTCAATTTCCTGAGTCAATATTTGAAGGCACTTTGTCAAATTGGTTAAAAAAAGAGGGACAGGAAATAAAACAAGATGAGGTTTTAGCAGAGATTGAAACTGATAAAGTTGTAATTGAAGTGACGGCACCATCAGATGGAATTATGGGAAAAATTATCATCGATGAGGGTTCAACAATTAAAAGCTCAGAAATTATTGGAACTTATGATGATGCAAAAGATGGTAAGCCTAAAGAAATTATTGAGGAAGTTCAGCCTGATCCAGAACCAGAGGTTGTGCAGGAAGTAAGCCCTACACCTGAACCAGTTCCAGTAGCTGATGAAGCAAAAAAACCAAGCCCTGTAACAAAAAAACAAACTTCTGAAACTAAAAAAGATCTTAAAGGTTTCAGAATGGGACCAGCTGCAAAAAAACTTTTAAATGAGAAAGATGTACCTGTTGAAAATATTCAAACATCAACTAAAAAAGGCGTTATTACAAAACAAGATATCTTAAATGCTGAATCTAAAAGTGAACCTAGCGTTTCTGGTAAAGTAGATGTTGCTAAGGAAACTTCATCTTCAAAAAGAGTTCCAATGACACGACTAAGATCTGTAGTCGCAAAAAGATTGCTCGAATCACAATCTCAGACTGCATCATTAACTACTTTTAATGAAGTAGATTTATTTGAGGTGAAAGAATTAAGAGCGAAATATAAAGAAACATTCGAGGAGAAATTTGGAGTCAAACTTGGTTTTATGGGTATGTTTCTCAAAGCTTCTAGTATTGCATTACAAGAGATGCCTATTGTTAATGCTTCTATTGATGGAGAAGATATTGTTTATCATGGTTTTCAAGATATTGGAGTAGCTGTATCAACTGATAGAGGTTTAGTTGTTCCTGTTGTAAGAAATGTTCAGAATCTTTCTATTGCAGAGATTGAACTTGCAATAAGGGATTATTCTATTAAAGCAAGAGATGGAAAATTAGGTATTGAGGACATGACTGGTGGAACATTCACAATTTCAAATGGGGGTGTTTTTGGCTCACTTTTGTCCACACCAATACTGAATCCACCTCAATCAGCTATTCTTGGTATGCATAAAATTCAAGACAGACCTATGGTAGTAAATGGAAAAATTGAGGTAAGACCTGTAATGTACTTGGCATTAACTTATGATCATAGGTTGCTAGATGGAAAAGATGCAGTATCATTCCTTGTAAAAATAAAAGAGATTTTGGAATCACCAGAATCAATGATACTTGGAGTTTAAATGGAATATGATGTAGTTGTTATTGGCGGCGGACCAGGGGGTTATGTTGCAGCAATCAAGGCATCTCAGCTTGGTCTAAAAACAGCATGCGTAGAGTTTGATGAAGATAACTCAGGAAAAATTAAATTAGGCGGCACCTGTTTAAATGTGGGCTGTATCCCATCAAAATCATTACTTGATTCCTCTTACAAATTTCAACAAATAAGTGAAAGCTTTAATGATCATGGCATAAAGGTCTCTAAGCCAACATATGATCTAAGCAAAATGATGCAAAGGAAAGATGAGATTGTTACAAAACTTACTGGTGGAGTAGCGCATTTATTTAAGCACAATAAAGTGGAATCTATTCATGGAAAAGGAAAGCTAATATCTGCAAATGAAGTTGAAGTAACAAAATCAAAAGGAAAAAAACAAGTTCTTAAAGCAAAAAATATAATTCTTGCAACAGGCTCAAGACCAATAAATATTCCATCTGTTCCGTGGAATGGCACTACAGTAGTAGGAAGTTCAGGCGCATTAGAATTTAATAAAACACCAAAAAAATTAGCAATTATCGGTGCAGGTGTTATTGGGTTGGAATTAGGAAGTGTATGGTCAAGACTAGGATCGCATGTAGATATATACGAAGCCGAAAAATCCTTACTTCCAATGCTAGATGATGATGTTTCAAGGCTTATTGAAAGAGAGTTCAGGAAGCAGAATTTAAATATTCACTTGGGAGCATTTGTGAAAGGTTCAAAAAAATCCAGAAAAGGAGTTTCCCTCGAGATTGAAATAGACGGTAAAGCCAATAACGTTGATTACGAAAAAGTCATTGTGGCGGTAGGTAGAAGGCCTTTCACTGAAAACCTATTGAGTGAAAATATTAATTTATCATTAGACGAAAAAGGATTCATACCTGTCAATGATTTTTGTCAGACATCAATTGATAACGTATATGCTGTTGGCGATATTGTTAGAGGCCCTATGCTTGCACACAAAGCTATGGAAGAAGGTGTGATGGTAGCAGAAAGAATTGCTGGCAAAAGAATGGAAGTAAATTACGATCTAGTTCCAAGCGTAATCTATACTCACCCTGAGATTGCATGGGTAGGTAAAACTGAAAAAGATCTTAAAGCAGACAATATTGATTACAAAAAAGGAAGCTTTCCATTTTCTGCTAGTGGAAGAGCGCTAGCTTCTGGAGATTCTGTGGGATTTGTCAAAATGCTTGCTGATAAAGAAACCGATGAAGTTCTTGGAGTACAGATTTTTGGAAATTCAGCTTCAGAAATACTTCAGCAAGGATTAATTGGAATGGAATTTTCAGCTAGTTCAGAAGACTTTGGTCTAACAATGTTTAGTCATCCGACTGTATCAGAAGCTTTGCATGAAGCTGCATTGGCAGTAAATAAACAAGCAATTCATATAGGCAATTAATGAATCTGCACGAATTCCAAGCGAAAGAATTATTTGAATCTTATGACTTGCCGGTATCAAAGCGTGGCTTGATTAAAGAACTATCTGATATTGATAGTGCAATTGATTCAATTGATTTTTCAAATGGCTGTGTTGCAAAAGTTCAGGCGCATACAGGTGGTCGCGGAAAAGTTGGAGGCGTCAAGCTCTGCAAAAATAAGGAAGAAATTGAAAATTTTGCCAGTTCTTGGTTAGGAAAAAATATTGTAACTAACCAAACCGACGAAGCAGGACTTCCAGTCAATATAATCACAATAGATGAATTAACCGATATAGAATCTGAACTGTATATGAGTTTAATTGTTGATAGAGCAGATAAATGTGTCTCAATGATTGTTTCAAAGGCAGGTGGAATGAATATTGAAGAAGTTGCTGAAACGAATCCTGAAAAAATTCTTAAACTAAGATTCAAAAAAAATAATCAAGCCTTCGATAAGGAATTAGATAACTTAAGTTCTAAGTTAGGTTTCAATTCAAACCAATCAACACAATTTGAAAAAATTGTTTTGAATACTTATAAACTTTTTATGGATAAGGATCTAAGTCTTTTAGAAATTAATCCTTTAGTTATTACCAGAAAAGGCGATCTTCATTGTTTAGATGCAAAGATAAATGTTGATGAAAATGCTTTGTATCGACAAGAAGAAATTCTAGCTAAAAGAGATGCATCACAAGAAGATCAAAGAGAATATGAGGCTAAACAACATGATCTAAGCTATGTTGCTTTAGATGGAAATATTGGTTGCATGGTAAATGGAGCCGGCTTGGCAATGGGTACTATGGATACTATAAAACTTTATGACGGTGAGCCTGCAAATTTCCTTGATGTCGGAGGAACTGCTACAAAAGAACGAGTAGGCGAAGCATTTAAATTAATTCTCTCAGATAAAAATGTTAAAGGTATTTTAGTAAATATCTTTGGTGGGATTGTCCGGTGCGATTTAATTGCCGAAGGTATTATCGGTGCAATTACAGACATAGATGTAAATGTACCAATTGTGGTAAGACTACAAGGCAATATGAGTGATGAAGGTAAACTTCTTCTCAATAATTCGGGTTTAAATGTAATTGGACAAGATTCTTTGATGGAAGCATCAAAAAAAATAGTGGAATTAGTTAAATGAGCATTCTTATTGATAAAGATACCAAAGCTATTTTTCAGGGATTTACAGGTTCGCAAGCGACTATGCATGCTGAACAATGTATTGCTTATGGAACTAATATTGTTGGTGGAGTAACACCTGGCAAAGGCGGCCAACAACATTTAAATTTACCGGTTTTTAACAGTGTAAAAGAGGCAGTTGATAAGACAGATGCAGATACTTCGGTGATTTTTGTTCCTGCAAGATTTTCTAAGGCAGCAATTATTGAGGCAGCAGAAAATGGTATTAAGCTCATTATATGCATAACTGAGGGTGTTCCTGTTCTAGATATGATAGAAGTTACTGAGACTCTTAGTAGTTTTCCTGAAACAAGACTCGTTGGACCAAACTGTCCAGGAGTAATAACGCCCGGAGCAGCAAAGCTTGGCATAATGCCAGCCTCAATTCATAAACAAGGAACAGTTGGAATAGTATCAAGGTCTGGTACTTTAACTTACGAAGCAGTAAATCAAACAACTGAAGCTGGCTTGGGCCAAAGCACTTGTGTTGGTATTGGGGGTGATCCAATAAACGGAACATCTTTTATTGATTGTTTAAAAATGTTCCAGGGAGATACCCAAACAGAATCGATAGTTATGGTCGGAGAGATTGGTGGTAATGCTGAAGAGGAAGCTGCTGAATATATAAAAGAAAACGTTACTAAACCAGTTGTTTCATATATAGCAGGAGTCACAGCGCCAAAAGGAAAGCGAATGGGTCATGCTGGCGCTATAATTTCAGGCGGTAAAGGAACTGCTCAGGACAAATTTAAAGCTTTAGAAAGTGCTGGTGTTTCAGTTGTTACCGATTTGAATCTAATTGGCTCAAGATTAATAGAGCTTCTTAAGTAACTTCTTTTTATATTTTAGTCTCAAAGCATTCAATATAGCACTTATCGCTATACCAATAATCATACCAATCCAAATTCCCTCAGCTTCATTAGGTACTCCTGCATAATTACTAAAAGCCAAAAATATGCCTATTGGTAAAGCAAAGAACCAATAAGAAATTATTAAATTCACCATCGTTGCGAAAGTATCTTTATGGCCTCTGAGAGATCCAATAGCAGAGAAACCAATAGCATCTGGCACTTGGAAGATAGCTGCAAGCATTAATAACCCAATAGCTTTTGCAATTACAGGTAATTCTGTAGTGTATAAGCTTATTAAAAACTCACCGCCAACAATTATTAAAATAAAATTCAATATAGCTACGAAAAAAGAAAGCCTAAGACTAAAATTTGCTGCATAGTTTGCCTTTGAAAAACTTTTTTCTCCTATTAAGTTCCCAACCCTAATAGCAGAGGCTAATCCTAGAGATAATGGCAGCATAAATAAGAGACCAACAATGTTTATTGCAATTGTGTGAGCTGCTAATGATGTAGCTCCAAATAGTGAGATGACCAAAGCTGCACCACTAAACATACTTAATTCCACAAAAATCCCAAAACTAATTGGTCCTCCTATTCGAATTAATTCAATAGCACTTTTAATGTCTGGCAGAACAAATTCTCCATAAATGAAAGCTTGTTTATATTGTTTAAGGACTATTGTAGCTAACCACATTGTGCCTAAACCCAAAAAACTGATTATTGATGTTGCAATACCACAACCAATACCACCAAAACCAAAATGGAAGATAAAAATATAGTTCAAAGGTATATTAAGAAGGAATCCTAATGTACCTATTATAAAGACTATTTTTGTTTGAGTTATGCCTTCACTATAGTTTCTTAAAGCTTGATAAAGGGTTATTGGTATAGCTCCAAAGGCAACAGCTTTCAGGTACCCAAGACTTACCCTACTTATATTCTCCTCTGTTCCTAAAAGATTAATAATTATTCCAGCATTAAAAAGAAGAAAACTAAAAATTGCTCCAATTACTAAGCTAACCCATAAAAATTTTCTGGTTTTAAGTTTTATTTGATCGAATTCCTTTGCGCCAAAATGTTGTGCAATTATAGGTGCAATTCCAAACATTACCCCTGCCGTTAAAAAATATAGGGGATTAAAGATGGAGGCTCCTAAACCAACTCCTGCAAGGTCATTTGCTGAGTAGTATCCAGCCATAATATAGTCAGTGGTTGTCATTGCATACATTACTAACTGACTCCCAAGTATGGGTAGACCAATCTTTTTAAAAATATTTGCTTCTTTTGAAAAATTAACCGAATTGAATTTGAACATCTAGGAAGCTATTCTAGCTTATAATTAGACTTGGAGCTTAATCATCAACATAGAAAAAAGACCGTTCTGGCTTAAACATTTTTTTAATGCGATAAGTTCGTTCTACATACATCATTTTCTAAAACCTAAATTTAAAAATTTTGGCAAACATGTAATGATCCTTAACCCTCAACATTTAAAAATTTTCGGTAATAATATTTCAGTAGGAGACTATGCAACTTTAATTACGGCACCGGATAAGCGCATAGATTTATCAACCTGGGAAACTGACAAAATAAATGGAGATATATCTCTTGGGGCATACATCTTAATATCACCTGGAACCAGTATTAGAAGTGCAAAAAAAATCACTATTGGTGAATCAACTATGATTGCTTCAGATGTAACTATTACTGACTCAGATTGGCATGGCATCTATGATCGTACAGATTATGTGGCAACACCAAAGGAAGTAGTTATTGAAGACAATGTTTGGATTGGAGAAAAATCAATTATTCTCAAAGGCACAAAGATTGGTAAAAACAGTATCATTGGAGCAGGTTCAGTAGTAAGCGGAGAGATCCCAGAAAATGTTGTATATGCTGGCAATCCAGCACGGGAAGTAAAAAAACTAGATCAAGAAGATTTTATTACCAGAAAATCACTTTTTGGTGAATCATCTACGTATCTTGATGACTTGCTTACTATTGAAAAGAAAACGCTTGAAAATAACACTTTTTTTGGATGGGTAAAATCAATTTTTTGGCCAAAAAAATGAAAATTCTAATTGATCGCAACATTCCATATGTTGAACACTTTTTTCATGACCACCTTGAAAAAATTGAATATTTCTCAGATCAAAACTTTGATATTGAGAAAGTGAAGGAAGATTCTATTGTTGTTGTAAGATCAACTTATAAAACGCATGGAAAAAACATTCCTAAGTCTGTGAAATTTATTTGTTCTGCATCAACAGGCGAAGATCATATCGATAAGAATGCTTTAGATAAAATGAATATTCCTTATGCTTTTTCAACAGGTGCTAATGCAATAGCTGTTAGGGAATATGTCTTGTCTTGTATTGCACTTATGTTGCAAGAAAATAAACTCAATAAAAATGATCCAGCGCTAATAATTGGTTGCGGTAACATCGGTGAAGGCATTTTTAAAGTTCTTCAATATTTTGGTTTTGATGTAAGTACTTATGATCCTTATAAGCCATGCACAAACAGTAATGAAAGCATAGAAGGGTATAGTCTTATCTCATTACATGTCCCGCTCACAAAATCCTCAGAGTCTGAGCATTTCACAGAAAACCTTTTTTGTGCTGCAAAATTTGAAATGTGCAAAGAGGGGGCAATTGTTGTCAACACATCGAGAGGAGGTGTTGTATCTGAAAAAGATTTTCTAGAGTTCAATAGAGACAAAGATTGTATTCACTTAATTTCTGATGTTTATGAAAATGAACCTTCTATTAATAAAGATTTTTTTGAAAAGAACTTATTTGGAACGCCACACATAGCTGGACACTCTCAGTATGCTCGTTATCAAATGACAAAAATGGCATACGAAAATATAGCTGATTTCCTCGGGGTCACAATTTATGAAAAAAACAATACTTTAAAAAATAAGATTATCAGTTTTGACAAAAATACTTTTGATCGCGACATACAAGAATTTGGTTTGCCGATATCTTTAATGCTCGATACCTATAATCCCAAACTAGACCATTTTGATTGCTCTGATTTCAAAAAGATTCGTGATAATTACAACAACAGGATTGGATACTCGCAGGTATCGATCCAAAACTGTGATTGTAAGTCTGATCTAAGAGCTCTTAAGATGCTTGGATTTAAAGTCGAAGAGAATTAAAAATAGTACAATTTAGATAATGAAAAAAATTAATGACTCGCTTACTGAAGAAGAGCTTATTGTGTTGAGAGATAAAGGCAC